>Ga0315291_10005441_pt1 | contig 15965 bp, 10 predicted proteins | sample YL17G12_20_MG_FD_203070 | JGI IMG/M metagenome (GOLD analysis project Ga0315291, IMG submission 203070) | Sediment microbial communities from Yellowstone Lake, YNP, Wyoming, USA - YL17G12_20 | ecosystem: Environmental > Aquatic > Freshwater > Lake > Sediment | place: USA: Wyoming | collected...
TGGGTTGTTGAGAATCTTATGTCAAACATGATGAAAAAAATTTCAGGGGCGCCCTGGGCGGTTGTCGCGGCGATGGCCGCGATTGTCGCCTGCGGGGTCATCTTCGTCTTCAGCGCGTCATGGCGCGTGGACGAAAACGCCTTCAGCGCCGACCCGTACAAGCAGATTGCGTGGGTGGCGCTGGGCGCGTTCGCGTTCGCCTTCGTTGCGACGGTGAACTACATGAAACTCGCGCGCTGGGCGTACTTCATCTACGGCGCGTGCCTTGCGCTGGTGCTCGTGTGCTACGCCTTCCCGCCGGTGAACGGCGCCACGCGCTGGATTCCGGTCGGCCCGCTATTTTCGCTCCAGCCGAGCGAGTTCATGAAGATCGCCGCGGTGCTCGCGCTCTCGCGCTACCTGATGTACCGCGACAACCTGGCGAAGCCGCGGAAACTCGTCGTGCCGTTTCTGCTCGTCCTTCTGCCCACGCTGGCCGTGCTCAAGCAGCCGGACCTCGGCACGGCGCTCCTGTTCATCCCCATTCTCTTCGCGCTGCTCTACTGCGGCGGCGCGCGGGTGAGGCACCTTGCGCTCGCTCTCGCGGTGGGCGCGGCGATGCTGCCGGCCATTTATTTCTTCGCTCTGCACGACTACCAGCGCGCGCGCCTGGCGGGTTTCCTCAACCCGGAGAAGACCAGCCTTCAGGAAGGCTACCAGGTTGTGCAGTCGAAGATCGCAATCGGCTCCGGCGGGCTTGCCGGGCAGGGGCTTGGCCAGGGGAGCCAGAACTGGTCAGAGGCGCTGCCGTTCGACCAGACGGACTTCATTTTCGCGGTAATCGGCGAGGAGTGGGGATTCATCGGCGCGGCTGGGCTGCTTGCGCTATACTTCGCGCTGTTCGCGCTGTCGCTCGCGGTGGCGCTGCGCACACGGGAGCCGCTGGGCAGGCTCATCATCGTCGGCGCGGTGGGCGTGCTCGCCGCGCAGGTAATCATAAACGCAGGGATGACGATGGGGCTTATGCCGGTGACGGGCATGACGCTGCCGTTCGTCAGTTACGGCGGCTCGTCGGTGTTAAGTTCGTTCATCCTGATGGGCCTGGTGGCGAACGTCGCCATGCACCGCATCACCGTTTTCGCCGCGCGGGAATTCCAGGACCGGCCACTCTGAGCAAAAAGGCAAGAAAAGGGGTCAGACCCCTTTTCTTGCCTTTTTGCCTTATGAACAATCCTCGCCTTCGCTCCCCGTTTGAAGAAATCGCCCGCTCCGTCGTAAAAGGACCGAGGGACATTCAGCCAAGTCGTGAGCGAAAACTGTTGCGAAGGAGGATTGCCATGCTATAATTATAAGTTCGCAAGGTGTGAAAAACCCGGAAAGTGCGGCAACTGATTTGAGAGTCCTTTTGGAGGTCAAACATGAACGGCTCTAACGAACTGATGCGCATTGTGTTGATAATGAACATCGTGCTTGTGCTGGCGGTTTGCGTGCTGGTGGGGAAGGAATTCATGAAAGACTCGCCCAAGGCGTACGCGGCGGGCGGGGCGGCGGGCGGGAAGTACATCGCGGTGCCGATCCAGTTCCAACAGAACCGCGAGGCGCTTATTGTCATTGACACTTCAAGCGACGCGATGATAGTATATGGACTAGATACGAGGGGCGACGTAGTTTACACCGCGTCCGGCAGGACGATGGACCAGGATTTCAAATATCTGCTGAAGATGAAAGATAATTTCTGGGGCGGCGTCGGCCCGAACGACAGGGCATATTATCCCGCTGGCTTACGCGACGCCATTACAAAGATGGGAGGGGAATAAGAAGCACTGCGCCAGGGAGAGCGGGCGCGGGCGGCGGAGTTGCTTCGCCGCGCGGCTGCATGGAGATTGTGCTACCGAGGAAGAATTTTGATCGAGGGTGGCTCCGATGAACGACGAGTTTATGTCATTCGAAAAGGCCCGTAAGGAACTCGGGCTCAAGGAAGATGAACTCAAGCGCCTGGTGAGCGACGGAGAGATCCGCGGCTTCCGCGACAAGGGGCAAACCGTCTTCAGAAAGGAAGACATCCGCTCGCTCAAGGATGCGCTGGCGCAGCAGCCGGTGATCGTCCCGACGGGCGGCGAGGAAGAGGGGCCGGCGGAAGTCGTTGAAACCGAAGGCGGCGAGGGCGAGTTCGCGGAAACCGTGCTCAACATCGAGGGCCTCGGCGACATAGACCTGGGCGCTGATATCACAGGCCCCGCCGTGGAGGCCAAGCCGCCGGAGGAAGAGACATTTGCCACCATCGAGGAGGAAACCGCGCCGCTTGAGGCCACCCGGCACCCCACGCCGGAGAAGGGCATGCGCGACACCATCAAGATGCCGGAGGCGGCCGCCGAGGAGGAGGAAGAGACGTTTGTGCTTTCCGAATCGGACCTCGGCAAGGAGACGGAGTCGCTTGAACTGCTCGACGAGACGGCAGCGGCGATGGGCGCCCCGCCCAGGGCCAAGGCCGCGCCCACCCGGGAGGCCGCCGCCGCGCCGGAGGCCCCGTTTGCGGCCGTTTATCCGGAGGTGACTGCCGCGGACAAGGTGACGGTCACGCTGCTGGTCATAACAGTCTGCACCATGGCAATAGGGCTTTTCGCGAGCGTCGGCTTTCTGCTGCAGCAGGGCAACGTCATACTTGATATGATAGCGGGCGGGAAATAAGCGCCCGGTTTTCGTCCGGATTTGGGGAGGGAGGAAATGCTTACCGAGGCCGAAGGCAAGCAACTTCTCAGGATAGCGCGCAAATCGATAGAAGAACGCCTCCAGTACAACAGGCGATACGACGCAGGGCTGGACCCGGATTTCGCGGGCATGTCCGCCGAACTCCAGACGCCATGCGGCGCTTTCGTTACACTTCAGAAGAACCACGACCTCCGCGGCTGCATCGGCCTTATCGAGGGCGTCAAACCCCTCTACCAAGCCGTCCAGGAGATGGCGGTTTCCGCCGCGCTCCACGACCCGCGCTTCCCGCCGGTTACCGCGCAGGAGATGCCCTCGCTGCACCTTGAGATCAGCGTGCTCAGCCCGCTCAAGGAGATAGAAAGCCTCAGAGAAGTGGAAGTGGGCAAGCACGGCATTTTCATCGCCAGGGGCATGAACCGCGGACTGCTTCTGCCGCAGGTCGCCACGGACCACGGCTGGGAGTTGGAGGAATTCCTGAGGAACACCTGCTACAAGGCCGGGCTGAACCCGGAGTCGTGGAAGCGCCACCGCCGCGACCCCGACATGCACATCTTTATCTTCTCCGCGCAGATCTTCGGCTGCGCCCTCTCCGAAGCGTAATCGAGACCCAACCGACAGGGCTTGCCCGAGACTGTGACGCGCGCTGATCGCCCGTGAGAGGGGCCCTCTCCGCCTCCCCGAGTACTTCCGCAAGAACTTTTTCGGAACATTTTGCCGCCTGCTGCGTCTCAAGGATTGGTGTGGAATGCCGTAAACTCTGTTAAGGAGAAAAGGATGACCCGCTTTTCACAAAACGCACTGGTCCTTGCCATGCTAGGGACGTTGGCGCTGCTCGCCGCGTCCTGTGTAAGGGCCGCTACTCCAATCTTCGGTATGAATGCCCCCGCTCTCGCCACGGTTGAGACGCCTTTCTGCGCGCTGGACAAGGGAGCAGCGTCGGAAACGCTGGCCGTCAGCCCGGACGGGCGTCACACGGCATACACCGCGTCGCGTCCGGACAAGTGGTTCGTCGCAATCATCGATGGCGTGGAAGGAAAGCGGTACGACGCAATCCTCACGTATTATTTTTCCGTTGCCAAATATAAAGACCAGCGGCGCACGTATTTCTTCAGCCCGGACTCGAAACGCGTCGCATATATCGCGCAGGAATATCGCAGTCTCATCGTGGTGGTGGACGGCGTGGAGAGCGCGAAATACGACGCGATTTACAACGTCGCCTTCAGCCCCGATTCGAAGCATTACGCGTTCGACGCGAAAAAAGGCGACAAGGTTGTCGTCGTGCTCGACGGCGTCGAGGGCAAGGAGTACGACTATCCCGAGGAAAAACGCGATCCCGACCGTCCGCCTATGCCGGATGGAATATATTACAAATTTGGCGGCACCGGCTTCATCTTCAGCCCGGATTCCAACCATCTCGCATACTCTGCGGTGGAAAAGAACAAGGCAGTTATCGTGCTTGACGGCAGGGAGGTCGGGGCAAACGTTGGCAGAGGATACGTATGGCAGGTGATGCCGTTTAGTGGAAACGGTATGCTTGTTTTCAGCCCGGACTCCAGCCTCCTTGCATACATCGGGTACGACGAGAAAGGAAAGTTCGTCGTGATGGACAGCGTCGACGGCAACATGCACGACGTCGTTCGCTCTGACGGTATAGCGTCGCCCATTGTCTTCAGCCCCGACTCGAAGCACGTCGCGTACATGGTGCGAAGAACGTCGGACTACAAGTGCTGGATCGTTTTCGACGGCGTCGCGGGAAAGGAATACGCGGGGATCGAGGACGCAAGCCTGACCTTCAGCCCCGATTCCTCGCGGTTAGCGTACATAGCCTCTGTAGAACATATGAAAGACAGGTGGCGAACGGCCATCATACTTGACGGCGAAGAAGTCAAGGACGAGTTCTATTACCACAGCCGTCTTATTTTCAGCCCCGACTCGAAACACCTGGCGTACGTGGCCGGCAATGAAAAGGTAAGTTGCGTCGTGCTTGACGGCAAGAAGGGCGAAAACCGCACTGGTATTGACCGCGCGAGCCTCATGTTCAGCCCCGATTCACAGCATCTCGCATACAGGGTCGCGAATGCCAAGAAGGCGTGCATCGTGCTCGACGAAAAAGCGGGCCGGGAATACGGCCTCGGCTTCGGTGACAGCGTCGTCTTCAGCCCGGACTCGAAGCACCTGGCCTATTTGGGGGACACTAATAAAGGAGGCCCGGTCCTCGTCCTCGACGGCGCGGAGACTGCGCAATTGCAGAGTTTCTTCTATTACTCGCCGATAGTTTTTCCCGCGCCGGACAAATGCCGCGTGTACATTTGGAAAGTTTCCGGCCTCGCCGCGCTTGAAGTCACGGCTCCCGGCGCGGAGCAGCCGCCGAACGCCGACGCCACGAAATTCGCCGCGTGGTGCGCGGAACTTGGGACGGTCATGCCCAGAAAATGGAACGGCTCGCCGATGAAAGAGGAGATTGAACACCTTGGTAAAACCATTCCGACAGTCAACGACCCATACATGTCGGCGTGCCTGCCGTTCTATCGCGCCGCGCTGCTTGCGATAAACGGCGACGAGGCCGCGTTCCGCGAAATCGAGAAAAATCTGCAGGAAGCGGGAACATTCGAGCCGGAGTTGCTGTTTTATGAGTTGCAGGTTTTCGACGGGTCTGATGCTGAGACACTGAATAAACGGTTGACGGCGTGGGATTCATACGGGGAATACGTCCCACTGAGTCTTTATGGAAGCGACCGCGACGACCGAATCGCTCCAGCGGGATTGGTTGATCCTCCTCCGCCATCGGTGCCTAAACTGGAAGGATTATCAGAGAGGCTGGCCAAAGTGGGAGACCTTTATGCCAAGGCTGGCCTGCTACGCGAAGCGGTGGATTCATATATCGAGTCGATTTATGCCGAATACCCGGTTAAGCCTGAACCGAAGTGTGCTCTGCGATGGGCAAAAATCGCGGAATGGGAAATGACAATGGGCCGGCCGCAACTGGCTGTGCGCGCATATCTGAAGGCCGCCTACAATGACCCCGATTGCGTGGCGTCGTCCGCGGAAGGCATCACGAAGGCGCTGGGAATGAAACCGGAGAACCCGGCGGAAATCCAGCGGCGCCCACTGGACGCGGAGTCTGCGGCGGCAGTAGCGGCGCTGTATCGCCAGATGAACCTGCATCCGCTGGCTCTGCAGGCGCTCGCGTCGGCGGAAAAACAGACCGGCGCTGATTTCACCGCGCAACGGAAGGAGATTGCAGACGAATGGGCGAAGATCGTGGAAATTCATGCGAAAATACGCGGCGACAAATGCGTCATTCTGGGCACAAAGGCGGCGGACGTAAAAGACTGGACAAGCATTCACATCAACAGGCCGTCGGAAACATTCTGGAAGCCTTTTAAGCCGCCGCAGGAAGAGGAAGAACCGGCCGAACCGGCCGCTCCCGGAATAATGGCGAGCGAGCCAGGCCAGCCGGACACCCTGAATTCTCCCGCTCCGAAACCCAACATCACCGAGACCCCCGTTGGAAAGACGGAAGGCATCATTGTCAATTCTCTGGCAGCCAGTCCCGACAGCCGGCATGTGGCGTGGATTGTTCAGCGCGGCGATAAAAAGGCTGCGGTTGTTGACGGCATCGAAGGAAAGCAGTACGAAGGCTTCGTATGGCCCAACGTTATTTTCAGCCCCGACTCGAAGCACGTCATGTACGCCGTCCAGCGCGGGGACAAGCGGCTGGTCGTCGCTGACGGCGTCGAAGGCAAGGAATACGACGACATCGTGGACACGGCAGGCTTCCTTGCCGACGGCGCATGTACGTACATCGCAAGGGCGGGCGCGAAGTACTACTATGTTGTTGACGGCGTGGAAGTCGTTGAAAATGAAGGCGGGATAAAGGCGCTGGATTTCTTCGGCGATGAGCGCCGCATCTACATCGCTCAGCGCGACAAAAAATCCGTGGCCGTTGTTGACGGCGTCGAGGGGAAGGAATGCGACTACGTCGGCTATCCGGTTTTCAGCGCCGACATGAAGCACTATGCGTACTCCGCCGTGGACGGGTCGAAGGCGTTCTTCGTCATCGACGGCGTCGAGACCGAAGCATACGAAGAAACTCGCGGCATCATGTTTAGTCCCGATTCGAAACGCGTCGCCTACGTCGCCAGACTCAACGGGAAAGAATTCCTGGTCATCGACGGCGTCAAGGGAAAGGAATACGACTACGTTATAGGATGCATCTTCAGCCCCGACTCAAAGCGTGTTGCATATCGCGTGATGCAGGGGAAGGGGGAGCAGGAAAAGAAGGGCTTCGTCGTCATTGACGGAGTGGAGGGCAAGGAGTACGAAGTCATCATTGATAAGTGCGGTAATCCGTACATCTGGTGGGCGTCCGGCTTCATGAATTTTAGTCCCGACTCAAAGCGCGTCGCGTACGCCGTCAAGCGCGGAGAGACAATGTGTATCGTCGTTGACGGGAAAGAAGGAACGGAATATGCGGGGATAGCGAATATCGTCTTCAGCCCCGACTCCGGGCACATGGCCTATATCGTCGGCCTGAAGAGCAGTGTCTGTGTCGTCGTTGACGGCGTCGAAGGAAAGGGATACCTTAACATCAGCGGCCAGATGGATTATCTCTATCAGCCCCTGTTCAGCCCTGACTCCAAGCACGTAGTTTATCTCGCCCAGCGCAATGACAAGGATCGCAAATGGTGCGTCGTCGTGGACGGAGCCGAAAGCGGGGAATACGATGAACTTCTACGCGGCCCCCAGGGAAACGGATTGTCCTTCGACTCGCCGGCGAAATTTCACGTCCTGGCGAAACGCGGCGACGAAATCATCCTCGTCGAAATCGAAATCACCGAGTAAATAAATGGACCAGGTACATTTTATTCCCTTGCGGGGCGCGGGTCTCAGGACGATTTGCAAAATTTTTCAAAAAGTACTTGACGTTCGCAACTTCACGGGGCACACTTCACTTGTCACTACCAAGGCACGAAGATGGGCTGTTAGACTGTTAGACCGTTATGCTACCAGGGCTAAATGTCTAATAGCCTAAATGCCTGACAGTCTATTCTTGATGTCTTGATCCGCCATAGGCGGATAAATGTCTTCGTAGTGAAGAAAAAAGTGTAAATCGCAAAAATGTTCCGGAAAGTTCCGCTTAGCGGTTTTTGCGAGTATCGTAAGACCTGTTGCGAAAAGAACTAATGAGAAAACCGCGCGGGGCGAATTATGCGGTACCTGTACCGCAAAATGTCATCAGGAAGTCGCGAAAAAGGCACGTAAGATTATTGGTGACATGGGGTAATGAGAAAAATCGCGTAAGCCGTATTTTGCGGTACATTTGCCGTAAAGTTCCGGATAGTGTCGCATAACGGCGGTCAGGCCGGAAAAGAAAAACGCAAGCCTCGGATTGTCCCGAGAACTTGCGCATCATATCTTCCCTTGAATACAAGCCCAGCGTGAAAAATTATTGAAATTTTTCTGCGGGCGGCAGTTCTGCCCTTAACCCCTGGCCTCGCCGTCGGTTATGCCCGGAAGGTTTATCGTGGGGATATTCTCGATTTCGTCATATTTGCCGCGCTCGATGATGTCGTAGTGCGCCTTGCGTTTGCGGTACATTCTCATAAAGCGCAGCCGGACGGCCTTTAGCGAGTCGGCCACCGCTTGCTGGGTAATGCCGAGGATGGTCCCGATTTCCTCCTGGTTGTTGGATTCGCGGTAATATAAGTGGACGATTTCGCGCTGGCGCGGGGCGAGCAGGTCTTCGTTGTCGAGGATGATGTTCGTGATGGTGCGGCCTTCGTAAATGCGAGGGAGGTCCTCAAAGTCCACGCGGCCCTGCTCCATGCTGGGGAGGATGGCTTCGATGGTCTCGCAGACGACGCGGCACCTCTCGCGGATATCGCAGGTGCGGCAGTCCTGGCAGGTTGTTGAAATCATCGCATTGCTCCGAAGACATTCGCCGTCTTACCATGTTATATTATAACCTTTTCTCCCCGTCCGTTCAACAGGAGCGCCGCTTAATATTTCGGGAGTTCCGGAGGAAATCTTGACGCGGCGCAGTTGGAAATTGGTTGACCGGCCGCGGCCGTGATGATATTGTAGTATCGTGGTTCGGATTCTTCGCGCGGATTGCTTTGCCCCTTGCGCCTCCGCGCAATAACGGAGCAAAGAGATGGTAACCGTCTATCTCATATGCCTCTTCGTGGGACTTGTTTTCGTCCTCGTATCCGCCATCCTTGGCGGAGTCTTCCACGCGGCGGACGTTTCCGGCCACGGCCCCGAAGTCGCAGTCGGCGACCACGACATCAGCATCGGTAGCGGCCACGACATAGGCGGCGGCCACGGCGGCGGCCCGGACGGGCAGTTCGACACCGACGTCGGCGGCAGCGGGCCGGGCGTTGCGGTGCTTGATTCCGCGGCGCACCTGTCACCCTGGAGCCCCTTCATAATTTCCACCATCGTGGCGTGCTTCGGCGGGGGCGGCCTGATTGCGCTGGAGGTTTTCGGCCCGGACAAGTATTACGTCCACGTCCCCATCGCGGCTGTCTTCGGCATAGGGCTTGGCTTGGGGACTTTCTACATCGTGAACAGGATCTTCAAGGCGACTGCCGCCTCAAGTCATTTCTCGGATGAGGAACTCGTCGGCGTGAACGCGGAGGTGATCGTCACCATTCCTGAGAAGGGCACGGGCGAGATATCCTTCATCGCCGCGGGTTCGAACATGAGTTATCCGGCGCGCGCGGAGGGCGGCAAGGAAATCCCGGCGCACTCAAAGGTGCAGATTTGCCGCGTTTCCGAGGGCACGGCGTACGTAAAGGAATCCGCCGGAGCAAAATTCGAGCGCTTGCTCGGCAGAAGAAAATAGGCCATCCTCTCGCCGCCGGGGCAAGAGAACGGCATGGAGAAAAATGATGTTTGGGGATCAGGCAATGCGCAGGATTGGAAAAGTCGCCGGCCTGGTGATGCTGATTATATCGCCGGGCATTGCGTTGCTTTCTTGCGCCGGATGCGACTTCCCGCCGGCAATCACTCCAAGAACAACGCAAAAGCAGGTCACACCTAAAATCACCTTGAAGGAAACCCTTTTCTGCAACCTTGAGCAAGTGCAGGAGCAGATGCTCACCATCAGCGACGACGGCGCTCACGTGGCCTACATCTCAAAACACTTTTGGGATGTGTATGCCGTCGTTGTGGACGGCGTTGAGGGCAAGCAGTATGATGTCATGGCCGTGGTCAAGCCGGTATTCAGCCCGGATTCCAAGCGCGTTGCCTATATCGCAGGCAGCGTCTGGGGCAAGTTTTTCGTCGTCGTTGACGGTAAGGAAGGCAAGCATTACGAACATATCGCCGGGCACGGCCTATGCTTCAGCCCGGATTCAAAGCATGTGGCGTATTACGCCGACGTGGGCGGGAAATTCGTCGCGGTCGTGGACGGCGTCGAAGGAAAACCCTACGATGTCGTTTCCGAAAATGCACCGCTCTTCAGCCCGGACGGCAAACACGTCGCCTACACCGTGCAATCAGGCGAAAAATGGATGGTCGTGCTCGACGGCGCGGAAGGCAAGCCGTACGATAAATTGTACAACCTCGTTTTCAGCCCCGACTCGAAGCATTTCGCCTACGTTGCCGAGTCAGGCGGCAGGCAGTGCGCGGTCATCGACGGCGTCGAAGGGGAACAGTGCGACCATCTCTGGGGCTACGAAGTTATTTTCAGTGCCGATTCCATTCACACGGCATATGTCACAGACACGGGCAGGAAGTTCCGGGTTGTTTTGGATGGCGCGGCAGGAAACGAATACGACTTTGCGCACGGTTTCACATTCAGCCCGGACGGCAAACGTTATGCGTATGAGGCGGCCACGGGGGAAAGACATTTTGTCGTCCTTGACGGCAAAGAGGGCAAGCCCTGCAACCGCGTCTACTCCATGACGTTCAGTCCGGATTCGCAACGCTTCGCCTATATCGCGGGAACCGGCAACACCGCTCGGGCCGTGATAGACGGAGTTGAAGGGAAACCCTTCACGGCCTTCGTTAACATGGATGACCATATTTTCTTCAGCCCCGACTCGAAGCGCGTTGCTTACACCGCAAGGATTGACGACAAATGGGCCATGGTTCTGGACGGAGTTGAGACCAAACGCGATGGCATCGTCGGGCCACCGGTCTTCAGTCCCGACTCAAGCCGCTGTGCATACGCCACAACTCTCGACCCCGACAATAAGAAGGCCTGCGTGAACATGGACGGCAAAGACTGGAAAACATACGATCTGGTCTATGCCCCGGTCTTCAGCCCGGATTCAAAGCACGTGGTGTATGATGCGTGGACCGGACGGGAAGTCCGAAAAGTCCGTGTAGTGGTGGACGACGCGGAAACGCCGGAATATGACGGGCTTGTCATAGGCGCAAACCTGACGTTTGATTCGCCCAATAAGTGCCGCGATCTGATGATGCGCGACATGAAGATATACAGGGTGGAAATCACCATCAGCGAATGACCACGCGCCCGGGCCGCGCCGGAGAGTTAACTTATTGCGCGAATCCGGGCGAATCAAAAAATTCCGAAAAGACTATACGCGCTAACCGCGTATTCATATTTGATTCCATATAGCGGAATATTGACGGAGACATCTTTTTAACGGAGGAGGCAAATGGAGCCAATCCTTAATTTAAACTTTCTCGCCGCAGGCCCGGACGCCGGTCTCATCATGCTGGCCGTGCTGTGCATCGTCACGCTGTTCATCCTTCTGGGCTGGCTGTTTGCAAGCCGCTACCGCAAGGTCGGCCCCAACCAGGCCCTCATCATCTACGGCCGCAAAAGCACGCCCGACGGCAAGCGCGGCTTCCGCATCGTCAAGGGCGGCGGAACCTTCATCTGGCCCGTCTTCGAGCGCTACGAAATCCTATCGCTCGAACTCATCACCATCGACGTGAAAACGCCGGAGGTCTATACCGTCGCGGGCGTCCCTGTCCTCGTTGACGGCGTCGCCCAGATAAAGGTCAACAGCGACTACGAATCCATGGCCGCAGCCGCCGAACAGTTCCTCGGCAAGGGCCGCCCGGAGATCGAGAACATCGCCCTGCAGACCCTCGAAGGCCACCTCCGCGCAATCCTCGGCACGCTCACCGTCGAGCAGATTTACAAGGACCGCGAATCCTTCGCCCAGCAGGTGCAGGAAGTCGCCGCGAGCGACATGCGCAAGATGGGACTGCACATCGTCTCCTTCACGCTGAAGGACATCCGCGATGAGCAAGGCTACCTCGACGCGCTGGGCAAGCCGCGCATAGCGCTGGTCAAGAGGGACGCCATCATCGGCCAGGCCGAAGCCGACCGCGACGCCACCATCAGGAGCGCCCAGGCCTACCAGGCCGGCCAGGAGGCGAAGTTCGTCGCCGACACCAAGATCGCCGAGGCCCAGCGAAACTACGAGGTGAGAAAGGCCGAATTCGACGCCTCGGTCAACCAGAAACGCGCCCAGGCGGACCTCGCCTACGACCTGCAAAAATACACCACCGGCCAGTCCGTCAAGGCTGAGGAAATCCAGGTGGAAGTCATCTCCAAGGAAAAGCAGATAGCCGTGCAGGAGAAGGAAATCTCCCGCAAGGAGAAGGAACTCGAGGCCACCGTCCGCAAGCCCGCCGAGGCCGAGCAGTACCGCATCGAAACGCTCGCCAACGCGCAGAAATACCGCACCATAGCCGAGGCCGAAGGCGAAGCCAACGCGCGGAAGAACATCGGTATCGGCGAGGCCGAAGCCACGAAGGCCAAGGGTCTCGCGGAAGCCGCCGTCATCGACGCGCAGGGTAGCGCAACCGCGGCGGCGATGAACAAGAAGGCCGACGCATGGCGCCAGTACAACGAGGCCGCCATTGCGCAGATGTTCATCGAGAAGATGCCGGAACTCGCCCGCGCAATCGCGGAGCCGTTGAGCAAGACCGAAAAGATAATCATCATCAACAGCGGCGATAGCGGCGGCGGAGCAAGCAAACTCACGAAAGACATCGCGGACGCCATGGCGCAACTGCCGCCCACGATTGAAGCCATCAGCGGCATAAAACTGGGTGACCTGCTCGCCCGCATCCCCGGCATCGGCAAAGGCAAACAGTCCGCCAAGGAAACATGAGCAAAAGGGTAAGACGCCATCTTAATAGATGGTACAAAAAGGGAATGGTCAAGGAGGGATATTTATATTCTAAGCATCGACTCGACCTTGCCATCTTTCGCGCCATAAAATATACGTTAGGGTATATTATTTCGATGAAGGAGGACTAGAAATGAGTATACAAGGTCAGGGAAGTAGTGGGGATACTTTCACGTTTCACTGTCTCTGCGGGCGACAGCTTAGAGCGTCCAACAGCATGATAGGCAAGCCCGCCAACTGCCCGGGGTGCAAAAGGCAACTTACGGTCCCGCGCCCCCAAGACGTACCGCAGGACGCCCAACCGCTTGGATTCACGCCAAAAATTCCTGTAGCCACCCAACCAGCGGCAAAGAATAAGAAAAGCCGCGCAATACTTATACTTTCCATAAGCCTTGTTGGGGCGTTTCTGGTAGCTGGCATTACTGTGGGAACAATGCTGCTCGTTCAGCATGGAAAGAAGCGCCTTGTGACAGAAACAGGGGATAACAACAGTGCGGAAACCAATACAACAAAATCGGGAAACCTAGAGGATGCTAATGCCGCGAAGCCGGATCAGGCGGATTACAGGAATCATTCCCCCGCAAAACTCAACACCACGGAAACTTCCATCGGCAAGGCAGAGGAATATGTTAAGGACTCGCTGAGATGCAGCCCGGACATGCGTCATGCGGCCTGGGTTGCACAGCACGAGCAAAAACAGACCGTCGTCATTGACGGTGTCGAGGGAAAAGAATACGACGAGGTTGGGAGTGTTACCTTTAGTCCCGACTTCAAGCGGGTCGCTTATGTGGCCACGCTGGGCGAGAAGCAATTCGTCGTGGTTGACGGTATCGATAAGGAATACGGCACCGGTTCTCCCATCTTCAGTCCCGACTCGAAACGTGTATCTTATACAGCCAGGCGCAACGACAAAGAAGTTGTCGTCATAGATGGCATAGAGGGAAAGGAGTACGATAGTGTTGGGGGACTTGTCTTCAGTCCTGACTCCACGCGTGTTGCCTATAGCGCCGCGCGCGGGCAGAAATGTTTGGTCGTTGTCGATGGCGTCGAGGGAAAGGAGTATTACATCAACGAGAAGCCATGGGAGGTTAGCACACATGTCATCTTAGGCATGCACATTGCCTTCAGTCCCGATTCCAAGCGCGTCGCTTATCTTACAGCACGCGGTGAGAAACAACTCGTCGTTGTTGATGGCGACGAAGGTACTGAATACGACAAGATAGATATTTTTAGCCTTATGTTTAGTCCTGATTCCAAGCACGTCGCTTATCTCGGAAAACGTGGGGAGAAATGGTTCGCCGTCGTTGACGGGGTTGAGGGAAAGGGGTACGACGAAATCGCCGCACACATTGTGCTCCCTGGCGGTTTCCAAGTCGGAGGCGGGCCCATGCTTACCTTTAGCCCGAACTCCGCGCGCCTCGCTTATGGCGCAGAGCGGGACGGGCGACGGTTCGCTGTCATTGACGGTGTCGAGGGAAACGAATATGACCGCATTCAGGATCTTACCTTCAGTCTGGACTCCAAGCACTGCGCTTACGCGGCCAAGCGCGGAGACAAATGGTTACTCGTCGTTGACAGCGCAGAGGGCAAGGAATACGATGACATCGGCACGGAGTCGCTCGTCTTTAGTCCTGACTCCAAGCGCCTTGCTTATGTCGCTATGCGCGGAGGGAAATGGCGCATCGCCGTTAACGGCATCGAGGGAAAGGAATATCACGAGTTTCTCGAAGGCGGGAGACTGGTCTTTGATTCGCCGACCAAATTTCATACGTTAGCGCGACGTGGCGACGAAATCTTCCTTGTCGAAATTGAGATAACAGAATAGATGTAACGTCAGTGGCCAAAGGTTGATAGGAATCTGTGTCATCTGTGCAATCTGTGGATTCCCTCTGTGCTCTCCGTGTGCTCGGTGGTGAGAAGCCGCCCGCGCGGGGAGCGCGTTTTCGGTTGAAAGGCGCGGGAAATCTGGTATAATACTCTTGTTTCCTGGCCCTACCCCAAGGGACGTTACAGCCGCCGGGAGAATTATCCCTTACGGTATCTATCAGGGAGGTAGAGTTTTCGTCCCTCGGCGTTTGGCAGTATGTTCGGGGTCAAATCCCGCCGAGCGACGGGTCAGACACTTGAATTACCGCTCCTTATTGCATTATAGAAAAAGGTGGATTCGTTGTCTGACCCTAGCGGACGAGGTCGCAGGGCGTGTTCAGGGTCAGACCACTATTCTACGAGCTGGCCCCGATCTTTCGGCTATAATGAGAATAAGGAATATCGGGGCTGCGCTCCGTAAATAGGGTCCGACCCAACGCGGGAATTTCCTTTGCGTTGCAAAAAGGCAGGTGGTAAAATGCCCCGCTTTCGATAGGGGTTTCCGAAGAACCTTAGCAGGTGGTGTCAAAACATGAACAAGATTGTCAAATGGGAAGCGCTTTCAAGCGACGTGTTCCGCTTCGAGGTTGAAGCGCCCCGGATAGCCAACAAGCACAAGGCGGGGCAGTTCGTCATACTTCGCCTGTCCGAGGACGGCGAGAGGTTTCCGCTGACCATCGCGGATTCAAACCCCTCGAAGGGGACGATAACGCTGATTTTCCAGGCCGTGGGGAAATCGACGAAGGCGCTCGCCCGGCACAAGTTGGGCGATGGGATACTCGACCTTGTGGGGCCTCTTGGCAGGCCGACGCACCTCGAGAAGTTCGGCACGGTGGTAGGCGTGGGAGGCGGCATCGGAGTTGCGCCGCTCTACCCCATCACGAAGGCGATGAAGGCGCAAGGCAACAAGATCATCTCCATCATCGGCGCGCGCGCGAAAAACCTCCTCATCCTCGAAAAGGAAATGAAGGCCGTGTCCGACGAACTGCTCGTCTCGACCGACGACGGCTCGTACGGCTTCCACGGATTTGTTACCCAGGTGCTCGAGCAGGTGATAGCGCGCGGGGAAAAGATTGACCTGGTGACCGCGATAGGGCCGGTGCCCATGATGAAGGCGGTCGCCGGCGTAACGAGGAAACACAACCTGAAGACGGTCGTCAGCCTGAACACGATAATGGTTGACGGCACGGGCATGTGCGGCGGATGCCGCGTGACGGTGGGCAATGAAACGAAGTTCACGTGCGTGGACGGCCCGGAATTCGACGGGCTTCTAGTGGACTTCGACGA
>Ga0315291_10005442_pt1 | contig 15959 bp, 13 predicted proteins | sample YL17G12_20_MG_FD_203070 | JGI IMG/M metagenome (GOLD analysis project Ga0315291, IMG submission 203070) | Sediment microbial communities from Yellowstone Lake, YNP, Wyoming, USA - YL17G12_20 | ecosystem: Environmental > Aquatic > Freshwater > Lake > Sediment | place: USA: Wyoming | collected...
CAACAACATCTACAGATGGTTATTTATCAAGTACTGATTGGAATACATTTAATGGCAAGTTTAATCTACCATCTTTAACAGCAGGTTCAGTATTGTTTTCAAATGGTACTACTATTGCTCAAGACAATGCTAACTTCTTTTGGGATGATACTAATAATAGACTTGGTATAGGTACAGCTACTCCAGCTAGACCATTAGATGTTATAGGGCAAATAGCAGCAACAGGAAATGTGTATGCTCCTAATTTTTATACACCTAATGCAGGACTAGAAAATGAAGCTGTGGGAGGTGGTGCATCTTATTTTAAGGTTTATACCAATATAGATAATAGACCTGTATATTTAGCTTCTAACAATAATAATATATTAGCAGTAAATAGTTATGCCGCTAATAGTTATAAAGGCGTGGGAATTTCTGATGGAGGAAGCCCTGCCGCTATAATTAATAATTCATCTATATTGTTAGGATTAGACTCTACAACTAGAGGATTCCTACTTCCAAGTTTAACTACAACACAAAGAAATGCTATAGCAACTCCATCTACAGGACTACAAGTTTATAATAATACAACAAATAAAATTAGTTATTATGATGGGAGTTCATGGATAGAACTTGGTTCGGGAAGTGGTACTGTAACATCAATAGCAACAGCAGGTCTTATATCAGGAGGAACTATAACAGGGACAGGTACTATTAGTACGTCTATGTCTACAAGTAAACTTGTAGGTAGATATTCTAGTGGTACAGGTGTGATGGAAGAAATAAGTGTGGGAAGTGGTCTTACACTAACAGGAGCAGGAATACTTAACAATACAGCCACCCCTACACCATTAGGATATTATGGAGCTTTCTCTGATGTAACAGACCAATTTGCTACTGTTATAAACACAGGATACCCAATGCTATTAGGAGTGACTGATTTATCTAATCAAGTTACAGTAGTTAGTGGTTCAAGAGTTACAATAGCTAATACAGGAATATATAACATTCAATGGTCAGCACAATTTAGAAATCCAACAGCAGCAGAACATGATGTTACTATATGGCTTAGAAAGAATGGTGTTGATGTTGCAGGTTCAGCAGGTGTTGTATCAGTTCCTAAGAAACATGGTTCTCTTGATGGACATGTGTTGCCATCTTGGAACTTTTTATTAGACCCTATTGCAGGAGATTATTATGAGTTTGTTTGGAGTACAACAGATACATCTGTATTTATTTCATTTGAACCTGCAGGCTCTCCTCCACCATCTACTGCTTCTGTAGTGCTTACTGTAACACAACAGAGTGGTATAATGGCAGGGACAGGCATAACTGCTATTAACTCTCTTACAGGAGCTGTACAAACATTAGGTGTGGGAACTAGTGGTACTGACTTTGCGATAGTGTCAAGTGGAACTTCCCATACATTCAATTTACCTAATGCATCTGCATCTAATAGAGGTGCATTGCTTTCAGCAGATTGGACTACATTTAATAATAAACAAAATGCTTTAACTAATCCTGTTACAGGCACAGGAACAAACAATGAATTAGCTTATTTTAATACAACAGGCAGTACCATATCTTCCCTAACAACAGCTACATATCCTTCCTTAACTGAATTAAGTTATGTAAAGGGAGTTACAAGTGCAATACAGACGCAAATAAATGCACTACCTAATGATTGGATTATTACATTAGGGCAGCAAGCAATGGGAAGTGCAGTAAAATCTGTGGGGTTAGGTGTACCTAACCTTGCAAATGTAGCATCAGGTGCTTCATTAACAAGTAGCTCAATGAGATTAATAGCAGTATACTTGGCAAAAGCTGCTACTCTTACAGGGATTAAATGGATGCAAACAATTATAGGTAACTATACAGCTAATAATGAAAATAGAGTGGGATTATACACTTATTCAGCAGGTATTTTAACGCTTGTAGCTTCCTCCGCTGATGATGGTAACCTTTGGAAAACTGCATCGTCTGGTACAATGGGAAGTAAAGCATTTTCTTCAACTTATGCTGCATCTGCAGGACTTTATTTTATAGGTTTATTATGGAACTCTTCTTCAACGGTAGCAGCTCCTCAAATTGGAATTGGAGCTAACTTGGGTGCAGTTGTAAATACCTCAGATTTTACAAATAGTGGAAGAATTAGTTGCTCTATAACAACAACAACTTTATCATCATCTGTTACATTAAGTGCAACATCAGCAACTATAGCAAACTTTGGGGCTTGGGCATATTAAAATATAAATTATGAGCAATACAAGACAAATTCAACCAATAAATATTTGGTCTCCTGATGGAGAAAAGCAAATTAATACATTAGCATTAACTAATTTTTTTGATTATCATTTTGATGATGGGTCAGGAAAGGTAGAGTATAAACTTATTAGTGTAGATTCTGACTTAGGTGCTACAGAATACTTTGTAGGGAATATAGAAATTCCATCATCTATTGTTCAACAGTGGGGAGCAGATGACACCGTTATATGGGACTACGTTGTAACTGCTTTGAATTTAACTCTTGTATAATTTTGTATCTTTGAAAAAATAAATAAGAAATGGCAAGAATAGAAACATACACAAATGCTCAGTCTCCGTTATCAGGAAGTGATAAGATGATTGGAACAGATTCAGCTAATAATAATGAAACTAAGAACTTCACAGTGTCTGAGTTAGCTAATTTTATAAATTCAGGGAGCGGGTTTGTGCCATATATAGGAGCCACACAGGATTTAGCGTTGGGCTCTTTTGATATGTATCTTCAAGATATGTATCTAAATAAGGTAAATACAAGTGATATAGACATAACAAACCTTTTATTGTTAAGCAACTATGCAGGTACTGTTGGAGATGTGTTGGTAAGTCAAGGTAGTAGCAATATTCCTATATGGACTACTGTTTCTGCAGGTCAACAAGGTATTCAGGGGCCTGTTGGACCTCAAGGACCGATTGGGCCTGTTGGTCCTGCAGGATTGAATTGGCAAGGGTCATGGGTATCAGGAACGTCTTATGTTGTTGATGATGCTGTTGGGTATAGTGGGGCGTCTTGGTTTTGTATATTATCAACATCAGGAACTACTGCTCCAAATGTAGATACAGCGCATTGGGCATTATTAGCATCTCAGGGATCACAAGGTCCAATAGGTCCTACGGGTGCTCAAGGTCCTACGGGTGCTCAAGGAGTTCCCGGAACTGTAGGTTCTAATACGCTTCAACAAGTATTGAATAATAACCACGATTTAGCTGATGGAGTAAATAGACAAGGAACAGGTGCAGGTGGGGGCTTATTTTCAGGAAATAATGTGAATGCATTTGGTACAGGTGCTGCTGAAGATAATTCAGGATCGTTTAACAATGCTTTTGGATTTGAGTCTCTTAAATCAAATTCAGGTAGCTATGTAAACGCTTTTGGTGTAGACGCAGGCTTAGGTAACACTTACAATTTTGTAAATTTATTTGGTTCGGCAGCTACTGCTACAACTAATAATCAAACAGTATTTTCTAATACAGGTGGATTTAATACTAGAATATCTTACAATAGCATAACAGCAGACAGGCTTTATACATTACCTGATGCATCAGGAACAATAGCTTTGACAAGTGACATATCTTCTGCATATAAAGTATATAGCGCAATAGTTCAATTTGTTTTTGGGTCTCCTAATGTAGATGTTGTTCAATTACTACAAAATACTACAGGAGCTGCTATTACTTTGTCTTATACATTTGGAAGTTATTATGTAAATTCAAGTTTGCCTGTATTTACTGTTAATAAATCTGTAATGATATGTACTCCATATGTACAATCTACTAATCTTTATAATGTTGTAGGATTTAGGGCTAGTGATATCGCTATGGCATTTTCATCTATAAATACAGCTACTGGAAGCACAAGCGCTTCATTTAATCGTCCATTCTTTTTAGAAGTAAGAATTTATAACTAATGGATATTAGAAAAATATCAATAGGTCTTGATTATAAGAACGGAGCAATGCATTATATTGTAGGGCAATCCGTTCTTGGTGACAGCCATCAAATACATTTAATCAAATACGATACTGCAAAACAATCTTTTCTTATCTATATTATAAATGAGAAAGAAGAGGTAGTTTTGTGGAAAGAGTTTACGGCGACAATTCCAATTTCAATTGAATATAATATAAATTTTTAAATGCGTTCACCATTCTACTTTATAGTTAAACCTATAAATGGAAAGCGCTACGATAACACAAAGGACATTGCAGGGGTTGAGTTTATAGTAAGCACATCTGAGGAAGACCATAAGTTTTCTAACAGATTTGCTGAAGTTATCGAGCTTCCATTAGGTTACAAAGGTCCTATTGTAATAGGCGACACCTTACTTGTGCATCATAATGCATTTAAGTTTTACAATGATATGAAAGGTAGGCAAAAGAGCGGTAAGAGCTTTTTTAAAGACGACTTGTTCTTTATTGAGCCTGATCAATTTTTTATGTATAAACACGGTTCCACGTGGAACAGTTACGATAGGTATTGTTTTATAAAACCTATTGCTGCAACAGAGTCTTATATCAAGAAACCATTCTCGGAAGAGCCACTTATGGGCATTGTCAAATATTCAAACGAATATCTGATGAGTAAAGGCATTTTTCCAAACGATAAAGTGTGCTTTGCTCCCGATAGCGAATATGAGTTTACTGTTGATGATGAAAAGTTATATAGAATGTATGAACATCAAATAACAATCAAATTATGATAAACATAGTAGATAGCTTCTTAAGCGAAGAGTTGTACAATTCTGTGTACAATACTTTAATAGATAATGAGTTTATTGAAGTGCAAGCAGGAGACAAAAGCTTTTGGATTCAAAATAGTAATCCTGAGTTTGATAATTTAGTAATCAGCAAAATAAGTAACATAGAAGGAGTTGAGAGGCAAAATATATTCAGTTTCTTTAGGGTGGCTACAGACGAGGTAGATACTGATTGGCGTATACACTCTGATGCTATTATAAATGGACAGCGTCCTGATAGGGCATTAGTACTTTACTTGTCTCAATCTCAAATGGAAGGACTGCACGGTACTGCTTTTTGGAAACACAAGGAGTTAGGAAAATGCTTGCCTGAAGATGTTTCCTTTGAAGATTATGATAAAATTCTTGCAAGTGAATCTAATGATATAAGCAAGTGGGACTTGCAATCAGTAGTTGGATATGAGGTAAACAGAGGAGTAATGTATCCCTGCAATTACTTTCACAGTAAATATCCTAACTTAGGATGGGAAAGTGGAAGGATTGTTTATGTAATGTTTTATAAATAAACTATGACAAGTAAAGAAACAAAGCTCAGAATAATACAAGCAGGACATAAGGCTGTACTTGAGCTTATCAAAGTGGCTGAAGAGAGTATTCTCAAACCGTCCGATGAGGAAGGCGATGACCTATCTGCCGATAAACTAAAGAACGCAGCGGCTACAAAAAAGTTAGCTATATTTGATGCATTTGAGATTCTAACAAGAATAGAAGCAGAGAAGGAAAATTTAGAAGCAATAGAGAAAGGGGTAAGTAAAGTAGACACAAAACAAGGATTTGCAGAACGAAGATCTAAATAGTATATATAATGTGGTGGATGGATACATCGCACCTGAGATCATAGCCAAGAAAAATAAGGCTAATCGGTGGGCGTATGGCTACGACCAAGAGCACGACATCGTAGTTATCTCTAAGAACGGTCAGATAGGTCAGATTGTAAGTATATCAGGATTAATAATTGGGCTTCCCCCAACTCCAGACAAATGCTTTAAAAGAAGTAACAAGAAAGAGGAGCAGTATTGGGAGAGGGAAATGTTGTCTAAAGAGTTAACTAAGATACAGTCCATATTTCATTGGAATGAAAGGTCGTCTGAATTTAAGAACGATTGGGTTGACTATATAGAAAGTCAATTTGATTACAGAGAGGGGGGCTTTTGGTTTATGAACAATGGCTCTCCTACCTATATCACCGGATCTCATTGGATGTACTTGCAATGGGCGAGTATAGATATAGGATATCCTGATTATAGAGAAGCAAATAGAATATACTTTATATTTTGGGAAGCGTGTAGAGCAGACAATAGAGCGTTTGGTATGATATACTTAAAGATAAGGCGTTCGGGATTTTCCTTTATGTCATCATCAGAGTGCGTCAATATAGCTACACTTGCGCGTGATGCTCGGATTGGTATCTTATCAAAGACGGGGTCTGATGCTAAAAAAATGTTTACAGATAAGGTAGTCCCAATAAATAGTAGGCTGCCATTCTTCTTCAGGCCTGTAATGGATGGTATGGATAAGCCAAAGACTGAGCTAGCGTTTCGTGTGCCTGCGTCAAAGATTACCAAGAAGAATATGTATGACGTGAATGACAACGACATAGATGGGTTAGATACCACGATAGATTGGAAGAATACGGAAGAGAACTCCTATGATGGTGAAAAGTTGCTATTCCTAGCTCACGATGAGAGCGGAAAGTGGGTGAAGCCAAATAACATTCTAAACAATTGGCGAGTAACTAAGACTTGTTTGAGATTAGGCAGTAAGATAATAGGTAAGTGTATGATGGGCTCTACATCAAATGCTTTGAGTAAGGGTGGCGATAACTTCAAAAGTCTGTACGAGGACTCAAGAATCAGTTCGCGAAACAAGAATGGACAAACTAAGAGCGGACTATATGCTTTGTTTATTCCAATGGAATGGAATATGGAAGGGTTTATAGATAGGTATGGTATGCCTGTATTTAGAAAGCCAAGTGAGTTTGTATTAGGCGTTGATGGGATGAAGATAATAAATGGAGCTGTTGATTATTGGGAGGCAGAGGTTGATTCGTTAAAAAATGACTCTGATGCCTTGAATGAATTTTATCGTCAGTTCCCAAGAACAGAATCGCACGCATTTAGAGACGAGAGCAAGCAAGCGTTATTTAATTTAACTAAGATATACCATCAGATTGACTATAATGATAGTATGATTAAGGAACACTACATTACTCGTGGTTCTTTTAGTTGGAAGGATGGGGTGAAGGATACGGAGGTGGTATGGTCTCCAAACAAGTCAGGCAGGTTCTTGATTAGTTGGACACCGCCAAAGCATTATCAGAATAACGTACATATGAGAAATGGCATGAAGTATCCGGGCAATGAGCATCTAGGCTCGTTTGGCTGTGACTCCTATGATATATCTGCGGTTGTAGTGGGGCGTGGCTCTAATGGTTCGCTTCACGGGATGACTAAGTTCCATATGGACGAGGGTCCTGTGAATGAGTTCTTCTTAGAGTATATTGCTCGTCCTCAAACGGCTGAGATATTTTTTGAAGAGGTACTTATGGCTTGCATATTTTATGGTATGCCAATACTTGCAGAGAATAATAAGCCGAGATTACTTTATCATTTTAAGAACAGAGGGTATAGAGGATTTTGTATGAACAGACCTGATAAGCCGTTCGCTAAACTCTCAAAGACAGAGCGTGAGCTAGGAGGCATACCTAATAGCTCTGAGGACGTAAGGCAATCTCACGCGTCAGCGATTGAGTCGTATATCGAGAAGTTTGTGGGATTAGATTTAGAGGGAAAGTATAGAGATTCTGAGGAGATGGGAACGATGCCATTTATGAAGACATTAGAGGATTGGGCAAAGTTTGACATAAGCGATAGAACAAGGTTTGATGCCGCTATAAGTTCAGGGTTGGCTATAATGGCTAATCAGAAGCATTTATATATGCCTGAAAAAAAAGAATCGAAAATAAGTATTAACTTCGCAAGATATAGAAATGATGGTAATCAAAGTCAATTGATTCAATGAAAGATATAGTAATAGACATAAAATCAGCAGCATTTCCAAGTCAACTAGCTAGCGACTCTCAAAAAGCTTCAGATGAATTTGGACTACAGGTTGGGCAAGCCATTCAATATGAGTGGTTTAGGAAAGACGGCAACTCTTGTAGATATTATGGGCAATGGAGAGACTTTCATAGATTAAGATTATATGCAAGAGGCGAACAGCCAATAGGTAAATACAAGAATGAATTGGCTATTGATGGCGATTTGTCTTATCTAAATATAGATTGGACTCCAGTGCCTATTATACCTAAGTTTGTTGATATTGTTGTAAACGGAATGTCTAATAGGCTCTTCAAGGTCAAGGCATATGCACAAGATGCATTGTCTCAAGAGAAAAGAAATAGCTATCAGGATACGGTACAAGGTCAGTCTGCAGCAAAAGATATTCTCACTATTATACAAGACAGAGCAGGCGTAGATCCGTTTATGATGGACCCTGAGGAATTGCCTGAGAATGACGAGGAGATGCAATTGCATATGCAGCTTAAGTATAAGCCTGCTATTGAGATTGCAGAAGAGGAGGCTATTAATACTATGTTTGATGAGAACAAGTATGACGACACTAGAAAAAGACTTGACTATGACGCTACTGTTATTGGCATTGCCATTGCAAAGCACGAGTTTCTTCCCGGTGCAGGAGTAAAGATATCTTATGTAGACCCTGCGAATGTGGTTTATAGTTATACTGAAGACCCTTACTTTAGCGATTGTTTTTATTGGGGTGAGATTAAGACGGTTCCAATGACCGAGCTTATGAAGATAGACCAATCATTAACTCACGAAGATTTAGATAGAATAACACAATACAGTAGTGGGTGGTATGATTATTTTAATGTAGCTCAGTTCTATGAGAATAGTATGTTCTATAGAGATACTTGCACGTTGCTTTATTTCAACTATAAGACTACAAAGAAGATTGTATATAAGAAAAGAATACTTGAGAATGGTGGTTCAAGAGTAATTGAGAAAGACGATACGTTTAATCCTCCTACAGATATGATGGAGGAGGGTAACTTTCAAAAGATAGAGAAGACTATTGACGTTTGGTATGAGGGTATACTTGTTATGGGTAGCAGCATCCTATTAAAGTGGGAGATGTCGCATAATATGGTTAGACCTAAGTCTGCTTCTCAGCACGCTATACCTAACTATGTAGCTTGTGCTCCACGTATGTATAAGGGTGTTATTGAGTCTTTGTGTAGAAGGATGATTCCATTTGCTGATTTGATTCAGATAACTCACTTGAAGTTGCAGCAGGTTATCAATCGTATTGTACCTGATGGTGTGTTCATAGATGCCGATGGTTTGAATGAGGTAGACTTGGGAACAGGCAATGCTTACAACCCTGAGGACGCTTTAAGGTTATACTTCCAAACAGGTAGTGTAATTGGTAGAAGCTTCACTCAAGATGGCGACTTCAACAATGCAAGAGTTCCTATTACGCAGCTTACGTCAAATTCAGGCGCAGCTAAGACTCAAATGCTTCTTGCTAACTACAATCATTACTTAGATATGATTAGGTCTGTAACAGGCTTAAATGAAGCTAGGGATGGCTCTAATCCTGATCCTAATTCTTTAGTTGGTCTACAAAAACTAGCCGCTTTAAATTCCAATACCGCCACAAGACACATTTTAGATTCAGGATTATTCTTGTATCGCTCATTAGCAGAGGCTTTGACTTACAGGGTAGCTGATATATTAGAGTACTCTGACTTCAAGGATGACTTTGTAAACAAGATAGGAAAGTACAATGTTGGTATACTAGACCAAATATCGGACTTGTATATTTATGACTTTGGCATTTTCATAGAAATCTCTCCTGACGAAGAACAGAAGTCTCAGTTAGAAGGCAACATACAAATGGCTTTATCTAAAGGAGATATTAACCTTGAAGATGCGATTGACATACGTGAGATTAAAAATCTTAAACTTGCTAATCAGTTGCTTAAAGTTAAGAGGATTAAGAAACAAGATAGAGAAGAGAAGATGGCTATGCAGAAGCAAGCCATTACTGCACAACAGCAAATGCAATCTCAGCAGTTAGCTGCACAAACGGCTATGCAAAAGATACAAATGGAGACTGAGGCTAAGATGAAAATCAAACAAGCTGAAGTGCAGTTTGATATTATGAAGATGGAGAAAGAGGCTGAGTTTAAATCTCACTTGATGGCTGAAGAGTTCCAATACAATCAGCAGCTACACGGAATGCAGATGGAGACCTTGTCTAAGAGAGAGAAAGATAGAGAAGATTCAAAGGCAAAAAGAATAAGTCAGCAGAATACAGAGCAATCAAAACTAATAGACCAAAGAAAGAACAACTTGCCTCCATTAAGTTTTGAGTCAAACGAGGACAGCTTAGATGGATTCGATTTGGCTGAATTTGAGCCTCGTTAAAAGTGTATTCAAATTTTGTATAATTTTGTAACAAATAAAATCAAATTAAATGGAATTAAAAGTAAAGTCATTAGACGTAATTGAACCAAAGAGTGTTCAACAGGTTGAGCAACAGTTAGTTGAAGGTAGTCAAAAAGAGGAGACAAAAATACCTCATATTGATTTGTCAAATATGGGTAAAAAAGAACCCATTGTTGAGCAAAAAGAAGAAGTAATAGAAGAAGTTGCTCCTGAAGTAATAGAGGAGGAATTGGATGAGCAAAAAGTTCTTTCATATATTGGGAAAAGGTATAACAAGCAAATCAACTCATTTGATGATTTGGTTGCTGAAAGAAAAGAGACTGAAGAGTTACCTGAAGACGTTGCTGCTTTCTTAAAATATAAGAAAGAAACGGGTAGAGGATTTGAGGACTTTCTTAATTTAAGAAAAGACCACGAAACTATGGACCCTGAGCTACTTGTCAAGGAATACTTAACAGCTACTCAAGAAGGTCTTGATGCCGAAGATATAGATGCATTGATGGATGATTATAGATATGATGAGGACATCGATGACGAATCTAAGGTTAAGAAGACTAAGATTGAGAGAAAGAAGGTTATTAACGAGGCTAAAAAATTCTTCAACACTCAGAAAGAGAAATACAAATTGCCCCTTGAGTCAAGTACGGCAAGAATTTCAAAAGAAGAGGAAGAGGAATATAATGCTTATCGTGAATATACAAGTCAAGCAAAGACTATAGAAGATGAGAACAATCGTAAGCGTCAATGGTTTGACCAAAAGACTAACGAGTTGTTTGATGGAGAGTTCAAAGGTTTTGAATTTGACCTCAACAACAAGAAACTTACATTTACTCCGGGAGACGCTGCTGAATTAAAAAAGATTCAATCTACACCTGCTAACTTTATTGCAAAGTTTTTAGATGAGAGTGGCTTGATTAAGGACGCAAAAGGATACCACAGGTCTTTGTCAATTGCAATGAATCCTGATAAGTTTGCAAAGTTTTTTTACGAGCAAGGGTTGGCTGATGCTACAGATGATGTTACAAGAAAGATGAAGAATGTAAATATGGGAGAGCAAAAGTCGCCTGACGTTGCAAAAAGCAAGGATGGTATGCAGGTGAGAGCGGTAAACCCTGATTCAGGCAAAGGCCTGAAAATCCGCAGTATAAAACGTATTTAAAACAATTTAAAAATTAAAGAAAATGGCAAGTGCTTTATTAAACAGCCCTACGTTTGCGTTGCAACCTGCACCGGAACAATTGGCGCTATCAACAAACTATATTACCAACTTCAATTTCTTGAATCAGTATCTTCCTGATACTTACGAGAAGGAATTTGAGCGTTATGGTAATAGAACGGTATCTTCATTCTTAAGAATGGTAGGTGCTGAAATGCCTTCAAACTCTGACCAAGTTAAATGGGCAGAACAAGGTCGTTTACACATTAAATACACAAGTTGCACTTCAGGTGCTGCTATCGGATCTGCAACCGCAATAATTACTGTAGCTGATGCAAACGTTACCGCAATAGCAATTCGTGTTGGTCAAACTGTGATGATTCAAAATAACACTACAGGTGTTTATAACAAAGCTGTAGTTACAGCGGTAAATACTACTACTGCAACTTTCACTGTTGCTTATTATGAGGCTGCAGGTCAGGCTTTTGCTATTGCAGGTGGTGCTACTACAGTTTGTACTGTATTCATCTATGGTTCTGAGTTCAAGAAAGGAACTAGCGGTATGGTTGGTTCTTTAGAAGCTGAAGATTCTATCTACTCTAACAAACCAATCATCATCAAAGACAAGTACACTGTTAATGGTTCTGATATGGCTCAGATTGGATGGGTTGAAGTAACTACTGAGAACGGTGCTGCAGGTTACTTGTGGTATTTGAAATCAGAGCACGAGACTCGTTTACGTTTTGAAGATTATCTTGAGACTGCAATGATTGAAGCTGTTCCTGCTGAAGTAGGTTCAGGTGCGATTGCTGCATTAGGTCAAACAGGCGTTGCAGGTTCTGCAGGTTCTGAAGGTGTCTTCTACGTTGTAAACAATCGTGGTAATGTATGGGGTGGCGGTACTCCAACTTCACTTTCTGATTGGGATTCAATCGTTGCTCGTTTAGACAAGCAAGGTTCTATCGAAGAGAACGTTGTGTTTGTTAATCGTGGATTGAGCTTTGATATCGACAATATGTTAGCTACATTGAACGGATGGAACACATCAGGAGCTGCTAATGCTGCTTCTTATGGTCTATTTGACAATGACGTTAATATGGCGTTGAACTTAGGTTTCTCAGGATTCCGTAGAGGTTACGATTTCTACAAGTCTGATTGGAAATACCTAAACGATCCTACAATGAGAGGTGGATTGAACGGAACTGCTGCTTCTGCAACAGGTACAATCACAGGTCTTCTTGTTCCTGCAGGTTCTACTTCAGTGTATGACCAAATTATGGGCAAGAACGCTAAGCGTCCTTTCTTACACGTTCGTTACAGAGCTTCTGAAGCTGAAGACAGACGCTACAAAACTTGGATTACAGGTTCTGCAGGCGGTGCTGCTACAAGCGATTTGGATGCAATGGAGGTTAACTTCCTTTCTGAGCGTTGCGTATGTACTTTAGGTGCAAACAACTTCGTATTGTTCCGTTATGGATAGTCGATAGGTTAATAAATAATGCAGGGGGCCTAAAAATCCCCTGCTTTTTTAAAATTATTTTAAATCAAATTAAATTATATTAAAATGGCAAGTAAAATAGCTACAAGTAAAGTTTACAAGTTAAAGTCAGGTTCTCCACTTTCTTACACATTAGCATCGCGTAATCATCCTAGATTCCCTTTGATGTGGTATGATGAGAAGAATAATACTAACCGCGCTTTGAGATATGCGGTAAACCAAAAGACTCCTTTTGAAGACGAGCAAGACGGAAATTCAATTATAGAGCCAATCGTATTTGAAGACGGGTTCTTGACTGTTCCAAAAAATAACCCCGTGCTACAAGAGTTTTTGCACTACCATCCATTGAATGGTACGGTGTTTTCTGAAGTAGATAGAGAAAAAGATGCTACACAGGAGGTATCAGAATTAAATATTGAAGTTGATGCTTTAATTGAAGCTCGTCAATTGACAATAGACCAAATAGAAATGCTTACAAGAGTAATGTTTGGCAAGGACCCATCAACAGTGTCTACATCAGAGCTTAAGAGAGACATCTTGGTATTTGCTAAGAGCGAGCCTCGTGAGTTCTTAAACATATTGAATGACCCTGAGTTGAAATTTCAGGCAAAAGTTCGTTTATTCTTTGAGAATAAGTTATTAACTTTGAAGAACAATAGCAAAGAGGTTTGGTTTAATACCGCAACTAATAAGAAAAAGATGCTATCAGTTCCTTTTAATGAAGAGCCTTATGATGCAGTAGCAAGATTCTTGCAGAGCGATGAGGGTATAGATTCATTAAAAATGCTTGAAGCATTGTTATCATAGTTTTGATTTGTGATTGATTAATGATTGAGGGAAGGCGCAAATTGTGCCTTCTTTTTTTTGTATATTTGTAAAAAAAAGAGATGATAAATTCAGTAAGAAATACCGTACTTACTATTCTTAATAAGAATAACTACGGATATATATCGCCATCTGATTTTAATCTGCTTGCACAAAATGCTCAGATGGAGCTATACGAAGAGTATTATAGCAATTATAATAAGGTTATAAATGCCGAGAATACTAGAACTTCAGGCACAGAGTATGCCGATGTGAAAAAGCCAATGGCTGAGGTATTAGAGCAGTTTTTAGTTAGCGACTTTTTAATCCCAAGACAAACAGCTTCAGGCGCAGATGTCAATAACTTCTATACGCCATCCCTTACTACAACAGGGAATTTGTCATATATGATTAATAAGGTTATCGCTTACACCAATCAGTTAACTTCAGGGTTTACAGACAACACAATAGCGTTTGGGCTAGAGGATTCTACGGCTGACTTTATAGCTAGTGGAGTTAAGGTTGGAGATATAGTTGTAAACGCTACGACATTTAAGTCTTCTGTAGTTGAAACTGTAGTTAGCATTACTGTACTTGGTTTGTATGATGACATATTTCAAGACCCTGCGTCTTTTGAAGATTACTTTATATATTCATCAAAGAAGTATGCTGAAGTTGATAAGGTTTCAAATGCAAGCATTTCTCTTTTAAACAACTCATTACTTACGGCCCCGTCTTTATTATATCCATCTTACTCACTAAATGGCGATGCTATATCTGTATTCCCAAGTAGTATTGTTGGGTATGGAGCTATAAGATGCGACTATTTCAGGTATCCTAAAGTTCCAAAATGGACTTACAGCACACTTTCAAGCGGAGATCCTGTATTCAACCAATCACAACCTGACTATCAAGATTTTGAGTTGCCTACAGAGGATGAGTATAAATTAGTAACAAAGATTTTAGAATACTGTGGTATTGTTATTCGTGAAATTGAGATATCTCAGTTTGGTACTGCTCAGCAGCAACACGAACAGCCTACATTCAGTATGCAACAGTAATAAATATATTACCTTATGGCTTATATATCACAATACGAGTATTATGACAATAATGGGGTTGCCCCACAGGATGCCAATTGGGGCTCATACCAATATGTAAGTTTACAAGATATTGTAACCAACTTCTTGTTGATGCACACTGGTAATCATTCGTTAGTTAATAATGAAGAGAGGTACAAGATATTGTTCCACGCTAAAAGAGCGATACAGGAATTGAACTATGATGCTTTCAAAGAAATTAAAGTATTGCAGTTATCTGTAGCCGATTCTTTAAGATATGTTCTTCCTTCTGACTTTGTGAATTGGGTTAGGATATCTTTATACAAGGATGGTTTATTAAGACCATTGACTGAGAACATTCAAACGCTTTCATCAAATGCTTACTTGCAGGACAACAAAGGGAACATTTTGTTTGATCAGAATGGGAATATACTTCAGCCGCAAAACTCAGAGATAGACTACGATAGGCTACATAACACAAAGAAAAGTATTTACCTTAATCAAGGGAATCAGTTTAATGGGCAGTCGGGATGGAATGTAGACGGAAATTGGTATTTTGACTGCTCAATAGGTGCAAGCTTTGGATTGAACACAGAAACGGCTAATTTCAACCCTACATTCAATATTGACAAGAAGGCAGGGGTGATTAACTTTGATTCAAGTATGTCAGGAGAGTCTTGCATACTTGAGTATATATCAGATGGTATGGAGAATGGAGATGAGTCTTTGGTATCTGTAAATAAGCTGTTTGAGCATTACGTTTATGCTGCTATCAAATACGAGTTGCTTAACTCAAAGTTTAACACTCAAGAGTATGTTGTAAATCGTGCTAGAAAAGACAAGTCTTCGTTACTTAGAAATGCAAAAATAAGAATCAGTAATATCCATCCGGGAAGATTATTAATGAATCTAAGAGGTATGGACAAAGTAATTAAATAATATGGCAAAATTTTCAAGGAACTTCATAGCAGGTAGAATGAATAAGGTAGTAGACCAACGCTTATTACCTGAAGGTGAGTATGTAGACGCTATGAACGTAAGGATGGGCTCAACAGAGCAGTCTGAGGTTGGTGTTATAGAGAATACTAAAGGAAATATACCATTAACTGAATTGAGATATATAGATGGCACTCAGTTGAGTATTGCCGCTAAGTGTATAGGAGCCATTGAGGATAGCGCAAATGAA
>Ga0315291_10005450_pt1 | contig 15951 bp, 8 predicted proteins | sample YL17G12_20_MG_FD_203070 | JGI IMG/M metagenome (GOLD analysis project Ga0315291, IMG submission 203070) | Sediment microbial communities from Yellowstone Lake, YNP, Wyoming, USA - YL17G12_20 | ecosystem: Environmental > Aquatic > Freshwater > Lake > Sediment | place: USA: Wyoming | collected...
CGTTTGTCCAGGTAGGTGTCCAGGATGATCTCGAAATCGTCCTCAGTGTCGGGATCGAAGTCCCACTTCATCTTCTGGGCGATGATCTTGGCCGGCTCGGAATCGAAGCACCAAACGCCGATATACAGCTCGGTCCTGTTGAACAGGACGGCGACCTCGGTGCGTTCAGTCGCGGAGGCGTTCTCGTTGAGCTCACGCTGAGTGAAGTTCGAGATGCGCGGAGCTTTGGTCCAGTCGGGTTCGTCCAAGACGCCGTCAAGCTTGATCGCCGCTCCGGTCTTCATAGCTTTCAACGTGTCCGGTTGGCTGCGCTGGGCTTGAAGCGGAGGAACGAAGAAGAAGCCGGCCAGGATGAAGACGAGGCTGAGGAAGCGCTCTTTGTGGGGCGATTGCACTTTGGGTGTTATCATCGAATCCCAACATAAAACAATAGCTGCTAAAAATCATCTGAATTTTCGTTCAGGATCCGTTCAGAATGAAAAGGGGACGGTCCTCTTTTTTCTGAAATGAGGACCGTCCCCCTTTTGCATTTAGGGGGCATTTCTCGCGGGAAAACGGGAAGCTCTAAGCTGACGCTCAAGTTTCCGCTGTTTTCGAGGCTGTTTTCGAGTTCTTGACATCGATCGGGACCCTCGCATATCATTTTTATATAGGGCGGCACTGATTCCGAGCTTAATGGGAGGGATCGTCGTGTTGCGCGAAAAAGTTAATTCCTATCGATATTCCGCTAATCTCCCCAGATTGTCTTGGGTCCTTATTCCGCTTTTGGGGATAATATCCGGCGGGATTTTGTAAAGGAGGAGATGTCATGCGGGAAAAAATCCGGCTGTTTGTAATTTTATCGTTTATCTGCGCCGTCCTCGTCGACGCGGTCGGCGTTTGTCCCATCGGCACCCGCATGGCTCTTTTCATCCCGAACGGACAATCCAAACCTGATTCTGCGCCCGCTCAAATCAAAGCCGTCGTCTTCAGGGAAGAGCTTTCGATCGGCGTCGCCGAAGGGGACGAAAATTATATGTTCGGATCTTCGGTCGTCTTCAACGTCGACGATCGGGGAAATATATTCGCCCTGGATTGGGATAACAAGCACATCAAAAAATTCGGCCCCGACGGAAAACATATCCTGACCTTCGGCCGGGCCGGCCAAGGCCCTGGAGAATTTCGAAATCCCAGCGGTGTCCGCTTCACCAAAGACGGAATTCTGTATATCTCAGAAAACTTCGGGAATAAAATAATGTTTTACGACGGGAATGGCGTATACCTGAACCAAACCATTCTGCCCGCGAAAATATTCGATATCTGGATCACTCCGGCCGGCACCTACTTGGGAAATAAGCAAATCGCCCCCCAGTATGTCGGCCAAGGCGCCATCGAAAACTTCATTACAATTTTTGATGGACGTTTCGAGCCGATTCTTGAACTCCACAAAGAAACGTTCAGCTTCCCCGACCGCTCCCTTTCCCAGGCTCAAGTCCAGGCGGAGATCACATCAGAATTCCTCGCCCGTCCCACAGCCTGGGCCGTGATGGGAGAAGAGGGTCGGATCTATTTCGGTCGCAGCGACAAATATTCCATCGACGCCTTCACGCCCGAAGGAAAGAAGCTTTTCACGATCGTCAGGGACGTCAAACCGATTCTCTACGAGAAAAAGGACATTGATTTCTTATTGAAGATGTACGAAGAAACCATGATGTCCATGTCTAAGTCAGAGACTCTCACTAAAGAGTATCTCCGTTTGATCCGCTTCCCAAAATACAAGCCTTTCTTTAGAAACCTGATTCCCATGGAGGAAGGTCGATTGGCCGTCGTCGTCGATGTCGATGGATACGCATCGACCTGGCTCGATATTTTCGACGCGGGGGGACGATTCCTCGGCCGAGTCAAGGTTCAAATCCCGATGATGAATATGATTTTCAAAAAAGGGAAAGCGTATTCCCTCCATAAAGACGATAGCGGCTTTATGAGCATCAAACGCTACGGTTACGAAATCAAATGATTGGAATAAATTGACTTCAGCGCCTACGAAAGGGTGAAAAAGATGTGGGGGGATATGAACGAATACTTGCTAAGGCATTGCCAAGGCATTTGACATCTCCGCGCGGACGGCGTTAAATTACCGCCGTGGTCAAAAGGAGGGATTCAACCTCTGGAACGGAGATTTGCCAAGCCACGCAAAAAAGGAAAATTGTTAAACGCGGATCCTACATGGATCACAAGAGAGTGTCCTTTTAAGGATTCGAAGGGGGAAGCGTCATGAAAACCGGCGTCAAAGCGTTTCTCATTTTTTGTCTCTTAGTCGCGGTGTCGGTCGTCATCTTCGCCTCTGTCCGGACCGGCCAGTTTAGGGTCAGGACCGAGAAAGAGGTCACGGTCGTCACGAACGGCAAGAAGCCTGACCCACCGAAGGGCGCGGCGACCAAGCTCATCCTCGAAGAGATCTATACTGCCGGCGGCGGGGATTCGCCCGAGGAATCGTTCGCCCAGATCGCGGCCCTGGATGTCGGCAAAGATGGGACGGCGTACGTTCTTGATATGAAAGACAACCAGGTCAAAATCTTTGACGTCCGGGGCAAGTTCCTCCGGGCTTTCGGCAAGAAAGGCCAAGGGCCGGGGGAATTGAACCAGCCGGTGGGTCTCATCATCACGCCGGAGAACGAAATCCTCGTTGAAGACGTCCTCAACCAGCGTCTGGCCCTATTCACTCTCGACGGAAAGTTTCTGCGGCATATCTCCACGGCAAAGGCCCTTGGACTCTCCGGGATCAAGATGGACGGCCGGGGCTTGATCGTCGCTCGTTCCATGGGCCTGGGCGACGCCGGCAAGATGTCCATTGACGTCAAGACGTACGACAAGGACCTCAATCCGAAGATTAAGCTGGCAGCCGTCGAGTACTCGATTTCCTTGCAGACTAAGCTCAATCCGTTCTCGGGGATGAACCTGCTCTATGCGCTGGACAGCCAAGGCCGCCTGTATCTCGGCAGCCAAAAGGGCTATGAGATCAAGGTCCTCTCCCTGGAGGGGAGGCTCCTCAAGACGATTGGGCGGGATTATGATCCCGTCGCCATCACCAAGGAGGACAAAGACGGGATGCTGAAGCAGCTCTCAAACGTCCCCGGCGTCAACATCAAAGACATGATCCAGTTCCCCAAGGTCTTCCCTCCCTACGGTAATTTCGTCTTGGCCGACGAGGGCCGGCTCCTTGTCCGGACGTACGAAAAAGGGCGGGCGGAAAAAGAGTATTATTGGGACGTTTTCGACGCTGAAGGGCGTTTTGTGGCCAAGGTTTCCATCGCCCACGAGATACGGCTTTGGCGTGACGGGAAAGTTTACTTCATCGTGGAAAATGAGGACGGATATTATGTCCTCAAGTGCTTCCGGGCCCGCTGGGAGAAGTAGAGCTTCTCTTTAAGGCGCGCCCAGAACGGCTTTGATAATAGACATTCAACTTTGAAATATGTTCGTTTTAAAACGTCCGGCGTTACCGCAAATTCCTTGAACTCTAGCAGGACGCCGATCCCGGCCTGCCCGAAGTCGAGGATGCGAGAAAGCGGCTGGCGGGGTTGACAGTGACGGAAATCCCCTAGACTTCTTTCCTGAAAAAAAGGGAATCAGGGAAAATATTATGTCGGATACGGCACAATCTCAATCTTTCCTGAATCCTGCAGCTATTCTTTCTTTCCCCACACAAACATCCATGCCGGTCCGCTATGAACGCTGCATTCTCTAAACGGAGAGCGCGCGAATAGTTCCTTGATCTCCATGGACGTGTAGCTGGCCAGCACCGACCCCAGTGGTTCGTTGATCTTCCGCATCGCGGCGGGCATGACAATCGATGTGGCAAATATCATCAGCAGGTAAAAGAAGAGCCGCGAATCCCTGCGCGTATCAAGCAGAAGCAATTGCCCTCCCGGTTTGAGTGCGCGGTGGATTTCTGCTAGGCCTCGTCCTGGCTCGGACCAGTGATGCAGTGAAAGGCTGCTGACGACAAAATCCAGCGTATGATCTGGCAGGAGCAGGTTGCAGATATTCCCTTCTCGAAAATCGACTCGCCCTTCGAACCCAAGCGAAACTGCATTGGCGTTGGCAGTTTTTATCATCTCCTGAGCCGTGTCTATCCCGAACACTTTCAACTGGGGGAATTCTTTCGCGATGAGCGTGGTCAATAATCCCGGACCGCAGCCAATATCGGCCAGGATTCCCGTCGGTTGGCGCCGGCGCAGTTCCCGCACGGTCAGCCACCGCATCACCCGAAACGACGGCCACTTGCTGATCCGATCGTAGGCCTGAGCCGCTTGAGAGTCCTCAATGCCCTCAAAACCAGGTTTTCGGGCCGGTTGAATCCTCAGAAAAAACAGCAAAACAAAAAGGATAACGAGAACGGCAATCGCCAGGATTATTTCGGTCGTCATATTGTCTCCAACGCCATGTTTTGGAAGGATTGCTCTTCAATAGGAGTGTATCACTGAGTGATCCTGATGGGGTAGACAATTCATTTGAGAAGATGATCAGATGCGCCGAAGTCCTAAGAATCCTCTTCGGGTTGGAGTCTCGTGAAATTCACCTTAGAGAGATCATGCGGCGGGCCGGACTGAGTGTGAGAACCGTTCTGAATCCGGATCTTCCTCCCGAAGCCCTCTTGCCAAATTGACTTTTGGATTTATAGGCGATGGATCTTTCTTCGTGATCGGGTGATATAGATCAACGCTATGGTCAAGAGAAGACCTCAAAACGTAAAACATTAGCCGGCCGCCGTTTTTTTGAACGAGGAAATCCTCGGCCAGGTATATTTCGTCATGATCTTTCCAGTATGTTGCCAGTATGCGGCCCTCTTCATCCATCTCCAATATTTCGAGACGAGGGAAGGTCGATAAAATATATATCCTGTCATTGACAGACCTTATTCCGCAGATGATCTTCATATATCCAAATCTTCGCGTCGGATCAGCCATGCCTTCACCGATCCGCCTGAGGTTGAACTTCTCTTTGGCCTCCATGGCATCGTTCGGAATTCTCCATTCGGAGATGAGGCTCCCTCGTTGCGTGTATCTCCTGACAACAGGGAAATAGTCAAAGGCCACGAATATTTCTCCCGATTCGTTCAAAGCCAGCCGGCACGAATTGAGCGTCGGCAGGCTGTGGGCAAACTTCCAGCCATCGCCGAACGAATAGAGTTTTTTGCCCTCTCGGGAATAAACATCAATGATCGGCTTGTCCTTATCTAGAACGGCGGAGGCGATGAAAAGATCGCCTCTTTCATTTGCCTCCATATCCGTGAAATCGGGCGCCCTGAAGCTCTTGAGCAGCTTTCCGTCCAGGCTAAAACTGGCCACCTCTTTTCTCTTTAAATCCTGAATGAAAATAATGTCCGAAGAGACGAGAATGCATCTCGGCGCATCGAGGATATTTTTCCCTCTCTTATTGATTCCGATTTGGTCCTTGATCTCTCCCCTTGAATCGAAAATGAGGACAGAGCTTCTTTTCTGATCCGATACGTAGATGTCCCCCTTGCGATCGGCCGATATTCGCAGCGGATGCTTGGATTCCGCTGAAAAAGAAGAAGATAAGCTTTCTAATTCGATGGCGTTTTTGGGCAGAGGAAATTCTCCGGCCGGCGGCAAAATATCGTTGTACAGGGAAACCTCGGTCTTGACTTTCTGCGAAGCAACAATAGAAACGAGCAGCCAAGACATGGAGATTCCTAAGAATAAGATCGGACAAAAAACTCGCCTTGGGCAAACGATATTCCGGCGCATCGCTTTCAATGATATATACAACTGGACCGGTCCTTTTATTCCGCAGATCTAACCGCAAAAGGGGACGGTCCTCTTTTTCCTGAAATTAGGACCGTCCCCTTTTGAGTTATTCCTCTTGCTTTTGTCTGGCCTCTTATGAATAAGGATAAGGAGGGCGAATTGACGTTTCCTCGATTCTTTGATAATCTTGACCACACCTGATTACAGGGATCAACATTGGCCATTACGTGCCCGAAATGTCATTCCGATAACCCCGAGACACTTAAATTCTGCGGGGAATGCGGCACTTCGCTTCCTTTTTCTAAGGATATCCGTCCCGAAGTCACAGAAACCCTTCAAACATCTGCCCGCGAGCTGACCACAGGCTCCACATTCGCCGGCCGCTACCAGGTGATCGAGGAACTCGGGAAAGGCGGGATGGGCAAGGTCTACAGGGTACTGGACAAGAAGCTTAAAGAAGAGGTGGCCCTGAAGCTCATCAAGCCCGAGATTGCCTTGGACAAAGAGACGATTGAAAGGTTCAGCAACGAGTTGAAGCTAGCCCGTAAGATCGGTCACCGGAACGTCGGGCGCATGTACGAGCTTATGGAAGATGAGGGGACGCATTTCATCACCATGGAATATGTGGCCGGCGAGGACCTCAAGAGCTTTATTCGAAGGTCGAGGCAGTTGACGGTTGGGACGGCTGTCGCATTAGCCAAGCAGGTGTGCGAGGGATTAGCCGAGGCTCACCGGCTGGGAGTCGTCCACCGGGACCTTAAACCCGGAAACATCATGATCGATAAAGACGGGAATGCCCGGATCATGGATTTTGGGATCGCCCGGTCCCTCGCGGGAAAAGAGATCACGGCGGCCGGCGTTGTGATCGGCACGCCGGAGTACATGAGCCCGGAGCAGGTGGAAGGAAAAGAGGCCGACCAGCGTTCGGATATTTACTCCCTGGGCGTAATTTTTTATCAGATGGTGACGGGCCGGGTGCCGTTTGAGGGCGACACTCCGCTGAGCGTAGCCATTAAACAAAAAACCGAGGCGCCCCGAAGCCCTAAGACCATCAATCCCCAGGTTCCGGAAGACTTGAGCCGGGCCATTCTCCGATGCCTGGAGAAGGAAAAAGAAAAAAGGTACCAGACTGCCGAGGAAGTCCTTGCCGATTTGGATAAAATGGAGAAAGGAATTCCCACTGCCGAAAAGATTCTTCCCAAGAAGGAGCGCTTAACCTCCCGTGAAATCACGGTCAAATTCAATCTCAAAAAACTCGCCGTGCCCGTATTCGCGGTCGTCGTGCTTGCCGCCGCTGCCGTCCTTCTTTGGAAATTCTTCCCTCATAAAAAGGCGCCCGCCGCGCCTAAGATCGAGAACTCGATCGCCGTCATTAGCTTCAAGAACCAAACTGGCGACGCGGCCTACGACTATCTGCAGGAGGCCATCCCCAACCTCTTGATCACGAACCTGGAAAACACCGGATTGTTTTACGTCGCCACTTGGGAACGCATGCAGGACATCCTCAAACAGATGGGCGTCAAGCCTGCCCCCATAATCGACAGCGACCTCGGATTTGAGCTCTGCCGGCGGGAGGGCATCAAGGCGATTGCCATCGGCAGCTTTACCAAGGCGGGGGACGTCTTCAGCACGGACGTTAAGGTCCTCGACGCCGAGACCAAACGCTTCCTCAAAAGCGCCAATATCAAAGGGACGGGCGTTGATAGCATTCTCGAAAGCCAGATCGATGCTCTGAGCCGAGTAATATCTCTCGCGTTGGGGATAGATAAGGCCAAGGTCGAAGCCGCTCCGCTTAGAGTCAAGGATATCACCACTCCCTCTCTCCAGGCTTACGATTATTTCCTTAAGGGGAAAGCCGCTTCCAACTTGGTCAATTGGGAGGAGGCGAAGAAAAACCTGACAAAGGCCCTGGAGATTGACCCGACCTTTGCCATGGCCTACGTCTACCTGGCCTGGGCGAACCACAATACGGGTGACATTAAAGCCCAAAATGAGACGATTGAGAAGGCGATGGCTCTTTCGAACAAGACATCCCAAAAAGACAGGCTTTATCTTGAAGCCGGCTATGCCTTATTTATCGAGCAAAATCTTGACAAACACTATGCGCTCCTCAAAGAGCTGGTCCAGAAGTATCCCGACGAGAAATGGGCCTTTCATTACCTGGGCGACTTTCTCTGGCTTTATCGAGAGGATTTCCCCGGGGCGGTCAGTCAATTTGAAAAATGGCATAAGCTCGATCCGCAGGATGCCGATGCGATGAGTCACATCACCAGCGTGAGCTACTTGATGGGCGATTTCAAGAAAGCGGTGGAATACGTCAAAATGCATGATGCCGTCGCTCCCCCCGATCCCTATAATTTGATGGTGCAGGCAATGATGTACGGGCTGATGGGTCAGTTTGACAAAGCCGTCGCTAAAAGCAACGAGGCTCTTGAGATCCAGCCTGATTTCCATTACGCCATTTGGAGTCGGATCCTGATTCATGCCGTGCGGGAAGAATTTGAAGAATCTATGAAGTGGGCGAACGAGTACGTATCCCGGGTTTCCTCGGCCGGGCTGAAATCCGAGGCCTATTGCTATAGAGGTTTTTATCATTACTGGCGAGGAAAATTTAAGGACGCACTCAGCGATTTCGATCGGGCCGACAAGATGGCCGAAGAAGCCGAAAATTGGATTAATAAGGCCTATGCTCTAGAGGGGAAAGGCATCATCTACCTTGCGACAGGCGAGTTCGAACTCAGCCGGGCTTCATTCGAGAATGATCTCAAGATCCTCGTCGGACGCGTCCGAGCGCGGCTCCCATTTCATAAGGCCTATTTGGCCTGGCGGCTGGGTACTCTCGCTCTAGAACACGGGCAGATCAGCGTGGCCAATGCCCAGCTTCGAGAAATGAAAGAGATATCGCCGGAGATCGAGGGCAAAGACAGGGGCCGCATAGCTGCCCTGTGTGACCTGCTCCAAGGCGAGGCTTTGCTCACTCAAGGAGACCTGGATGGCGCTCTGGCCGCCGGCCAAAAGGCATGCGGACCCGGATCTCCCTATTGGAGCCAGGGCTACACGTACGGGGGGTGGTTCAATGAATACACATCATATTATATGGACCTTGTGGCCAGGGTTTTCGCTAAAAAAGGAGACGTCACCAGGGCTATCTCGGAATACGAAAGCCTGTTGAAAATGCCCTTCACATACAAATCGGTTTATTTTGTCCATCCCCTTTATCATTACCGTCTAGGCGTTTTGTATGAGAGAGCGGGACAGGTCGTAAAGGCCAGGGCGCAATACGAGCGCTTCCTCGGGCTTTGGAAAGACGCCGACCCGGGCCTGCCCGAAGTCGAGGATGCTAGGAAGAGGCTGGCCGGGCTAAAAGTGACGGAAATTTCCTAAATTTCTTCTCCTAAAAAAGAGAGCCAGAAAAGATATTCTTATTAATACAGCCTAGTTTTAATCTCTTATCGCCTAGCTCCATCCTCTCGCTCTTCAGACGATAAATATCAAGGGCAAGGCGGGGTCAGAATAGAGCAAAGCCGAGGGCTGAGAAGTGTGTCGCACTCAGCCGCGATGGTGTATTAGAGATATTGATCTAAAAAAATCCCGCCCGCTTCAGCGCTTCCTGGGAAATCCTGTTAGAAGGGCCATCGCCCCTGGCTACGCAGACCGAAACTTTGTTCTCTGTAGCGCCGACAATCTCAGCGATGTCCTTGTAGCTGAATCCCGGACAGAGCAGAATGGACTCGATCTTTTTCTCCCTGAACAAACGCGCACTGACTTCCAAGGCTTCAGCCTGGTTTTTGACGATGACCACATCCAGCTGATATTTGCCGGTGTCGATGAAACAATGATGTTTTTCCTTGTCCGCGTCTGGAGCATGGGCGAGGAAGAGTGTTTTGAAGGCCATGATTTTGTCCTCCCATGTTGATATTGTCCGAAATGAAATATTTTTGCAATACGATGGCTAATTGACCGTTTGAAGGACGATCCCTCTCCGCTTCATGTTTTCGAGGACAAAGGGATAGCCTTCCAGGCTCTCCAATTCGAGGTCGGAATTAATCCTGTGCTCCCTGAGCGTCTTCTTAAGCTCCTCGATTTGAGATTTTAAGAACAAATCTTCCATCAGGGCCGGCCAGGCTCTCGCGCCCAGCTGTTCCAAGGTCCTGAGCGCAAGCAAAGGATAGCGAAAAAATTCTTTTCTGGCCCCGGTGATTTTTTCGAAGGACTCGGGATTGACGCCTTTGACGGCGATCCTGACCAAAAGGCGGGAAAACCTCAATCTCTGGGCCAGCTCTTCCTTATACCCAAGCATCAAGCCGTTGGTTTCGAGAACGAAGTTCGATCGTGGTTCTGCGTTCAGAATAATTTCAATGACCTTAATAAGATGCTCGAAAGAGGCTTCTCCCAAAATCGGTTCGGAGCCGGTGACCCGGAAGAGGCCGAAAGAACGCCTCCGGGCAATCTCGAGCAGCTTGTCTGCAACGTCCTCCGGCGAGAAGAATCTCCCGACGCGGATCGGATCCTCGTTACGGCCGTAGTTCCAACAATAGGCGCAGAGAAAAGCGCACCCGACGGCATCGGCGGTGGCAATTCCGCCGTAGTAAGGCGCTGCCCGAAATTTATAGTAGAGCCGCTTTTCTCCTCTCATCACCAGGCGTTCGGTCTCTTCCGACCTTTGGAGAGCATCAAAAGGAATATCCATAGCAAACATATTCCTCTAGATCATGAGGTTCGTCATGAGAAAAAGCTTATCCTAATTCACTTACATATCTTATAACACGAAAAGAGACAAACACGAATTGAGAGGGGGAGGCGGATTGACGCTTCGTCGATTCTTTGATAATCTTTAGCCATACTTGAGAAGGGATCAGCAGTGACCATCAAGTGCTCGAAATGTCATTTTGATAATCCCGAGACCCAGAAATTCTGTGGAGAATGCGGCACCTCGCTTCCTTCTTCTAAGGACATCCGTCCCGAAGTCACAGAAACCCTTCAAACACCCGTTAAAGAGCTGACCACGGGCTCCACGTTTGCCGGCCGCTACCAGGTCATTGAAGAACTGGGCAAAGGCGGAATGGGAAGGGTCTACAAGGTCTTCGATACGAAGATTAAAGAGAAGGTCGCGCTCAAGTTGATCAAGCCCGAAGTTGCCTCGGATCATGAGACCATCGAACGCTTCAGCAACGAGCTGAAGTTCGCCCGGAAGATCATCCATAAGAATGTCGGCCGGATGTATGATATCAATGAAGAGGGCGGAACTCACTACATCACGATGGAATATGTATCCGGCCAGGACTTGAGAGGGCTCATCCGGCAATCTGGACAATTGGCCATAGGGACGACGCTCTCCATCGCCGAGCAGGTCTGCAAAGGACTGACCGAGGCGCACAATCAGGGCGTCATCCACAGGGATTTAAAACCGTCAAATATCATGATCGACAGGGACGGGCAGGCCAGGATCATGGATTTTGGGATAGCCAGGTCCATATCTGCCAAGGGGATCACGGGCGCCAGGGTCATGATCGGGACGCCGGAGTATATGAGTCCTGAGCAGGTGGAGGGGAAGGAGGTTGACCAGAGGTCGGATATCTATTTGCTGGGGATTATCCTTTATGAAATGCTGACAGGGCAAGTCCCGTTTGAAGGAGATACGCCGTTCACCGTCGGCGTAAAACAGAAGAGCGAAATCCCGAAAGATCCCAGGGAGCTGAATGCCCAGATTCCCCAAAATCTGAGCCGTCTCGTCCTGCGTTGCCTGGAGAAAGAGAGAGAAAAGCGTTATCAGAGCGCCGAGGAGGTGCGAACAGACCTTGAGAAGATCGAAGAGGGGATCCCGACCGTAGAACGTCTCATCCCCAAGAGGAAAACCGTTACCTCAAAGCCGATCACAGTGACTTTAGGTCCGAAAAGACTGTTTATCCCGGCATTAGTTATTGCCCTAGTCGCCGTGGCGGCAATCATCTGGTTTGTCTTTATTAAAAAGGAAACGATTCTTCTTCCCGCCGAGAGGCGCTCCATCGCCGTCATCAGCTTCGAAAACCAGACCGGAGACAAAGCCTATGACTATCTGCAAAAGGCAATACCGAATCTCTTGATCACGAGCCTTGAACAATCGAAATATCTCAGGGTGGCCACTTGGGAGAGGATGCATGACCTCCTCAGGCAAATCGGGAAGCAAGACGTTGAGACTGTCGATAAAGATCTGGGATTTGAATTGTGCCGGATGGATGGCGTGGGGGCTATTGTCCTGGGCAGTTTCGTCAAGGCTGGAAACATGTTCGCTACGGATGTCAAAGTCTTGGACGTGACCACCAAGCAGATGATCAAAAGCGCCAGTTCCAAGGGAGAAGGAGTCCAGAGTATTCTCAAAAACCAGATCGGTGATCTCAGCAAAGAAATCTCGAAAGGAATCGGCATCTCCGATAGAAAAGCAGAAGCTGTCCAAGCTAAAATCGCCGACATGACGACTTCCTCCATGGAAGCCTACAATCTCTTTTTAAAGGGACAGGACGAGTATGAGAAATTTTATTTTGGTCAAGCCCTGGAATCCTTGAAAAGAGCCATCGGGCTCGACCCCAACTTTGCCGTTGCCCATCTTTGGCTAGCCCGGACGCTTAACTCTCTCATGGATACAAAAGAGAGCCGGGATGCTTTTGAGAAAGCAAAAGCTCTTTCCCAGAAGACGACGGAGAAAGAGAGGCTTTATATTGAGGCCGCCTATGCCAGCGCCCTAGAAAGCAATCCTGAGAAAAGGCTTCGGATTCTGAAAGAGGTTGCCCAGAAATATCCCAAGGAGAAACAGGTCCATTATGAGCTTGCTGCATATTACAAAAACCGGGGAATATTCGACCAGGCCATCCAGGAATACACAAAAGCCTTGGAGCTTGATCCAAGCTTTGGATATGCCCTGAATGAGCTTGCCTATGCCTACTCCGACATGAGGAATTTTGAAAAAGCGATGGAATATTCCGAGAAATATGCCGCGCTCCTTCCCGGCGATGCCAACCCGATTGATTCGATAGCTGAGCTCTATTTCCGCATGGGAAAGCTTGATGAATCCATAGCCAAGTATAAAGATGCGCTGAACCTGAAGCCCGATTTTTTGGGTTCCAATATTGGCCTCACTTATATCTATGCTTTAAAAGAAAATTACCAAGAGGCGCTAAAATTCATAGACCAATTCATAACCATTGCCCCTTCTGTCGGAGCCAAAGGAATGGGAACGTATTTCAAAAATTTCCTTCTCTACTGGGTGGGGAAGCGAAAGCAGGCGCTCTCTGATATCAAAACATTAATCGGATTGGCTGATATGCTGGGAATCAAAGAAGCGAGCGTGGGGATGAATTTATTGACAGGATTGATTTATCTCGACATGGGAGAGCTTGGCCTTGGCCGAAAACATATTCAAAGTTCTTATGAAGCAACATTGGCCGTTGCCACACTGAATACCGCTGACAGCAAGGCTATTTTAAGTTTTTGTTTCGGCCTCGTTGACTTAAAAGAAGGACATTCTGATAGGGCAAGGTCAAGGTTAGCTGAGGTGGAGTCTTTCTTGCCCAGGATCAACTTTGACGATAAAGCCTATGTTTCATTTCTTCACGATTTATTAAAAGGAGAAATTTTATTGGCCGAAGGCTCGGCGGATAAAGCCATCGATGTCATGGAGAAGGCTTCGCCTCCCGGAAGGCCTCCTCTTATGCAGAATATTATTGGTTTCAGTGTCCCTTTTATGAAGGATGTTCTGGCTCGGGCTTACAAGGAAAAAGGACAGATTGATAAAGCGATAGCAGAGTACGAACGCCTAATTACGATCCAACCTGAACAAGGGAGATGGGCTTTGATTCATCCCAGATATCATTACGAGCTCGGCAAATTGTATGACGATAAGGGGCTGAAAGATAAAGCAAGAAAGCAATTTCAAAGATTTCTCGAAATCTGGAAGGACGCCGACCCTGGTTTGCCCGAGGTTAAGGATGCTAAAAAGCGCCTGGCAGGGCTCGATCGGCCTTAGCTATAATCTCTAAGAACATTCAGGGAATGGATCAGATTGTCTTTTAGGGGAGAAAAATAATTGCCGTTTTCTCTTTCCATTATCTTTCCAAAGGAGGCTTCATGAAACGCAAAGGTCTCGCGATTCTTATGGTTCTTCTTCTGAGCTTCGCTTTATTACCCCCGCTCCTCTCGGCCCAGGGCGCGAGAGCCGATTACGAGCGCGCCGCGGGTCTGCGGGCGAAGCTCCAAGGCCTCGCTTTCAACCTGCCGGAGCGGCCGTCTTGGATCGATAAGACCAGCCGCTTTTGGTATAGGAAGACAGTCAAGGCGGGCTTCGAGTTCGATGTCGTCGATGCCGCGACGCTGACCAAGAAGCCGGCTTTCGACCACGCCAAGCTCGCGGCTTCGCTCATCGCCGCTACTGGTGAGAAGTTCGAAGGCCAGAAGTTTCCGTTCCAGGCGATAGACTTTGTCGATAATGAAAAAGCCGTCGCGGTCGATGTCGGCGCCTCAAGATGGAGGGTCGATCTTTCGACTTATGCCTGCACAAGGGTCGGCCCAGCTGAACGACGCGGCCGGTTCGGTTTTGGGGGCGGACCCGGACGGCCTCCTGCTCCCTCCCAGGAGCCGAGAGTCTCGCCGGATGGAAAATGGGAAGGCTTTATCAAAAATCATAATGTCTGGCTGCGGGCAAAGGATAAGAAAGAGCAGTTTCCCTTGAGTTGGGAGGGCACTGAGGGCGATCATTACGAGCTGCAGTCTCTCAGATGGTCTCCGGATTCGAAAAAGCTGGCCGCCTACCGGATCCGGCCCGGGTACCACCGCAAGATCCAGTATGTTGAATCTTCTCCAGCCGACCAGCTCCAGCCGAAATATTCGACCTATGAATACGAAAAGCCCGGGGACGTGCTTGACAGCTGCCAGCCCGTCCTTTTTCAGGTGGGGGCCAAAAAACAAATCATTATCGACGACTCGCTGTTCCCCAATCCTTATTACACTCCAGGCATTGGTCCGAATGAATACTCCATGCCTGACGCCGTCTGGTGGAAGGACAGCCGCGCCTTTACCTTTGAGTACAACCAGCGCGGTCACCAAGTCTATCGCCTCATCGAAGTCGATGCCGCGACCGGAAAGGCGCGCGCAATAGTCAACGAGGAAAGCAAGACGTTCTTTTGCTATTACTCCAATAAATATCGCTTCGACGTGCAGGACGGGAAAGAGATCATCTGGGCCTCGGAGCGGGACGGCTGGAATCATCTCTACCTCTATGACGGCGCAACAGAAACCGTCAAAAATCAGATTACGAAAGGAAGCTGGAGGGTGCGCGGCGTTGACAAAGTGGATGAGGCGGCGCGTCAGGTCTGGTTCCGGGCGAGCGGGATGAAACCGGGTCAAGATCCGTATTTTATCCATTATTGCCGCATCAACTTCGACGGCTCCGGCCTGACCGTATTCACCGAGGGCGATGGCAGTCACTTAGTCTTGTTCTCTCCGGACATGGCCTATTACGTCGATACCTGGTCGCGGGTAGATCTCCCGCCGGTGATGGAGCTCCGCCAAACATCGGATAAGAAGATCTTGATGCAGGTCGAGAAAACGGACATCCAGGAGCTGGTCAAGGCCGGATGGCGCGCTCCCGAGGTCTTCGTGGCCAAGGGTCGCGACGGCCAGACCGATATTTGGGGCGTTTTCTTCCGTCCGATGACTTTCAATCCCAAGAAAAAATATCCGGTCATAGAATATATTTACGCCGGGCCCCATGGATCGTTCGTTCCCAAAACGTTCAGCGCCTATAACGCGATGCAATCCCTGGCCGAGCTGGGGTTTATCGTTGCCCAGTGCGACGGAATGGGGACAAACAACCGGTCCAAGGCCTTTCATGATGTCTGCTGGAAGAACATCGGCGACGCCGGGTTCCCCGATCGCATCCTCTGGCACAAGGCCATCGCCGCAAAATACCCCTCTTATGATATTAGCCGGGTGGGAATCTACGGCGGATCGGCTGGGGGGCAGAACTCGACGGCCGCGTTGCTCTTCCACCCGGAGTTCTACAAGGTGGCGGTGTCATTCGCCGGCTGCCACGACAACCGGATGGACAAGATCTCCTGGAATGAGCAGTGGATGGGCTGGCCGATTGGTCCGGAATATGCCGCCTCGTCAAACGTCGACAATGCTTGGCGGTTGCAGGGGAAGCTCTTTCTGATCGTCGGCGAGCTCG
>Ga0315291_10005451_pt1 | contig 15951 bp, 9 predicted proteins | sample YL17G12_20_MG_FD_203070 | JGI IMG/M metagenome (GOLD analysis project Ga0315291, IMG submission 203070) | Sediment microbial communities from Yellowstone Lake, YNP, Wyoming, USA - YL17G12_20 | ecosystem: Environmental > Aquatic > Freshwater > Lake > Sediment | place: USA: Wyoming | collected...
TGAACAGGTAATTAATTAAGAAAACCACATCCGAGACTGTTGTTTTTTTATCAGAGTTCGCATCCCCGCGCAGATATTCGATGACTGGATAGGTATATGAATCAACCTGGTCTGGTGGTGGAATGGGTAGATTGAGTGCCAGCGGTTTATCCTCGTTTCCATCTAATTTTATGGTAATAGAATAATGTCCTGTATCTGCATCAGGCTCGCTCTTAACAACGATAGTATATTGGCCTAATAGGGGATCTGGTATTGTAACTTTATCCTGATCATTCGTTGTATCATAAGTAGCATTCGGTATGTTATTAAAATCTATCCCGATAGACCTGCCAATCGGGTCAGTTACTATTATATCCACTGGTGAAAAAGCTTCAACCCGGAGGGTATCATGTCTGGTATCTCCACATCTTTTCTGCTTGAGCATACTGGCTATGGAGTATAAATCGTTCAACCCCTGATCAGTTACTATCAGTGCGTATTTCACGGTAACCACTGTGTTGGTATCAGGATTATTAAGCTGAAGAGCGGAGATCAATATGTTTATATCCTGAGGAGAAGTCGGTTCAACTGACCAGCCAGGGGTAAGAGCCATATATTTATAAAGAGAATCGCTATTATAGCCGTTGAAGGGAGAAACCTGGGTGTAATTGGATAGAACATGGGCAGAATATGGACTCCAGGTAGTATCTCCATCTTTAGCTATATAAAAGAAGAGGATTCCTCCATAGTAGTTGTCATATATACCTGTTCCTTTAATCCAGATCAGATTTGAGTCAGGGTCAAAACCACCTACATCAGTAGCATAACCGTAATTATCTTGTGGGATATCAAAATCCGCTCCCAGACCGAAATAGACTGTAGGTAAAGTAGGCGGCTCTGGCGTTATATTGCACCACCAGGGAGGTGGCGGATTCTTGTGCAGGGTGAGGTATTTCACAATCACCTTCCTGAGTGAATCTGGATGAGTAAAGAATAAACTGTTTTCCTCAATCGCATACCACCACCAGTACCAGTGATAAGGAGAAGACAGAATAGTGCTTACTGGTGCATAGGTAGAGGTAACTGCAATCACGGTATCGCTGGAACATCCATTCTCAGTTATCTGAAGGGGGGATAAAGGTAAAAAGTCCCTTTGACTCCAGAAGCTTGCTCCTCTCCATCCATATCCCGGAATATTGGTGAGTATAATCGGCGAACAGTCATAAAGGTAACCGTGTCCATTATAGAACATCCCGGCATTAATATCTGCATTACCTGTACTACCCGCATTGGAGACTGCGGTAATAATTCCTCCACTTCCAGTATTAACTGTATTATGTTCAGTCTGGGTGAAGCTGTTACTCACTACAAAATGAATTCTTGTCCAGATGGTATCCACATAGTTTGGTCCTCCTCCTACATAGTCGTTATTGGAGATGATTTTTAAACTGTCTATCAGGATAGTATCCTGGTATCCAGTTCCGTTACAGGTTAGATGGACTATCTGAGGAAGCCCAGCCTCTGCTATGCTGAAATCTGAAGGGGAAATAGAGGTTATCCAGGAGGGTCCGCTCAGTTTCACATATAGAGCAGCTGTACCATCATTGGAGATTACTATAGAATCAGTATTAGAACTGTTATTCAAGGCAGAGGTCATAAAAATATACGGGTTATTCATATTGGGTATGGCGGGGATCAGAGGACGGGGATATCTCAGGTAGCGGACAGGATTGTCAGTAAAAGTTCCTTCATCCAAAGGGATTCCACCAGCATCTCTATCATAGATATACTGGATATAGAGGAAGCTGTCCACTCTCTCGGCGATTGAAGCCCAGTGTTCACTTTCACAATTCCCTGGAGTGCATCCGTTTGAATTGGTATTAGTCAGATTAAGAGAAGCTAAACTCTCCTGGGGTCCTCTCCAGGTTAGCCCACCATTAGATGAGGCCATAAGACGCAGGTCTCCGTTAGCATATCCACCTGCGGATATGTCACCATACCAGAATCGGGTATAGACAACATAGAGATAATTATAAGCCGAATCTCCCGGCATATATTCTATCCCTATGGTAGGTTTAGCAATGACAAGGTTATAGCTACCGGATTCAATCCCTGGAGCATTGAGAGAAGTAACCTTACGAATTCCGGGAAGTGCAGAGTTCCAGTGCCATAAAGTAACATCTTTAACATAATCTGACTTAAAGGTAGTCCAGATAATATGCAAATTGTCATTGTAATCGTAGACTGCGGCAATGTCAGGGTAAGCTCTGTTTGTATAGCCATCTGCTCCATAGTCTGTTACCTGAACCGGTGTTCCCATATTGCCAGCTGTCATCCAATCATTACCGTTGTTAGTAGATTCCAAATACATCACCTCGTTTTTAGTTTGGGAGGAAGTTGTATTCTGAAGCCACACAATAGCAATCTTCTGAGATACCGGGGAGGTAGCTACAACTGTGCTAACTAGCTTGGAAATGGCGAACCTATAAGGAACTTTGTTAGGTTCAAGTTTTGTATCTTTGGGGATTAATAGTGGAGAACCCCAGCCGGGAGATTGACAAACCAGAGTATCCCAGTTGCTTGGTTTCTCAAAGCAGCGAACATATCCTAAATCTCCATCAGCGTCACCTGTAACTTGTTGAGTATGGGTGATATGGATATAGGCAGTGTCTCCATTGGTCATCTTGGAACAAGCCGTAGTTGGCCATAAACCTTTTTCTGCATAACCAGTACAAGAATCAGGGATATCGAAAGAGTTGAAATCTCCTGAGCCAGGGTAGATATCAATAGAAAGGGTAGTTCCCCAGAAAGCTCCTGCAGGGGTAATGGGGTAATTACGATGATATCCTAATATTTCCCTGTCATCCGGCAGTAAATCCAGACCGGAATAACCACCTCTGCCCGAATCTGGAGTAACATGCATACCACCTGGTGCCAGCCAATCCTGAAAATTCCAGGCATTATAGTCGATATAGCGATTGTAACTCATATCCGGGCCAACCAGGTTCATCCAGGTGAAGTGTATGATCCCATCCGTACCATTGGCTATCTGCCGGCGATTAGCCTGATAATCGTAGTAGGTGTAACCTACGGTATCGCCTGTGGCGGGTAATAATACCCTGGGCTTAGGAGTCAAAAGATACCTGGAAACAATGCTTTCATCCGTATATCTTGCCTTTTCTATCCTTTCCAGTCTCTGAGCCATTTTTTCATAATTCACAGGTTTTTTAGCTCCATAAACATTAAGGCTGGATAATAGAAATAAACTTAAAACAAAAATTAAAACACTTTTTGTCATCTTTTCCTCCTTTCTGATTTCTAATTTTTTTTGATTTGTAAGTGTAATGATACAAAACACTATCTAAAAATCAGGTTTGATAAATTGTTAAAAAACAAACTACTTGGATAAATAGATTTGAAAAAGTAAAAAGCTGAACTTTTTTTATCTTCACTATAGATGAAGTCAATAAAATTATAACTCAAAAATGAAAAAAGTCAAGGTAAATTTGTAGATTTTGTATGTATATTCCGACTGGATGCATCGGCATTAGGAAATGCCGAAGCCCGTTAAGTGACCTTTCATTATAAGGCAGGTAAGCGCAAGTCCTACCCGCCTCTGGCGGGTTTCTCGGACTTCAGCTTGAGGATGAAGAAGGCGAGTAAGATCGTAAAGCTGAAATTAACCCCACCCTATCCCTCCCCTTTTCCTACGGACCCGTTTCAGGGCAAGGGAATGGCAAAGATATAGCGCAGACTGAAGTCTGCGGCTACCTTGATGGTACATATTGAAAATATCAGGTTTTTAACAATACCAGGGTAATGTCATCTTCCTGGGGCTGGTTACCTTGAAAGGATAGAACATCATCCACAATTTTTTGGGAAAGGTTCTGAGCTGAAATCTCCTGGTTATCTTTAAGAAGTCTTAAAAGCCTTTCCTCTTCAAACATCTCCTCTTTCTCATTCATTGCCTCAGTTACGCCATCTGTATAGAGAAGGATTAAATCACCTGGTTTTAATTGAACCGTGTCCTCTTCATAAACTGAATTATCGGAAATCCCCAGGATAATTCCACCTTTTTCCAAGTTTTTCAAATTACCGACCCGGTCCAGCAGAAAAGGGAAGTTATGCCCGGCATTAGTGTAAGTGAAGGTTTTTGCTTGAAGTTCCAGAATGCCGTAAAAAAGGGTTATGAATTTTCCCATATCCATAAATTTAGAGAGCATAAAGTTGGTCTTGGTTACCGTATCCTTTACACTGCGATTTATCAGAGCTTGACCTCTTAAACTGGCTTGTAGATTTGCCATCAACAAAGCTGCGGAAGTCCCTTTGCCTGAGACATCTGCGATGGCAATGCCGAGATGAGAATCATCTATCTGGATGAAATCGTAATAGTCCCCGCCAACTTGCTTAGCTGAGATGGAAAGGCCAAAAATCTCTATCCCTTCGATAATCGGATTACTCTTAGGCAAAAGGGATTGCTGGATGAAGCGGGCAGTTCTCAAATCTTCTTCCAAGGCGATAAGTTTACGCTCCTCCTCGTAAAGCCGAGCATTTTCCAGGGTCTGGACCGATTGAATTCCAATGATCGATAAAAGCCTCAGGTCATCCGGGGTAAAGTCCGAATTATCTTTTTTGTTAAAAAGACATAAGACGCCGATCATTTTATTTTTTAATTTTAAAGGCACGGCTAAAAGCGATTTTATCTCCGTGGATTCCTTTTCAATTCCTAAGAACCTTTCGTCTTTTGAAAGGTCGTTGATCAAAAGCGGTTTTTGGTTTTTGAGCATCCAGCCGGTCAGGCTCATCCCGAAATGGTAGGGAACGCCTTTGATGGTGGAATCGGTTATTCTTATGAAGGTTTTCAAGGGAGCAGTTTCGTTTTCCATGCTTACCAGGCAGATGGCACCCTGTTCTGCCTGGATGTGCTTGGTGCACTTTTTAACAATCAGCTCGGTCATCTTCTCCACTCCCATAGTTGAGCTGATAGCCACGCCTATCTCATTGAGAATGGATAGCTCCTCAACCGCTCGCCTGAGCTTGAGATTTTCTTCTCTTAGTCCATTTAGCATTTTTAACCTTTTTTCAAATCATCTGTAAATAATATATCTATTTTGTAAATATAAAATCAAGCTTAATCAAAAAGATTTTCTCGGATTTCTACAAGTTTTTCAGTGAGCTCGGGCAAAGTAGAGATTGCGTAGCGGAGATATCTAAGACAGATTAGCAGGCTCCAACCTTTACTTGTAGCAAACCTTTGAAGTATAAATTCTCAATTAAATCACTTTCTAATGAAACAGAACCCTTCACATTATGAGATCAGAATTTCCTTGCAAAACTGGTTGATTTGGATTATCTTTCGGCTCAGGTTGTTCAATTGGAGGAAATGTGTCTATGTCTCATCTCGATGACAGAGGCAAGAAACTTGCACTTAACGAAGAAGGGTTTCTAACAGATCCCCACCAGTGGGATAAGCAGGTTGCGGAGGTTTTAGCCAAAGCTGCAGAAGGCATCGATAACCTGACCCCGGAACACTGGGCGGTTATTGAATTCATTCGGAATCACTACTTGGAAACGAACTTGGCACCGATGGTTCGCTCCATTTGTAAGACCACCGGCCTGCCTCTGCGTCGCATTTACGAACTATTCCCCTCAGGTCCTGCCAAGGGGGCCTGCAAGATTGCCGGTCTGCCTAAGCCGGACGGCTGTGTATAGGTTTTCCCAAAATGTCTCTATTTGCGATACTGCAATTGTGCGTGGCAGCTTCGGCGCTGTTTTGCGTCGTTATGCTAACGGTGATGCTTAGGCACACTTTCGCGTTCGGCCGTAGACCGACATACGCTCAGCAACGTGGCAGCAGCTTTAGGGGTATTGTTTATGCATTCGGATTGGGCATGCTCCCTTGGGAGAAAGAAAGCGCAGCTAAACATATCTGGACTTATGTGGGAGGCATCCTGTACCATGTCGGTATACTAATGGCAATGCTGTTTCTGGCAACGTTATTATTGGGAATTTCGTTTCCCCAGACGTTGTTGCAGGCGATACGGATATTGTTGGCTATTGGCGTAGTCTGTGGACTGGCACTGCTTATTAAGAGAATACTTAAGCCACACATGAGATCCTTAAGTAGTGGTGATGACTATCTGGTTAATTCTCTTGTTGACCTTCTCCTGCTATCGGCTCTGGCAGCAACTTTCGCAGAAACCATGCTGATCCCGTTTTTCGCTGTTACCATTATCACCTTCATCTATATTCCATTTGGGAAACTTCGCCACTGCGTTTACTTCTTTTATTCCCGAGTTCTATTCGGTACCTTCTTTGGCAAAAGAGGTGTAGTTCCTCATCCCTCAAAGAAAGCTTAGTATATGGCATCCGAAAAAGATATAGAAGATCCTTATATAAAGCGTATCCGACATCTGAGCTCCGGCCAGCTGGAATCGGCCTTGTCATCTTTCCAGCGATTGCTTGACCGCGAGACAGCTGCTAACCTGCAGTCATGCGTCAATTGCGGTCTTTGCGCTGACTCTTGCCATTATTACTTAGTCAGTAAAGAGCTAGAGGCTATCCCGGCTTACAAACTTAAACTTGTTATCTCGATATTCAGAAAGCTTCTAACCGTGACAGGCGGGTTAGTAAAAAAGTCTGAGGTTGAAAATGCGCTCGATAGCCAGACCGTTGAGCAATGGGTCGATTCGCTTTTCGGGCGCTGCACGCTGTGCGGACGCTGCGCCCTCAACTGCACCATGGGCATCAACATAACACGAATAATCCGAATGGCCAGAAGTACCCTGGCTTCCATTGATCTGGTTCCGCCCGAACTGCAGTCAACCGTGACCACCGCGGTAGAAAAAGGCAATAACATGGGAATTCCCCGAGAGGATTGGCTCGACACGCTCCAGTGGTTGAGCGAAGAGCTGCAGATGGAGGTTGGTGATCCACGGGCGCATCTGCCGGTGGATAAGCCGGGTATGAAGCTTCTGTACACTGTCAATCCGCGCGAACCGAAATTCTTCCCATTGTCTCTTTTAGCCATCGCTAAGATATTCTATGCAGCTGGAGAAAACTGGACCGTATCCAGCGATTACTATGACGTCACCAATTATGGCCTTTACAGCGGGAATAACGATGAAGCGGGTTTGCTTTCATCACGTTTGCGCGAATCAATGGTAGAGTTGGGGGCGAAAACATTGATCTTGGGCGAATGTGGTCATGGGTATAATTCCAATCGCTGGGAAGCACCTGAGTGGCTTGCTGCCAAGGACAGATTCGAGGTCAGGAGCATAATTCAAATTATAGCTGATTATGTTCGTCATGGACGGATCAAGTTGAATCCCTCGAAGAATCAGAAAACGGTAACACTGCATGATCCCTGTAACCTGGTACGCTTGGGTGGCATCATTGAAGAACAACGCTACATTCTCAGAAATGCAGTTGCCAACTTCGTGGAGATGTATCCCAATCGCGAAAAGAACTTCTGCTGTGGTGGTGGAGGCGGTCAGTTATCAATGACTCGATACGCAAAAAGGCGATTGGAGACAGGCAAGATCAAAGCAGAACAGATCCGTAAGACTGGTGCCCAGATCGTCGTTGCTCCTTGTCACAATTGTATTGACCAGCTGAGTGAGCTTAACCGCGAATATAGGCTGGGAGTAGAGGTCAAGACCATATCCGAGATCGTCGCCGATGCCCTAGTAATTAAAAAGACGGATAAACAGGATCAGAAAAGCCAGTCTTGAAATTGGGTATAGCTACTCCAGTTAAGAGGATTTTTGTTTTTGGCGAACGCGAGTTATATCCCCCACAGCTCTAATCGTAGATTCGATATCTTCGACGGTATTAAAGGGGCCTATCCCGAATCGTACTGACCCGTGAATCTTGTCAGTACCGAGCTGCTTATGCACTAAGGGAGCGCAGTGCAAGCCGGTACGGCTGGCAATATTGTAATCAACATCCAGCATGGTACCTGTGTCCTGTGCCTCCAGCCCATCCACGTTGAATGTGAGGATACCGATATGATTAGCAAGATTGTCTTGACAGTATAGAGTCACGCCGTCGATTTCCCGGAGTCCATCCCTCAACATGCGAACCAACTGCATCTCCCGATTGTGGATTTTTGACATCCCTTCCTTGAGTACCCATTTGATACCAGCGTTTAGACCTGCTATTCCCGGCAGATTTGGGGTTCCGTATTCGAGTCGGTAGGGGTATTCATCTAAATGAGTGCGGACAGCCGAACGCACGCCCGTGCCGCCGGCGCGGGTGTGCCTAACCTCAACACCCTCCCGGACATAAAGCCCACCGATTCCCATTGGTCCCATAAGAGACTTATGGCCGGTAAAAGCAACGATGTCGATATTCAGCTTTTCCATATCCACTGGAATCTTGCCAGCTGACTGGGCGGTATCGACCAATAGAGTAATGCCACGTTCCCGGCAGAGCTTGCCGATTTCTCCAACCGGCTGCACAGTGCCAATGACATTTGAGGAGTGACTGATTGCGACCAGTTTGGTGTTCTTCTTAAAGCGCCGGGCGAATTCGTCCGGGTCCACGAATCCTTGACCATCAAACGGAACATGATCGACATCGATGCCCCCATACTGGTGAAGATGGTAGAGCGGTCGAATGACCGAATTGTGTTCTAAATTAGTGGTGATGGCATGATCGCCTTCCTTAAGCAAACCAAAGATTACCAAATTCAAAGCATCTGTGGCGTTGTAGCTGAAGATTAGACGATTGGGATCGGTTCCACCATTGAAAAACTCGGTGAGAAGCTTGCGGGTCTCCTCGACCATGGACCCCGCCACCATGCAGAGATCGTATCCCGACCGACCTGGGTTGACTCCGTAGTTACGATAAAATTGATCCATTGCCACATAAACTTCTTCAGGTTTTGGAAAAGTAGTTGCTCCACTGTCAAGATAGATAAGTTTCTCCATAGTCATCTGTTGTTTTGCCACTTAGCTAAGCAGGTAGCTTTTTACATTACTTTTTTACTTAGAGTTATTTATATATTTTTCTCCACTGGTCCAGCTATACTAGTAAATAAGTTATTAGTATCCAGATACTTATTTACCACCCTTTGAACATCCTCTTTAGCTATCATGCCAGTCCGGTCAATATAGATGTCGAAATCGTCCATGAGGAGAGTATAAAATACCTGATCTTTAATAATGCTGGCAGCAGCTGATGGGATAACCCAGCCATTATTACTAAAGGTGCAAACATTATCATAATCTCTTATAATTCACATCTTGACTCTCCCCTAAAAAACAAAAGGTAACATAATCATAACTGATCATATTACCCTCAGAAAACCTCTATCTCGATACAACAGCCGCAGATGGCACTACAGCTGTTGCTACTACAGATACATTTAATACCCTGATAAAAGCCTTGTCTCATATTTAACTTTTGCTGTTCTACCCTGCTTGTGCACCTAAAGAAGCAAAGAGAAAATTTGTTATTTTTTTCACAAAGAGGTTCAAAATAAAATGCACCTCTCATTTAATATTATACCATCTTTTCAAATTTCGTCAAGGGAAATATTTTTATTACTTTTTTTTAGAGGATCTAAAAAAGACCTTCTCTTTTATTTGAGACTTATTTTACTTCAAATACTCCATCTAAACTCTGGTAAGCCGTATGCATTTTATCCAATTTTTCTTCTATCTTCTTGTTATCTTTCTTATTACACGCTTTTGCCAATTCATCCACTGAGGTTTTTAAGGATTTTCTTTTTTCGATAAATTGAGGAGCGATTTCTTCAAACCTCTCAGTTAATTCCACCTTCATAAGAGAATCCATTTTCTCCTGAAGAGCAGGAGCACAAGCTATAATGGCTTTGAAATCTTTATTGGGTAATGCCTCATGCCAGAGAGGATATAAGACTAAATGAAAGCTCTCTAACTCTTTAACTCTGGGAGCAAAGATCCTGACAAGTTGTTCATAAGCGGTGTGAAGGTTCTCAGTTGCCTTTAATAAAGCTTCGTTATCATTCCCTTTTGATTTCTCCCTTAAAGTCAAAACTGCATTAGATAGAGCTTCTCTTTTCTTTTCGAAATCACCTTTCTTTTCTCTGAAAAAGCCTGGAAACTCAGCCTTGTTGATTACCTCCATCTTTTCCTTGAAAGCTGGAACTGCATCCCGGATCGCCTGGTAATTTTTATCCGGATAAGCCGTATGCCAGACAGGTGCGAGAATATCATGAAACTCTTCTAATCCTTCGAGTCTGGGTTTACTCATCTCCGTAGTCTTTTGGGGATTTGTCTGTGGCTGGGCTAAAAGGGAAGAGAAGATGAAAACCGTGAATAATATGGATATTAGAATCGGGATTTTTTTATTGAAATTCATTTCAACCTCCTCATATAAATTTATTAATTACCCTTATCTCTATGAATCGTATCCGCCTAAAGCGAACTATCAACTTTCTGGGTTTCGGTTCCGGTCTTTAGCTCAAACTCCACCTCCTTGGGCAAATCATCCTTTCTTGATTGTTAAGATGTTACGAACTTAATTTACAATAATTTGTAAATGCTTTGTCCATCTTTTAAAAGGGAACACTCAAAGCTAATATTTGTGAATGCAGGGAAGGGGACCTGATTTAAAGAAAAAATTGATCAGGTAAAATAGATCTGAGAGAGAGGATTTAGTATCGCAGTTTAAATCTCCAGCCTGCAGGGGTGTAGGTGGCGGTCCGCTTTTAAAAAGGTAGGTAACCATATAGACTAAATCACTCATATTTAAAAGACTATCTCCATTGGAATCTCCAGGAATCAATTTCTCTGGATCAAGTAACAGGAAAAACCTAAAAGGTAAAGACCAGTTTGAAATCTCTCCGGTGCAAAGGTCTTTATGCCTTCCCTTCCAGTAGAAACTTCCCTGGCTTAAAGGAACATTAACCGGACAGGTAAAATAATCATTGGGTTTACATTTAAACCAGTCACTCTGCTGTATGATATTTTTGAAATCTTTGTCCCTGGATAACTGTATCTGGATAAAAAGAGTATCACATTGAATATAATTAGCAGTTTTAAATTTTAAATCTATATTCAGGTAAGAAATTTGAGCTGTTAAGGTTAAAGGTAAAAGATAGATTAAAATAATGAAGGAAAGTAAAGTTTTTATAAGACTGAAAATGCTTCTTTTGAAAGGAATAGGTGACATTTCTGTCCTTGTAAGGGTATAAAAACCAAAAACTTAATGGAAGACAGTCGGAGGAGTTTTTAAATAAAACCAAAATCCAGGTTGACTGCGTCCTCTAATAAAATTGTAAGAAGCCCAAAATCCCCAATCCCCTATGGGGTCTAAGTAAACAAACAATAATTATCATTATTATAACTTTTTTCTCTAAGTTGTCAAGACCTCTTTAGAAAATTTTTTAAAAAAATTATAATCTCTTTAAAGTAATTGATTTATAAGAAGGTAGATATTAAATTACACTCGTTTTTCGTATTAATAGATAACCAATGAATAAGAAAAAAGAGTTTTTACTGATTGGGCTGAGCGTAATTATACTCTCACTCCTTCATTATATTACCCCGATTGATAAGCCCCTTCTACATGATCTTTATAGAAGGTTGTATTACGTTCCAATCATCTTCTCTGCCTTCAGCTTCGGTTTAACAGGAGCTTTGATCACTTCAATGGTAATTAGCCTGGTTTTTTTACCACACGTTTTTCACCGCTGGGGACATATCCACCTTCAGACCTATGATGCCTTGTTTGAGATTATACTCTATAATATTGTTGCCTGGGTCTCTGGAACTCTGGTTGAAAAAGAAAGGAAAAGAAGGGAGGAGTTAAAAAGGGTTCAGGAAGAACTTATTCAGGCTAATAAATATAAGGTAATAGGAGAGTTAGCGGCTGGCATAGCTCACGAAATCAGAAACCCCCTGGGCTCTATTCAGGGATCTATAGAAATCCTGCGCAAAGATTACAGGCCAGAGGATTCGAAATATGAATTTTTAAATATATTATTAAAAGAGGTTCAAAGATTAAATAAAGTGATAACCGATTTTTTAAACTATGCTAAGCCTGCTCTACCTAATCTCATAGATATTGAGATCGATCAGCTCATTGGCGAGACAGTTTTAATCCTTTCTCCCCAGGCAGTTAAAAAAGGGGTTAGTTTGAAAACGGAATTGGGAAAAAACCTCCCCAGAATAAAAGCGGACCCTTCCCAGTTAAAGCAGGCTTTTATCAATTTGATCTTGAACTCATTGGAAGCATTAAAAGATAAAGGGGAGATTACGATCTCTGCTCATCAGGATAAAAACAGGCTAAAGATAGTTTTTCAGGACAATGGCAAAGGTATGTCTGAGGAGACTAAAAATAAAATCTTTACTCCTTTCTTTAGCACTAAAGAGGGAGGGACAGGGTTGGGCTTAGGGATTGTGGAGAGGATTATCCAAAATCATAAAGGAGAGATAAGAGTAGAAAGTAAGTTAGGAAAGGGAGCAACCTTCACCTTAAGCTTTCCGATTACAGGGATACAATGAAGAAAAGAAAAATAGTAATTGCTGAGGATGATTTAAGCCTCTCAAGGATTATGGAGTATAGTTTAAAAGATGAAGGCTTTGACATAAATGTTTTTCCAAATGGGAAAGAGGCTTTATCTTTTCTTAGAGAAAAAGATGTGGACTTGATCATCTCTGATTTAACAATGCCAGAGATGGGCGGGATGGAACTCTTAAAAGAGGTTCAGAAGATTAAGCTCGAGAGTCCTTTCATTATAATCACCGCCTTTGGAACAATCGATAGTGCAGTGGAAGCTATGAAAGTAGGGGCATACGATTATATCACCAAGCCTTTTAGCCAGGAAGAACTTATTTTGGTTGTCAAAAAAGCTCTGGAGCTCAAATCACTCAAAGAGGAGAATATAAATTTAAAGAGTCAGTTAGTTGAAAAATATAAATTCGAGAATTTCGTTGGTAAAAGCCCTGAAATGGAAATGGTATTTGAGCTTATCTCCAGAGTAGCTGGCACAACTTCTAATATACTTATCTTAGGTGAAAGCGGCACTGGAAAAGAATTAGTGGCTAAGGCGATTCATTATCATAGCCCCAGAGCCGGAGGTCCTTTTGTAGCAGTCCAGTGTGCGGCTATCCCTTCTGCCCTTTTAGAAAGTGAGCTTTTCGGGCATGTGAAAGGTTCTTTTACCGGAGCGATTAAAGACCGGGAAGGGAAATTCGAACTGGCAGATGAAGGGACTTTATTTTTAGATGAGATCGCTGAGATGTCTCCGGAGATGCAAGCAAAGCTTTTAAGGGCAATTCAGGAAAGGGAGATAGAAAGAGTGGGAGGAAGCTCTCCTGTAAAAATAGATGTGCGAATAATAACAGCTACAAATCAGGATTTGGAAAGATTGGTTAAGGAGAAAAAGTTCAGAGAGGACTTATATTATAGATTGAATGTTATCTCAATTCCTCTACCTCCTTTAAGGGAAAGAAAAGAGGATATTCCAATTCTGATTGAGCATTTTCTAAAGAAATTCGGGGAAACAGATTGCACAATTGATAGAAAGGCTATGGATATATTGATGAGCTATTCCTGGCCCGGAAATGTGAGGGAGTTAGAGAACACGATTGAAAGGGCTCTGGTTTTAAAGAAAGATAATATAATAATGAAAGAGAATCTGCCAGAAAGGTTATGGAAAGGTGAGAAAAGGGTTGGAAAAGTGGTTATGGACCTGCCAGAGGAAGGGATAGATTTAGAAGAGGTGGAAAAAGAGCTTATTAAAATCGCCTTGGAAAAAGCAAAAGGAAACCAGACTCAGGCCGCAAAATATCTTGGCATTTCCAGACCGACTTTGTTATATAGGATAGAGAAGTATAAATTGTAGCGTCCTCACTCCCGCGAGGACGAACAACACGGTATCTACCTTGCCACCAAGGCGGATTGCTCAAGGTCATTTGATACTATTTTAATAAAACCAACTTTTTAGTCTCAGAGAACTTTTCAACTTTTAGCTGGTAAAAATAAATCCCTGAAGAAACCTCTTTTCCTAAGTTATCTTTTCCATCCCAAACTACAGACTTATAGCCTGAAGGTAAATTTTCTGAAATTAAAGTCCTTACTTTTCTCCCCAAGATGTCATAAATGTTCAAGCTGACAAAGCTTGAATAAGGCAGAGCAAATTCTATTTTAGTCGTTTGGTTGAAAGGATTAGGAAAGTTCTGGAATAAGGAAAATTGATTGGGCAATTGGTTAATATCCTCTTCATCTTCTACATCAGCAATGATGGTCCGATTGAGTAGAATGGAAACACTTTTGCTATCCATATTTGCCACTGCCAAGTCCAAATCTTTATCCCCATCTAGATCAGCACAGAAAACAGAAATAGGAGCAGTTCCTGCTCCATAGTCGACTTCTTCTTTTTGAAAAGTGCTGTCGCCTCTATTCCTCAAGATGGCAACGTTGTTATCATACCAATTTGCTATGGCCAAGTCTATATCGCCATCCTCATCTAAATCCGCACAAAAAACAGACCAAGGGTGCATTCCTATAAAATAGTTGACTGGAGATTGAAAGGTCCCATCACCATTGTTCTTCAAGATAGAAACATCGTTGTTAGCAGGATTTGCCACAGCTAGGTCTATATCCCCATCTCCATCTAAATCCCCGCCAGAAACAGAATGAGCACCATCTGCAACATACTCAACTTTATTTTGAAAATTACCATCTCCATTGTTCTTTAGTATGTAAACATAGTAATCAGTTACCGCTAAGTCTATATCCCCATCCCCATCTAAATCTGCACAGAAAACAGAAGTAGGATTACCTCTTACCATATAGTCAACTTTATTTTGAAAAGTACCATCACCGTTATTCTTTAAGATAGAAACATTGTCGCTATTGTAATTTGCCACTGCTAAATCTAAATCTTTATCCCCATCTAAATCTGCACAGAAAACAGAAACAGGAAACCATCCTACAGCATAGTCAACTTTAGGTTGAAAAGTTCCATCTCCATTGTTCTTTAGTATAGCAACACTATCACCATAATATCCCACTGCTAAATCTAAATCTCCATCACCATCTAAATCTGCGCAAAAAACAGACGTAGGAGCGACTAATCCGGTATAGTCAACTTTGAGTTGAAAAGTGCCATCACCGTCGTTCTTTAGTATGGAAACACTGCCACTATTTTCATTTGCCACTGCTAAGTCTATATCTTTATCCCCATCCAAATCCGCACAGAAGATATTAACTGGAGTGTCTCCAACAACATAGTTAGATTTAGCATGAAATGTCCCATCACCATTGTTCTTTAGAATGGAGACACTGCAGCTATAATTATTTGCAACAGCCAAGTCATTATCCCCATCCCCATCTAAATCCTTACAGAATACAAAATTAGCTCCACGTCCTGTAGCATAGTCAGCTTTAGGTTGAAAACCACCATTGCCATAATTCTTTAAGATAGAAACACTGAAGCTATCATAATATCCCACTGCTAAATCTAAATCTCCATCACCATCTAAATCTGAACAAAAGATAGTACGAGGATTAATTCCCGTTAGACAACCTATTCCTGTCTGAAAAGTCCCATCCCTGTTGTTCTTTAAAATAGAAAGATCCGTGTCACTCATATTTGCTACGGCTAAATCGATAGCTGTATCCCCATCTAAATCTGCACAAAAAACAGACGTAGGACCATTCCCTGTAGCAAAGTCAACTTTAGGTTGTAAAATACCATCACTATTATTCTTTAAGATAGAGACATTGTCGCTATGATAATTTGTTACTGCTAAGTCATTATCACCATCACCATCTAAATCTGCACAGAAAACAGAAGTAGGATTACTTCCTACCATATAGTCAACTTTATTTTGAAAAGTGCCATCACCATTATTCTTTAAGATAGAAACATTGTCGCTATTGTAATTTGCCACTGCTAAATCTAAATCTTTATCCCCATCTAAATCTGCACAGAAAACAGAAACAGGATTACTTCCTACCATATAGTCAACTTTA
>Ga0315291_10005454_pt1 | contig 15943 bp, 20 predicted proteins | sample YL17G12_20_MG_FD_203070 | JGI IMG/M metagenome (GOLD analysis project Ga0315291, IMG submission 203070) | Sediment microbial communities from Yellowstone Lake, YNP, Wyoming, USA - YL17G12_20 | ecosystem: Environmental > Aquatic > Freshwater > Lake > Sediment | place: USA: Wyoming | collected...
AGGCCAAATTGACTTATTCTTATAATCATAAAGTGTTTTTCTTCAGTTTCTAAAGGATAAACGCCAACAACTTTATATTGATGGTTTGGTCCTTCTTTTTTAGAATAAACAATATCTCCTATATTAAATATTCTCTCCACGACTTCTGAAAAATTCTTCCAAAATATATTTTGAATACGCTGGCGGAATAGATTCTGCCAATGTCTTCTTGTTTTTCATCCAATGTATTTGCATCGCGTCTTGCCAAGCTTTTAGGCTCGCTTTACCATCTCCACCATGACCGGCAACTGTAACATAATGACCGGCTTTAACCGAACCTCTATGTGGCTTATGAGCTGGTTGTTTGGCTTTAAAACCGCTTAATTCAAATATCCGGTGTCTTATAACCTTAAGGCCAAACATTTCCCCACAGAGCGTCAAATCCTTCCTTAGTGGTGCTGTAGTAACATTTTCCATACAAAATGGCACCCCGGCGCTTAAAAGCATATTTCTGGTTGGTTCTACAAGGTCCGGATACGTCTTTCCAAGATTTCTCCACCTAGCCGAAGCGAATGTATAACTTTGACAAGGGGGAGAGGCCCAGATAAAATCAAAACCTCTTAAAAAATCCATATCAAATTTTGTGGCGTCTGATTGCAAAAAGGTAAAAGCAGGAGATGTAAGACTGGGATATTCAGGTTCCTCCTTAATGTCGACACCTACAATCTCTGAGGCGCCGGCCAGATAAATTCCCATACTGACACCACCTCCTCCACAATAAAGGTCAAGAATTTTATATTCTTTTGAAAGTTGGTTTCTTCCTAACATTTGAACAACTTCGGCGACTGTTGCAAGTGGCGCTATTACTTTTTTTGTTTTGGCCATTATTGATTTTGCTCATTGAATTCGTTAAACAATCTTCTTATTACTCTTTTTGTGTCAGAAGTAAAATCCCCGGAAAGAATCCAGTTAAGATATTTTGTATCAGAAGCAAGAGACCTACCAACAGGTTGACCTTGAAATTTACCAAAAGTAAAACAAGGAATTCCTTCAGAATTAAGTTTAACCTTACCTTGAAAATCAAGTTCGTTTGCATCGTTTACAAAATTATGTAAAGCTTGTATATCATTTACTATTGGAGACATTAAAGTGTTTCCATCTTTATCTTCATATTCCTTGCCTTCATATTTTTCAACTTGAGCCTCTAAAACCTTCAGTGTAGCTTCAGTGTCCGCCATAGCATCGTGAGCATTTTCAAGTTTATCTTTACAATAAAACCTAACTGCAGCTCTTAATGTTCTTGGTTCCATTTGATGGAATATTCTCAAACCATCAACGCATCTTCTTTCGCTCATATCAAGTTGCATACCACAACGCTCAAATTCTTCCATTATTAATGGAATATCAAATCTGTTACCATTGTATGTAATAAAATCTGCATCCCCTATAAGCTCTAATAAACCTTTTGCTAATTTATCAAATTTTGGTTGGTCTTTAACCATATCATTTGTTATGCCGGTTATCTCAGTTATTTCTTTTGGAATTGGAATTCCTGGATTTATATATCGACACCTCTTAATTGAAGGTCTGCCATCAGCAAAATTCTTTATAATAGCCAATTGAATTATTCTATCTTTCGATACTGACAAACCTGTTGATTCACAGTCAAAGGTTACTATGTCTTTTTCTAATTTTAATTTCATTTTACAAAAATAAGAAAAAAATTACAATTAACCATTAAAATTTATATAAATAAGCACAACTTGATGGTGAGTAAAATTCAGGCTTTTTTGTCTTTTCAAATAAGACATTCCTACTTTTTAATTTAAGAATCATATTATTTAACACATCAATAGTAAAATCGACATATTCTCCCCTAACATAAGACGCAATTGGAGTAATATCGCTTTTAGAATAATAAACTCCATAATATTTTTCAGATTCCAAATCTTCAATGAATATTACAGAATCATCTTTTGGTGATTTTAAATTATAAATACCATAATCGACAAAATCAAGTATCCCAGTTATTACGATAGCACAATATTCATCTTTCATAATCAAAAATTCAAATTCTGAATAATCGCTATTGTTTAGAAGTGTCTTTCTTGGTGTTGAATGATGAAATTCGCTTGCTTGGATTGATATACTAAAACCTTCTCCTAATTCTATAATAGAATTTTTTGCAAACTTCACTAAAGTAGGTGATGATTTTATGTCATCTATAATTCTTTCTTTAATTAAGAATTCGAATTTATATTTTTGAGGAGGCTTTATCATTTTGTTTAGAAAGCCTCTTTGCAATAGATTCAGCTTGTGTTTTTAATTTATCTATGTCGAATGAAGTTTTGGGAGTTTTATCTTTTTTATTTTCATCACTAACTTCAACCCCAGGATGTAGAGATAAACTATACTTATGAATACCAAAACTTAATTTGAATGTTTTTTTATCCTTTACATATCCATCCCACAATGAATCACTCTTATTTTTCCAAGTTATTAAACCGGTAGAGTGGTCTTTTAGAGATTCCAAGTATGATTGAAATTGTAAATCTTTAGCCTTTTTTTTATTATCTCGCTTAAGTCTATTTTCTTTATTTTTCTCGGCTTCTATTTTTAATCTTTCTTTGTATTTCTCTCTAGCGTCCATTTTTCTTTTATTGCTTTATTATGTAATTGCGTATCGCTTAAGCTCCAAATTTCATCAATCACAACAGGACTATGAACATCGTCTAAGCTAATCCAGAAATATTTTTTTGAATCTTCTTCATTAAAACAAACATTAATCAAATTTTCTTCTTCACAAAACCCAACAGCCATAACTCTTGTATCTTTATGAAAAGTATTTTCCTCATCTAAAATCACATCTTTTTTTAAAGAAAAATATGAAACACTTACTTTAGTTGTTTCAGAATCCAAATCAACAATTGGACTAAAAAGTGAATCTAAATTTAAAGATTTTTCTTCAAGATTTTTGTTTGATTTATTGGGGAATAATATTTTTTCAATATCATTATGCATCAAAATATTGTCTTAAAATAGAACTGTTACCACGACACTTTAATGTCCTTAGTGCTCCATCTTTTATTTGTCGAACTCTTTCTCTTGTCAAATCAAGATTTTCACCAATCTCTTCAAGAGTCATAGGTTGTTTTCCTAAAAGGCCAAAATACATACAAATAACAGAACTTTGTCTAGGTGTTAATCTGGATAAAACTTTTTCCAAATCAGATTTCATAGAATCTTTATTTAGATTAAAATCCGGACTCACACTATCAGCGTTTGGAATATAATCAAGAAGGGTTAGGGCGCCATCATCCTGTGTTACTGGAGATTCTAAAGAAGTTGTCCTTCCACCCATCATTCTTATTTCTTTAACTTTTAAATCTATTTTTTCAAATTGTTTTAAAGAATCCTGAATTTCTTCGTCAGTAGGTTCTCTTTCCAGAGTTTGTTCGAGTTTGGAAATTGTTTTGTTTACCTTATTAAGAGAAGCTGTTTGATTACTTGGTATTCTAATTATTCTGGATTGTTCAGCCAAGGCCTGCATTATAGCTTGACGAATCCACCAAACAGCATAAGAAATAAATTTAAAACCACGATTGTTATCAAATTTTTTCGCAGCTTTTATGAGGCCAAAATTTCCATCATTAATCAAATCCTGCAAAGGGAGACCCATATTTTGATATTGTTTAGCGACTGAAATTACGAATCTAAGATTGCTTTCTACTAACTTAGACAGAGCTTTTTCATCTCCTTTAGCTGCTTTATTAGCAAGTGCAACTTCCTCCTTATCAGTTAAGAGAGGTATTTTACTAACTTCGTTAAAATACTTTGCTACAGAATCGCTATCTCGATTGGTTATTCTTTTGGTAATTTTTAATTGTCTCATTTAAAGTGTTTTATTTGCTCTTTGCAAATATAACGCTTTTTAAAACACTTTACCAAATTTAACCACAAGAGAAATGTGGATATTAATTCAAATATTTTCTGAGCAATTTAGATTTATTCATAACTCTAAATCGTCTCAATGCAGCTTCTTTTATTTGTCTAACTCTTTCCGGGGAGTATTCATATCTCTCGGCAATTTCAACTAAACTCATCGGGGTTTTTCCGTTTAATCCGAAGAAATTTTCAACAATATTTTTTTCTCTTGGATGTAAAGTTTCAAGAATTCTATTTATATCAGATTTAACAGACTCATCCATTAAAGAAATATCTGGACTTTCCTTATGACTGTTTTCTGAAACTAAAACATCTATAACAGACAATGAATCACTATCAGTATTTAACATAGGAGCATCATATGATTGAACCCTTCCCATTGCAGACATTAATGAATTTAACTCTTTTAAGTCAAGTTCCATTTTTTCCATAATTTCTTCATCACTTGGAGTGCGTTGAAGTTCTTGTTCTAAAATAGAAAAAACTTTTAAGAATTTATTTTGTAAACCTATTTTATTGAGCGGAATACGAATTAAACGACCATTATTAGCAATAGCATCAAGAATTGATTGTCGAACCCACCAAACTGCAAAAGATATAAATTTAAATCCTCTAGTTTCATCAAATTTTGTTCCGGCCTTAATAAGACCCAAATTGCCTTCATTAATAAGGTCTATTAAATCAACACCTCTATTTTGATATTGCTTTGCCACAGAAACTACAAAACGTAAGTTAGAACGAACCAACTCATCTAATGCGTTTTTATCGCCTTGTTTTATTAAAATAGCCAATTCAATCTCTCTGTCGTGAGTAATTAGTGGAATTTTTGAAATGTCTAAAAGATATTTCTCAACAGCTAATGTTGTTCGGTTTGTGATTGATTTTGTGATTTTCAGTTGTCTCATATTCGTTTTATGTGTGTTTAATATTAGTTATAACACTTTAAACGTAAGAATACTGATTTTGTTACAAAAAGAGATTATTTTTTATTTTGTAGATAAAAAGGCCAATCTATCCCTTATTTTAGCACAAAATAGATAATTTTCTTTTTCCAAGGCTTTTAAAAGCAAAGATTTTAAAAATTCAACGCTGGTAATTCTTTCAACATTCTGAGTAAAAACATCTTCTAATTTAACATTACTGTATCCGCTTAGAGACTCTTCTTTTTTATCTAAACCTTTATGCTCTTGCGAATAAAAAAACTCCACAGAGCCTGTATTTGCGTTTTGGAGTATATTTTGAAGTATAATGTCCTGTTCTTCAAAGCTTAATTTATTAAATCTATTAAATTCTTCTTTTTCTTTATTTAACATTTCAGATTTAACACTATAATAATCATCACACATATGCTCAATTTCTGTAGGTAATCTTGAATTTTTAATTCTTACTGATATTGTGTTTTTTGTGTTTTTTGTAGAAACATTTGTAACGCTTAATTTTCTTGTTGCAATGAGAAAACACCCGGTAACTTCATGCATAAGTCCAAGTTTATAAAATAATTCAGGATAATTTGATTTTCTTTTACTTATGTGCTGTATTACTTTATCTTGTTCATTAAGTAATCCTTCTATATCTACCACAAAATCATCATTAGGAAAAATTTTATTATAATCTATTTTGTCGGCCATATTAACATATTCTAAAACAATAAAGTAATTAAGTTTTGAAATAGAATCAATTCTATTTACACCTTCTTCTCCTCCTTTGTTTTTTATGTCAAGAAATTTTTCTTGTACCAACTTATATTCTTCAGTAAAAGACTTTGCTCTACTAAATGACACCTTCTTGATTATCTTCATGCTCCAAGAATTTATATTAAATAGGTTAAAAAGAATAGTTAATTATTCCAATCTAGCTGACTGAAAAATTTCTTTAACGTATTAAAGGACTCTTGGTCAAGCGATGTTCCAAAAACACTAGGAGGACTTTGTCTTTCATCAGTAAAGCTTACTGATAGATATTTCGTTTGTTGGCCTTTTTCTCTAAATGTAACTAAATCTACCTCAAAATTAATACCCTCTGGACTGCTTAAACAAATATATGTTGTTGTAGGTCCTTTTTTCTGTAATTCTTCTTCCATGTCTAATAATTTTAATCAAACTTAAGTAAAAACATAAAAAAGTAAATGAATAATTACAATGATACAACACCATAATACGAGGTGTTGATTTTTTTAGTTGCATATCGAGATACTAAACCTTCTCTAGGATAAAAATCCTGAACAACCGGTTCTAACTGCATAGGTATGTATGGAGTAAAAACATAACCGGCTTCCATATAAGAACTGCCTTTAAATCCTGTTAAATAATTTCTCATATCAAGAGAACAATCATTATTATCTATTCTAATTGTCTTGCCATTTTTATCATACCAATACTTTAATCCATTATTTTCAAAATCGTGTTTTCTACATTTTTCAAATAAAACAATTCTAGTAATTGGCTTTTCTTTTTCTGGATGTTTATATATTTTATATTTTTCCATAATTATTTTTCCTTACCCTTTTTTAATTCAAAAGTTAAACAAGTATTACCTTCTTCAGCAATAAATTTATTATTACAAAAAGGATAAAATACAAAGGCAGAACTTATTTTTTCAACTAAAACGGTCTTGCTAAATAGAGTAAACGTATTTCCGCTCATGGATTATTTAATTTTCTTTTACCAAGAACATCCAACATTCCAAAGACAATCTTTATTGAATGTTTCCAATATCTTTTCATTTTATTTAAATAATGCTTGGAAGAACTTTCTGTTTTTTCAAAAATAACAAATCGCGTATCTTCTCCGTGAATAATAAAGTCAAAGTCATCAGGTTTGTTAAATTTAATATCATCTTCCATTAATACTGACCTTTATTGTCTTGCCTTTGTAATTGTATGCTTTTTCGTAATGGAATAATCAACTCCTCTATTTCTTTCAAAATTTTTCTTGCTCTTAGTGCAGCGGTATCATTTTTAGTTTTTCCTATAAACTTATACAAATCACCTTCTGTTTCTATTAAAAGCTTTCTTAATTTTTGATATTGTTCATCTATGTTGTGGTCGTCGTAAAACATAATATTTATTTATCAATCTAAAATTTCTTGTTCATCTTTACTTCCTTCATTAAGACTTTTTAAATGCTTTTCAATATTTTCCATAAGCATTTTCGTTCTATGATTTACAGCAGCATTATTCTTTTGTAATTTATTTTTATTTTCTGCCAAAGGCTCTTCTAATGGTGCTTCTCCACCTGCTTCTGCTCCACCCGCTTCTGGAGGCATTTCTCCACCTGCTTCTGCTCCACCTGCTTCTGGAGGCATTCCCATATCCATTCCGCCACCCATAGCTCCTAAGCCACCGCCACCTGTAATTCCTGCTCCAGCTCCTGCATCAGCTCCGCCCGCATCAGCTCCACCTGCAGGTGCACCACCGGCCGCACCAGGAACCCATCCTGGTTTTCTAAACTTTCTATCAAGGTCAGAAAATATTCCCGTTTCCATATACTCATCTGGAGCACCCTCGATTTCAGTAAACATTTTACGTTCAATCTTTTTCTGTCTAATAATTTGTTTTATTTCAGTTTCAGAGAAACCCATAATATATTGCATAGCCCAAGTATAAGATACCGGAGATGTTGCATCATTAGTAAACATTGCTTGAAACACTTCCATTCTTGATTTCATTGTTTCCAACTTAAGCAATTCTTGTTGAGAAGAAGGATTGGCAAGCGTTATTTCAAAATTATTTATATCATCTTCAAGACCAAGAAGGTATAGATGTATATTTGCAATTCTTCTTAATTCAATAATTAAAAACTGTTGCAATCTGTTTACTGTTCTTGAAAATCTTAAATCTGCCTGAGATAATGCTGAACCTCCCGGGATTGTTTCTGCATAATTTAAATAAGGTTTTGGAACTTTAAGAGCTGCAAATAATTTATTTTGTAAATATTCTATATCAGCAATATCTCCTAAATTAGAAGCTCCCGGTAAAGTTTCAATACGCGAACTTTTATCACCTCTTACTGGAAGAAAATAATCTTCTTCGTAAGTGATTGGGCTATATTTTAAATTGATATTACCAGTACTTGGGTCTACCATTGGAGCCTTCTTTACTTGAGCCTTAGCTTTTTCCATATACTGAGGTACATCAGCTGGGTCAATATTTCCAACTTCAATATAATAAACTCTTCTTTCTGGAGCTCTAACACATCTGTATACAAGCATAGCATCTTCTGCTAGTTGCAATTGTTTCCATAATTTTCTTGCAGGGTCCAAAACCGAACGGCCATATGGCAATCTTGTACTATCAGTTAATATTCTAAAATGAGCAACTTGCCATTCTTCAAAAAACATATTTCCAACATCCCATCTAAATACACTTCTTCCAAGTTTTAAATCTGGATTGTCTTCTCTATGCATTTCAGCAACTGGAAGTTGAATAATGTCATAAATTCCTTGAGTTTGGTCTGTTTCTAATTTTAAAAATAAATCACCATATTTGAAAAGTTCTCTTGCCCAAAAACCAAGGTTATAATTAACATTAAGAACATTATAAAACAAATCTTGTAAAACTTTTTTAACTCTTGAATTGTCGCTATATATCGCTACAATTTCTCCGCGCTCATTTTTAGTAACACATTCATCTGCTAAAATATCAAGCGCCGCAGAAACTTCCGGAGAAAAATCCATCGCTCTAAAATCCAAATAAGAAGCAAGTCTATCTGCTTCATAATAAAGAGACCTTGAATAAAGGTCTTTTGCAACTTTATTAGATTGTATGTCTAAAAAATCCTGTTGTTTTTGTTGTTTAGACTCGAATGGATTTGACACAGTCGGAGTATTTGTTAATACGCTTCTTTCCGGTTTAGTCGCATCTTGTCTTCCTCTTCTAAGGGCTTTAAATACCCCAGAAAATATACTATCATCATAATTTTCAGCCATTTTTCTTATATATTATTAATTACAAATTAACCATTTTTTACACCAAAGTAAACCATTACCCAACTATTGGACCCAATAACCAATTCAAGCCATTATCTGGGCCCTGAGAGTCTTTTTTAACCTCATTTTGTACATTAGCAGGTCTTCCAACTCCATTACTTGAGTGATAGCTTATGGAGTCCAACATTGCCTTGTAAAATTCTTTGCTCTTAAATACGTTATCAAATTCAGTATCCCTCATAAATAAACCTATCGCAAAAGCAAAAATAAGGTCATCATGATAACCGTCAGCATGTTCCGGTTTCTCTCCTTTGTTTATAAATGTTCTAAATTCTGTAAGTAATCTTTTTGAATTTATTTTCACTTCACTATCTCTCATGTATTTTACTAAACAATTCATAAGTAAAGGTCTTGTTCTTGGGGTTGTTTGAAATCCCGGTATCTCACTATCAGGGTCAATAGAATTAATGCCACCATATCTAACATAAATTTTCTTTATTGATTTAGAATGATGAATTTTATCATAAGGATATTTTAATGTATTCCTGAGAGCAAGCGTAGTTACTAATCCGTGATTATTTCCCTCAATAGAAACATATGCCATATTATAATCTGTTGCAACTCTAAAAACCAATTCAGCAAAAATGTCTGGAGGTATTTTTCCTTGAAATTCTGCTACTTGAGTTAGTGTGTCAGCATTAATTACTTGTAGTGTTGAAAAGTCATGACTGTCACCTCTTGAAACGTCTCCTCCTATTATGTAATTAGCTTTTGGTATAGGTTTTTCCCAAACATAAAAAGTCGTTTCTCTATTAGTAACAAATCTTTCTTCAGGCTCTTTGTAATCATAATAACAAACAATCTTAGCGTCAGCACAGTTTTTTTCGTATTTGTCTATAATCCAACTTTCAATAACAACTGCAGCTGAACCTTCGAAAGACAAATCTAGCTCTTGAGCTATTTTTACTTTATCATATTTTAATAATGCACACTGCTCTTCATACCAAGGACTCCACCAAAACTTTCTTCCATGTTCATCATATCTCTCTTCTGCTTCTCGAGCATAATATGGATGTTGACTCCAATGAACTTCTGTTCCAACAAAAGCTTTTTTTCCAGTCTTTTGTTTTTTTATTGTTTCAGTCCAAGTTGAATGATATAATCCACCGGTACCATTAGGTGTTGAAATCATTATACATTTAGCATTTTCAGAAGACAAAGCCAAACCGGCCGCCATCCAAATCTCTTCCGCATTTTCAATAAAAGCAGTCTCATCCAAAACCAATAAAGTCAACGTTTCACCACGACCCGCATTTCCGCCAGAAGCAACGGCTTTACACCAACTACCATTAGAAAATACAATTTGTTGAGTATTATTTGTTGGAACTTCATCTGGTCTTAAAAATGGAGGTAAGTAATCTAAAAATTGTTTTACAGAACCCAAAAACCTTCTTGCTCCAGCACCGTCATTGGCAACAATTAAAATTCTTTCATTTTCATTAAACAACATTTTCCAACAAACATAACCAGATGTTATAACGGAAAGTCCTGTCTGGCGTGCCTTAAGAATAATATTATTCTTATTTGCATCATAACTTTTTAACACTCCTTTTTGGTAGTCAAAAAGACTTAATGGTGCAATAGTATTTTTTGTTATATCAAATATATAACCGTAGGTATTTAAAAAATAAACTGGGTCTCTCGCACACTTTATAAATTCTATCGTTTCTGCTTGTGTCATTATAAATAAATAGGTAATTATTTGGCTTTTTCAGGTAGAATTTAAGGAAAATCAACTATTTTCCTCTGGAAATGCGTAAGCGAAAAAATTAACAGAAATAATAGGCTTCCCATCTATTATACATATAGATTCAAGAGAACATCCTCTCAAAGACAATACTGGACTATATTTGCTTGGATTTAGATTAAAGAAAAACATATCTATTCCATATGTACTTTTTTCCAATTGAATAGATTTATTAATCCATTTATGAAATTCAGTTGAACCATTATTATCAATTGATTCCACTACTCTCATTTTTATTGGCTCAAAATCTTCTGAAAGGTTTCCAGAAACATCTTTTGATAATTTTCTATTATATCTTATTAAAGATTCATTTGTTAAATTATAAAATTCTACAATTAATAGTGATTCTTTATTAGATTTGTAAGAACAAAATTTCAATCCATATAAATCTTTTTTTGTAGGGTCTACAAATTTTTCTACAAGAACTTTTCTGGTATGAATGTTTTCAAAATGAAATTTCATTATAAACCAACATATATAGTTGCTCCTCCGGCCAATTCGCTATCAATTTTTACAATATATATATCAGACATATAAATAACTCCGCTAATATTATTTAATGCTCTATATTGATGATAACCATATGTAGAAGATGAAAACGAAGCACTGAAAGTACCAGTTGATGCGTCTGAAAGATTTATTGATAATGTTACTGCCGTACTAGCAGAGCCGTTTATAAAAAAAGTTTTATTAAATGTGGTAGCAGACAATGGATTTCCATCCACATCTAACGACATGATATTCTCATAAATTGTTTCTCCGGTCCTGATATCCATTTGTTATAAATAGTTATTTTTTAAAGTATTGTTCTCTTAATTCTTTTTTCGCTTTTGTAAAGTTCCAAGCATCTATGGCGTGTTGTTTTTGACCAAAAAAGAAATTCAACACTTTACTGAATTTCTTTCCAGATGGAACAAGTTTATTTTCAATCTCCAACTTTCCAGTACTAGCTGATACTGAGATGTTTTTTTGATTAAATGTTGTATTTTCCTCGGTAGTAATTATGTCCTCAATTATCTCACCATTAACATTCCAGGTCAAATCTAAAGCATAAGCTGATTCATAAAACAAATGACCTAAAGCTGCAGCAAACCCATCAATCATTCTCCACCAAAATTTAAAAAACATCCATTTATCTTTGCGGGTTATTGACATATAAATAGAATATCCTAATGAATAGAGTGTACCAATAGACCACATTAATGTGGTTACGAGTATTGCCCAAATAAGTGCCCAAAGTCCTTGAAATAATTCTTTCATATTTTTAAAATGTTAATTGTTCTATTACTGCTGTTTTTATCCCTTCAGTCAAATAAGTTTTTGTTGATGCACTTACTGCATCTCTTAATGGTTGAGTATAGCCTTGAGTAAAATATTCCATTTGAGTTTTAACTGATGTAAGCATATCAAATGCATATGTTTGATTTGTTGGCTCTCCGTAAATTGCTTTTAGGCCATCCAACAAGGAAGTTTTTGCAAATGAAAGCATATTACCCCTTCTATCTATACCTTCTTGAATTGCTTCTTCTGAGGTATAATATTTTTTGAAACTTAAAGTTAATCCTGTTGTGCCATCATTTAAAATCCAGTTGCAGGTCATATCTCTATATTGAACAAGACCTATTACATCTCTGGTATAATTTCTAAATTCAGAAACAACTAAATCACTATATGTTTGAGAAGATGGAATATAATTTGTATAATATTCTACACTTTTAAGTTCACCTTTTACAATTGTTCTTTTTTTATTAAATCCCAAAATATCATAATCAATCTTTGAGGGGTTTTCATTAGAGTCATTTATTTTAAATTTCTTCGATTCACAATAATTTGGGTCATAAACATAATTTGAAACAAGGTCAGTTAATACACCTTGTTCTTGAACGGTTAGATTAACATAAAATCCAAGTTCAACAGAGGTTTCGTATCCAGTAATATATCCATCAATTGATTGACCTTCATATGTAGCAACCAATATTTTGTTCATTTGAACATAAATTTCATCAAGTAATTGTTCTTGATTATATTGAGGTATGTTAAAATTATATATGTCCATTTTAAACTAAGTTTGCATTTAATATTCCTATGAATGTTAGATTTTTATTTCTAGCTGTTACAGTTCCTGTTGAAGCTGACATTTGAACTTTTATTATATCTCCGTTTGTTACACCTGTAACATCACAAGCTATAGACACAGTTCTAATGGCTGCATTTAAAGAAGCGCCTGCATTTGTTAAAGTTGTTAATGCTCCAGAAATTTGAGTACCATTTAAAACAATTCTGAAAGTTGAACTGCCGGCGTTATTGTTATTAGAAAAATCTCCAGCAAAAGCAATAAAATACGTAGTTGCTGATGAACCTAAATTTCTTGTAGTTAAAGTCATACCAGATAAATCTACCAAAGCTCCTGTTGCAGTTGGAGTTGTTGCTTGATTTGATACAGATTGTAAATCTAATTTTGTCGCTCCTGTTCCAGTAGGAGATGCTTGCCATGTACCATTTCCGCTTGCATCTGAAGTAAATAAATATCCATTTACAGGATTTGTCGGTATCTTAACATTTGCAAATATAGTTGTTGTAGCACTTAATGTAGTTGCAGATAAAACTCCTGTGTTAATTGTTCCTGTAAATGTTGCTCCAGAAAGATTCGCCTTTGTTGTTAGTTGCGAATTTATAGATGTAATATTTGCAGGTGTTGCGAATAAAGTACCAACATTCGTGCTTCCGGAAAATAAAGTTGTAGCACTTAATGTAGTTGCAGATAAAACTCCTGTGTTAATTGTTCCTGTAAATGTTGCTCCACTTAAATTCGCCTTTGTTATTAGTTGCGAATTTATAGATGTGATATTTGCAGGTGTTGCGAATAAAGTACCAACATTCGTGCTTCCAGAAAATAAAGTTGTAGCACTTAATGTTGAAAAAGTTCCACCATCAGAAGAAGATGTTAATCCTGATATAGTCAAATTATTAACAGAAGGTGAGTCAATAAGATTAATTGTTGGATTGTTTGCAGTTCCACCGGTTGTAATGTTTGTTCCGGGCTGTACTCTTGTTACATCATTTTGGTCTGGAATAGTCGCAAAAATAGAATATAAATTTGTGGAACCAGATATTAAAGTTGTTGCGCTTAAAGTTGTAAAACTAGATGCGCCACTTGCAGTTAATGTGTTAATTGTGAGAGCTGAAACATTTACTGTTGGAGCAGATGCTGTTCCACCAGTATATGTGTTTGTTCCTGGTTGAACATATGTTGACGCTCCACCTGGTCCGCCAGTTGAAAATATATCATAAAGATTTGTTGAGCCTGAGTATAATGTTCCGCCACTTATTGTTGTTGAACTAAATGCATTTCCAGTTGCAGTCCCACTAAAAGATAAATTATTAATTGAAGGTGAGTCAACAAGATTAACTGTTGGATTGTTTGCTGTTCCACCGGTTGTAATGTTTGTTCCGGGTTGAACATATGTTGAAGTTCCTGTTCCTCCTGTAGGTGTTTGTAAAATAGAAATAAAAATACACCCCTTGTTATTTTGTGGCACACCTCCACCAGCATCAGAAACTGCTGTAACAGGAATTGTAAACCATCCAGTATTATCAACAGAATCTCCTGTAACACTAAACAATGTAGCCTGTGAAGAACTATCTCTTTGTTGAATATATATTTGTGCTCCACTTTTAATTCTATTTAAAAGTGTTTTAGTATCTATTCCATTTTCTGTAACATAATCAACATAAATCTCTGATACATTTAATGGTGTTGCATTATTATACCTAAACTTCCCGCTTCCAGGGTCAGCATTAGATGTGGTTGTAGAGAATTTCCAAGATAAATTAACGCCAACTGCATTTCCAACTCCAGTTAAATTTGAACCATCTCCATATAAAGTTCCACCACTTAAAGTATTTGCAGAAAGGCCTGCAATAAAAATAGTTTCCCCAGTAACAGTTCCTCCAGAAATTGGCAAATATCCCCCTGGTGTACTTGGTGCAAATATTTGTTGTAGGGTTTGTGAACCTATAACAATAGTTGTTGCACTTATCGTTGTTGCCGAAAATACACCACTTAAATTTATATTATCAATTTCTAATGCCATTTTTTATTTTTCTCCATATTGAGTTGCTGTCCAATCAACATTCCCAGATGCAAATCCTGTATTTGAATTTGCGTTTATAACAAAACTTCCTGCTGCCTTAGATTCCCATGTCCAAGTTCTATTTGTGTCTGATAAAATTGTAATTGCATAATTTGTATTTGCGAAAGCAGTTGAAAAAGTTACAGTTGCCTTTTTTGGGTTTCCTGAAAACGTAGAACCTGATATTGTTCCAGACTTATGTATTAATGTACCGCCTGATAAAGCGAAAATGTTATATAAGTTTGTTGAACCGCTAATTATAGTAGTTGCGCTTAGTGTTGCCAAACTTGTTGCGCCTGTTACATTTAAAGTGCTATTAATAATAACTGCTCCAGTAAATGTATCGCCTGAATCATTTGCTTTTGTTAAAAGCTGTGCATTTATAGAAGTAATATTTGCAGGTGTTGCGAATAATGTACCCAAATTAGATGAGCCAGAAAAAATCGTTCCACCACTTAAAGTGCTCGCAGATAAACCTGCAGAGAAGTTACTTGAACCACTTGCTGTGATTGAGTTAACAAATGGTGATGCAACAAGATTTACGGTAGGATTATTCGCGGTTCCGCCAGTTGTGATATTACTTCCTGGCTGAACTCTCGTTACGTCATTTTGGTCAGGTACAGTTGCAAATATTGAATACAAATCTGTTGAGCCACTATATAAGGTTCCGCCAGAAATTGTAGTTGCACTTAAATTTGGCGCCACAACAGCACCAGTAAATGTTGCTCCAGAAAGATTTGCTTTTGTTGTAAGTTGCGAGTTAATCAAAGTGATATTTGCAGGCGTTGCAAACAATATACTCACATCTGTACTTCCGGAAAATAAAGTTGCAGCACTTAATGTAGTTGCACTTAGAACTCCGGCATTAACCGTGCCTGTAAATGTTGCTCCACTTAAATTTGCCTTTGTTGTTAATTGCGAATTTATAGATGTAATATTTGCAGGTGTTGCGAACAACGTACTCACATCTGTACTTCCAGAAAATAAAGTTGTAGCACTTAATGTAGTTGCACTTAAAGCTAAACCATTTGCAATTCCAGAAAAACTTAATCCATTAATTGATGGTGACGCAACAAGATTAACTGTTGGATTGTTTGCTGTTCCGCCGGTTGTAATATTTGTTCCGGGCTGTACTCTTGTGATGTCATTACCA
>Ga0315291_10005456_pt1 | contig 15940 bp, 7 predicted proteins | sample YL17G12_20_MG_FD_203070 | JGI IMG/M metagenome (GOLD analysis project Ga0315291, IMG submission 203070) | Sediment microbial communities from Yellowstone Lake, YNP, Wyoming, USA - YL17G12_20 | ecosystem: Environmental > Aquatic > Freshwater > Lake > Sediment | place: USA: Wyoming | collected...
CCGCGCGGATTCCAGGCCAGGGCCGAGCAAGGGGCGGGCAACTCGAAGGTATGCGAGGCGCCGGTCTCAATCTCCACTACACGAAGGGTGCGCATGCGGCTCCCCTCCACGATCGCCACGTACCGCCCATCAGGCGACAGGCTCCCTGCGGCCCAAGAACTGGACTCGAACAGCAACTCGCCGTCAATGCCTGTCACAGTGATCCTGATCTGGCCACCGGTGGAGGCCAGAGTGAGGAACCGGCGGCCATCCGGCGACCACCACCCGCCGACGTAAGCGACATCCTGTTGGGTCAGCAAGATATGTGGATCGCTACCGTCGGGGTGGATCAACCCAACACTCCCCTGCGCCCGTCCCGTGTCTATATGCTGGACGGCCCCGAAACTGATCCAATCGCCAGCCGATGACCAGGCGAGCACCGACACACCCAAATCAGCGCGCTCTGCGCCAGGATCGAGGAGCGCGACCAGGGCCGACCTGTCTAGCAACGTCCTCGTCACCCCATTGGTCACATCGAGTATTTTCAGGCCTGGCCAATCGTCTGTGCCGGAGAAGGCAATCTGGCCCCCGTCAGGCGAACAGGCCACCGCCAGTCCCTCCCCTACCGGGCGGGAAGCAGAACCATCCGCTTGGGCCAGCCACAGCGCCGGCGGCGACGACCCCTGGGTCGCGACGTAAGCCAGGTACAGGTACGGGCCACACCACGACACGGCGGACAGATAACCACCGCTCAGCGCCACACTGGCATCGGTTTCCACGTCCACCACTCCCCCTTGCGGGGACGGACCCGCCACCGAGTAGGCGGCGTACCTGCCATCGGGCGACCAGCCGAGCGGCATGGCGTCTGCGGGCACACTGGCCAGCCGGCGCACAGCGGAGCCGTCCGCCTGCAGAAGGTAGAGCCTACCGCCGTGGATGGCGGGTTGCCAGGCCAGCAGTCTGGCGCCATCGGGCGACCAGAGCAGGGTCTCGAAGCCTGTACCCCACAATAGCGGCATCATCGCCGGCTCGTCCAGGCGCAGTCCCCACAGGTTCGTGAGGTCCCGGCAGGCGACCACCAGGTCAGCCTCGGCGAAGGCCCCTGCCTGGCCAAACGGCTCATCGCTGGGCGGGCGACCGGTCACCTGGCGGACGAAGGCCAGGTAACGGCGCTCGAAGGTAAACCAGTTCTCGCCCAGCGCAGCTGAAATCGCTGCTCCCTGCGAGGGGGCTCTGTACAGCGTGACGAGCACGTCGGCGACCCGGGACGGGCCTCGCTCCTGTTCGATAAACGCCAGGAACAGGTCAACCTCCGCCTCGGCCAACGGCCGCCGGGGATCGTCCTGGGCCAAAGGGAAGCGCCATAGCGCATCCAGAGAGAGCCATTCCTGGGCGTCTAAGGCCCGGCCGACGAGGTCGAGGTCAGGGGGAGAGGGTGCTTCTTGCAGCCCCAGTTTCGCCCGCAGCCACGCGCGCCCCCTGGCGCGGAACAGTTCGCCCCCTTGATCTCTGAGCGACGCGGCACGAACCAGATAGCCTGCCTCGCGGGCCGCGAGACGGTCCACGAGCAGGTCCTGCAGGGCTTGCTCCCAGGCCGCCTGGGCCGATTCGCCGGCCGGCACACCGACGACGAAGGGGGCCGGCAGCGCGCCGCCCGGCTCCTGCGCGGCGTCCAAGGTGTCGGTAAACACCAGCGGCACCGGCGCAGACGACTGGCAGGCAATGAGAGCACAGAACTGCTCGGCTATCCCCTCCAGTTTGAAGGCGACCGGTTTCATCAGGTCGGCGTCGGTGGCGAAGGAGGTCACGACGACCCGTTGGCCGGTGAAGATGACGGTATGGCCCGCGTAGCCCAGGTCCGCCCGCGTGTGGAGCCAGCGGCCGTCGGCGCTGCGACGGTAGAAGCGGGTGGCCCGGAAAGGGAGCGCCTGGTCGCCGGGAAGGCTGGCAAAGCGCACGACCTCGACGCGCGCCGCAACGCCCACGGCCCGAGCATGCTCGACCGAAACGGCGGCCGTGGCGGCCAGGCCAGGCAGGGGCGGAGGGAAGGTGGCGTCGGACGCCAGGCGAGCCTGCTGGGCCGCCTGCCAATGGGGGTCGGCCTCGTCTTGCAGGCTGAGATAGAGGGCCACGTCTCGCTCGGCCAGGGCCTGCAACTCCAGTTGGGCGACGGCCTGCACCTCGGATTCGACCAGCCTGAGGGCCTCGCGCCGCACGCGCCACCAGGCGTAGAGCCCCACCACCACCAGCGCCAAGACGACCGCGGCCAGGGTCAGCCAGAATCGCCAGCGAGGACGCCGGGGGCGGCGTTCCTCCTGCGGGGCCTGCTTGGGGATCTCGTCCCCAAAGTGCCACTCCAACTCAACCGACATGCCACCCTCCCCAATAGGACACGGAGAAACACGGATTGGACGGATGGACACGGATCAATTAGGGGTGAAGGTCTTCTCCTGGCCGAGAGAAGCCGTGAAAATCCGTCAAATCCGTAAGTCCGTGTCCGATTGACTACACTACTGAACGGTACCATCGTAGTATAGCACGCGGTAGGGGCGTGTCAAGCATGAGGGGGGTATTTGGATCGCGAAGGGCGCGAAATCTCGCGAAATACACGAAACCGGTCCCGAACACGAGGTCGGCCCTGTATCAGCACTCTGCCACTACAAACACAACTGAGATGGAACACACCCGATTGACTTTTGGGCAGAGTCGCAGCATAATATCGGCATCTGCTGGTGTGGCCGGTTCTCTGACTGAGCCACTGTGGAACACGAGATTGGGAGGTGAAGGAGAATGGCGGAGCAGGTGCGCATTGGGTATCGCGTCGTCGGTACGATCAAGGGTGTGAAAGGGTCTTGCAGCGCGGGTCACAAGGTAGGGGACCAACTCGAGCTCAGCGGGCACAGCGCGGGCGGGTTGTGCGGGTTCCTGTACCACAGTGTGTTCCCGTACCTGGTCATGCTCCAGTTCGGCGGTGGATACCCGGCCGAATGGGGGGACCCCGACGTGGTCGAGGTGGACTGCGTGGACAAGATGAATGCGGTGACCATCGAACTGCGGAGGGTCAGGGAGTAGCACCAGGCAGTGAGCAAGCCATGAGGAAGATGATATTGAGATGGGAGTTGGCCGGCATAGCGTTCATTATCCTGGTGGACTCTGCCCTGCATTTCGTGTTCGAGTGGAGTGGCTATTGGCGGCCGGCGGCCCTGATCGCTGCGGTCAACGAAAGTATGTGGGAACACCTGAAGATGGCGTTCTGGCCGGGGCTCATATTCGCGCTGGTCGAGTACCCATTTATCAGGAAAGCAGCGCACAACGTGTGGGTGGCCAAGGGCCTGGGGCTGTTGACGATGCCTGTGGTGATCGTGGCACTATTCTATGGGTACAAGGCCATACTGGGGCGGGACTATTTGTGGATGGACATTTCGATCTTCGCCCTGGCCGTGGTGGCCGGGCAGTTGGTGAGTTACAGGATTCTGATCACACCCAGAATGGGGCGGTCTGTACAATGGAGCGGCATGATCCTGCTGATCGTTTTGATCGTGGCGTTCTCATCGTTCACTTACCGGCCACCCAGGCTCTTTCTGTTCGAGGATCCCAGGACACACGAGTATGGTATCCTGGACAGCACTGCCAGATAGGCAGCAGTCGGTTTGGGTCTAGACTCCCTTCCAGCCCTGCAAGGGACGGCTCGGACTGCTCGATCTGTAGACGTTCCGCCTTCGCCGACTGCATCATAGCACACGCCGCACAACAGTTTGACTTCTGCCCGAAACTGCACTATACTATCATCATAATGCAACAAAAATCGTCTCGCGACTCTACGCAGTCCGAGACGATGACCAAGGCGGTGGAAGCGCCCTGGCACCGAGGATTCTGACATGACGCCCGCCCACCGTCAAGGTTGGGACGGGTGTCTTGCTGGAAGGGCTGCTTGCAGCTTGTTTGCCGCGTCGTTGGGCTGATGTTTTGGGACTGCTATGTATTGCGCACTGCATCACATGGCTATCATCAAGGCTTGTGCAGCGTGCCAACATGAAGGAGGGACAGGGCAATGCCACAGCCGATTTTGCAGCAGGATCAGAGAGAGCATTTGCTCACCTTGATAAAGCGCCGGCTGCACAAACTGGATGATCGAACGCTGCTGGAGTTGGAACGGTTAACTCGAAGTCCCCACCAGTTGACAGGCTCTACGCCCACCACGAAGAAGGCATTGTCACCCCTTGCCTCACTGCAGGCGCCATCCGTTATCATCCACAAGCCCTCCGAGGGCATGATCAGCCGACGGCAGCTGTTGGAAGGGCTTGGCGTGGTAGCTGCCTTGGGAGCAGTGGGTGGCGGGGCTTATATGGTGGGCTCACGCGGGTTGCGCCGAAGTGTGGAAAAATACGCACGACTGGACGCGACAGTCCAGGCAGCTGTCAGCTACCTCGGCCCCGATGTGATAGCACTGACTCAGCAGGCGCAGGCTACCACGGATGCGGCCCGCGCCATACACACTGTAGCGACGGATTGCGCTGACTGCTATCCAACGATGCGGACAGCGCTGGAGATGTGGTGGGTAGAGACCGATTTTATAAAGCAGGATTATCAGGCTATGCAGTTAGTGGAGGGCAGTCTGAGATCTGTGACCGACATCTTCAGTCTGCTGGCGACTGTGCCAGATGTGGCTATCCGATTATTCGATTTCTTCAGTCTTGAGTTGGGGAACCTTGATGACCTCAGCCGTGCTTTGCAGGCTGTCGGCAATCTGCTCACACACCTGGATTCGGCGCTACGCGCCGCCGATGTGGCACACTCCCATCTGCAACCCTGGTTTTCGGGCATGGACACTGACATCAAGCAGCGGCTGCTGCAGCCATTGCAGGACGAGTTCTGCCCAAGCGTGTGCAGCTTAGGGGAGCAATGTAGGGAGTTGCAGTCGGATTGGCAGGAGAAGCTCATCCAGCCAGCGAGCATGGCTCGACAGGAAGGGGTATGACGCTCTGACCCGCCCAATCTGCGACGAGGATCCCAAAAAGCTCCTTCCACATTTCTGGCCGACAGGTGCCGGTTCTTGTGCCAGGAGCTTTCCACTACCCACTTGGATATCCCGCCCAACCCGCACCTGCAACCGACCCGTGCCCCACGCGGTGTCACATCGGCGGCTCGTTTCAGAATTTGCAGCCTGCCTTTCAACCGCATCCGCAAGGACGGTGTTCCCATGAGGGACGATTTCGACGCCAAGGCCAAAGAGATACTCGCCCGCAGAGTGGGCTATCGCTGCTCCAACCCAGACTGTGGAAAAGCGACCAGCGGCCCCCAAGAGGACCCCGCGAAGGCTCTCAACATCGGTGTGGCAGCCCACATCACGGCAGCCTCGGAGGGTGGGCCACGTTACGACCCCAGCCTGTCGTCTGAAGAGCGCAGGTCCGTGGACAATGGGCTATGGCTGTGTCAGAACTGTGCCAAACTCATAGACAGCGACGTACAGCGGTACACCCCTGAGTTGCTGCGCGAGTGGAAGCGCCAGGCTGAGCAGAGAGCACTGGATGAGGTTGTAGGGATCGTCTACCCGTCCAGCTCTAAAACCGCTCCTCGCCCCTTTCAACTCCCTCTCGACCTGCCCACCTTCACAGGGCGCGAGACGTACCTGGCTGATCTGGACCCGCTGCTGCAACCTGGAACTGGGCAGACGGTGAGCCTGGTGGGCCTGCGGGGGACCGCTGGGGTGGGCAAGTCGGTGCTGGCAGTGCACGCGGCCCACCGTTGGGGCGACCGCTTCCGCGACGGCGTGGTGTGGGTAGACCTGCGGCAGCGGGACGTGATGTCGGCACTCCGTCACGTCGCCGCCACCTATGGCTACGGCGACCAGGCGGCACAGATACCCGACGCGGAAGGACTGGCTGCGCTGGTGAGGTCTGTCTTGCGCGGGCGGGAGGCGCTGGTGATCCTGGACAACGCAGAGAAGGTGCCAGCGGATGAGTTCCCGTTGCTGCTGCCTGGCGTACAGGGCTGCGTGACGCTGGTAACCAGCCGTCGCTCGTTCACGGAACTGAAACGCTATGGGCAGGTGCTGCCAGTGGGAGAGATGGAGCAGGAGGAGGCGGAGGCGCTGCTGGCGCGTATCATAGGCGAAACGATGGACAAGGACGAGCAGGCGGCGCGAAGTGCGCTGGTGGAGCGTCTGGGAGGTCTACCCCTGGCGCTGGACATCGCGGCGCGGCTCATCGTAGAGCAGGAGTGGAGCAGTGCCGAGTACCTGGCGCGGTTGAGGGGAGCGCCGAGCCTGGTGGCGGAGTTGTGCCTGCCGCTGGCGGAGCGGCCCGAGGACAGTGTGGCGGTGGCCTTCGCGCTGAGTTACGAGGCGCTGAAAGAGGGGCAGCAGCGGCTCTTCCGCGCGCTGGGGGTGATGGCGGAGGGCGGGTTTGCGCCGTCGGCAGTGGCGGGGGTGCTGGGAGAGGAGCCGAGCCAGGTGGAGCGGGAGATGGGGGACGTGGAGGCGCTGTCGCTGGTGCGGTCAGGTGCGGTGCGGGGACGGTACGAACTACACCCGCTGCTGGCGGACTATAGCCGCACACTGGCGCGGGAGGCGGGGGAGTGGGAAGGACTGCGCAATGCGCACCTGGCGTACTACGTCGGGTACGCGGAGCGGTACACGGAGGACTATGGGGCGCTGGAGGCGGAACTGGGGAACCTGATGGCGGCGGGGGAGTGGTCGCGGGAGAGCGGCGAGAACGAGGGGGTGCGGGCGCTGGCGCAGTGGCTGTACTCTGGCGGTGTGCACTTCCTGGACCTGCGGGGCCACCTGCGGGAGGCGGTGCGGCTGCTGGGCTGGGGGGTCGAGGCGGCGCGGGCTATGGGGAACCGACGGGGGGAGGGGGTCTGGCAGGGCAACCTGGGCAGTGCCTACTACGGGCTGGGGGAAGTGCGGCGGGCGATCGAGTACCACGAACAGGCGCTGGTGATTGCCCGCGAGATCGGGGACCGAGGGGGCGAGGGTATAGACCTGGGCAACCTGGGCGTGGCCTACGCCGTCCTGGGTGAAGTACGGCGGGCGATTGAGTACTACGAACAGGCGCTAGTGATTGACCGCGAGATCGGGGACCGAGGGGGCGAGGGTATAGACCTGGGCAGCCTGGGCTTGGCCTACGCTGACCTGGGGGAAGTGGGGCGGGCGATCGAGTCCTACGAACAGGCGCTGGCGATTACCCGCGAGATCGGGGACCGACGCAATGAAGGAGCCTGGCAGGGCAACCTGGGCAGTGCCTACTACAGGCTGGGGGAAGTGCGGCGGGCGATCGAGTACTACGAACAGGCGCTGGTCATTTCCCGCGAGATCGGGGACCGACAGGCTGAGGGCGCCCACCTGGGCAACCTGGGCTTGGCCTACGCCGCCCTGGGGGAAGTGCGGCGGGGGATCGAGTACTACGAACAGGCGCTGGGGATTGCCCGCGAGATCGGGGACCGACGGGGGGAGGGGACTCACCTGGGCAACCTGGGCTTGGCCTACGCCGCTCTGGGGGAGGTGGGGCGGGCGATCGAGTACTACGAACAGGCGCAGGCGATTGCCCGCGAGATCGGGGACCGATGGGGGGAGGGGAATCACCTGGGCAACCTGGGCGTGGCCTACTTCGCCCTGGGCGAAGTGCGGCGGGCGATGGAGTCCTACGAACAGGCGCTGGGGATTGCCCGCGAGATCGGGGACCGGCGCAATGAGGGGGTGCACCTGGGCAACCTGGGCAATGCCTACTATAGGTTGGGGGAAGTGCGGCGGGCGATTGAGTACTACGAGCAGGCGCTGAAGATTGCCCGCGAGATCGGGGACCGAGGGGGGGAGGGGAATGCCTTGGGCAACCTCGGCTTGGCCTACAAGGACCTGGGGGACCTGGCACGTGCCCGCGAACTGTGGGAGCAGGCTCTGCGCATCTTCGAGGAAATTGAGGACCCCAGGGCAGAGCAGGTGCGTGGCTGGCTGGCGGCGCTGGAAGAGGGTGGCGAAGAGGTTGGGACTGAGTGAGACACTACGACCTCACGCGGCGATGCTGATATTGAGCCATCAGGCCCCCTCGATCACCCCCTGCCGCCTCTGCCCCTAGCGGCCTACAGGCGGCGGCTGAGGAGCGTTGTGGCAGTGGCGACTGCGGGGGGGACGGACGAGGGAGTAAGGGCGAGAGAGAGGGGCTGGGATAGGAGGGCGGGGGGGGTGGGGGTGAGCGATGTGCGCGGCAATTGTAGTATTCTGGTTGACCACTTGGCTGAGTGAGAACGGGTAATGAAAGAGCCACAGAAGATTCTGCGCGAGGCGCTGCCTGAATTCATTGGTGGCTTGGCTGCAGGCGCCGTACTTGCCATCATAGGGTGGCTAGGTGGCAGCATTGGCCCAATATGGACTATCGTACTTATTGCAGCAGGCGGCGTATGTGGGGCGTGTGTCTACGTAGTCTTCAAACGTATCCTACCAGTGGTACGAAACGCTCGTAAGACCTGGATCATTGCCCGCCGATATCGCAAGCATATACAGCCTCCCGGCCAAGTCATCGTACTTCTGGCTGACTTTGATGGACCAGAACGCCAGAAGTACCGCGTCACCGAGACAGTGCTGACGCGCCTGCGGGTTGCAGTGGAGCGGTATGATGACGTAGAGATCCGGCCCCTGAGGTTGGTCATCACGGAAGCTGAAGGGAGTGCCGTCGCTCGCGCCGAGGGGGAGAAGCACAAGGCAGCTATGGTCATTTGGGGCTGGTACGGTTTGCCTGGGAAGGCTGTGCCGCTGAGCGTGCACTTCGAGGTGCTGCGCCCGCCCAGGTACCTGCCTACCTTGGGACCAGAAACAAGGGGGCTAGTGCGGACAGCGGCCTTAGCCGATCTGGAGAGCTTCACTCTGCAAACTCGCCTCTCGTCAGAGATGGCCTACCTGAGCCTTTTCGTCGTGGGGATGGCTCGATATGCGGCTGATGACTGGGACGGTACTATCGCTTGTCTTAGCAGCGCACTGAGCCAGGTTGAAGAGCGCGCGTCGGCCTTGGACCAAAGCAGGGTTTACTTCTGGCGGGGGCGCGCCTATGGCGACAAAGGCGATCTTGACCATGCCATTGCCGACTACGGCCGGGCTATTGCCCTCGAGCCCGACTATGCTGAGGCCTACAACAACCGTGGGGCTGCCTATCACCACAAAGGCGATCTTGACCACGCTATTGCAGACTACGACCAGGCTATCGCCCTTCAGCCCGATGATGCTGCGGCCTACTACAACCGTGGGAACGCCTATGCCGCCAAAGGCGATCTGGACCACGGCATTACAGACTACGACCAGGCTATCGCCCTCCAGCCCGACTTCGCTGCGGCCTACAACAACCGTGGGGTTACCTACGGCAACAAAGGCGACCTTGCCCATGCTATTGCGGACTACGACCAGGCTATCGCGCTCAAGCCCGACCTCGCTGCGGCCTACAACAACCGTGGGGGCGCCTATGCCGACAAAGGCGACCTTGCCCACGCGATTGCTGACTACGAGCAGGCTATCGCCCTCCAGCCCGACCTCGCTAGTGCCTACTACGGCCGTGGGAATGCCTATCGCCGGAAAGGCGACCTTGACCCCGCCATCGTAGACTACGAGCAGGCTATCGCCCTCCAGCCCGACTATGCTGAGGCCTACAACAACCGTGGGGTTGCCTATTCCGACAAAGGCGATCTTGACCATGCCATTGCGGACTGCGACCAGGCTATCGCCCTTCAGCCCGATGATGTTTATGCCTACGCCAACCGTGGGAATGCCTATCGCCGGAAAGGCGACCTTGACCACGCCATTGCGGACTACGACCAGGCCATCGCCCTCCAGCCCGACTTCGCTGGGGCCTACAGCAACCGTGGGCTTGCCTATTTCAACAGAGGCGATCTTGCCCACGCCATTGCGGACTGCGACCAGGCTATTGCCCTGAAGCCCGACATGGTTGAGGCCTACGCCAGCCGTGGGAACGCCTATTTCGCCAAAGGCGATCTAGACCGCGCCATTGCGGACTACGACCAGGCTATCGCCCTCCAGCCCGACTATGCTGAGGCCTACAACAACCGTGGGAGTGCCTATCGCACTAAAGGCGATCTTGACCACGCCATTGCGGACTACGACCAGGCTATCGCCCTTCAGCCCGATGATGCTGCGGCCTACTACAACCGTGGGAACGCCTATGCCGACAGAGGCGACCTTGACCGCGCCATCGCGGACTTCGACCAGGCTATCGCCCTCCAGCCCGACTTCGCTGAGCTCTACTATGGCCGTGGGGTTGCCTGCGTCCAGGCGGGGGAAAAGGACAAGGCTATTGCGGACTTCAGGAAGGTCCTGGATTTGAGCAGTGATCCACTGTTGCGGCAACAAGCAGAAGAGAAGTTGCAGGCACTAGGGGTGAGGTGACTGACCCAGCCAGACGCGACAGGGTTGGCAAGCCATCAGGACCGTGACCGCCAGGTGAAGACACAGCGTGTGATCTGTATGAGACTGAGAGCTGTCGCATCTGCTCCTGGTGGCACACACGCGGCGGCTGAGGAGCGTTGTGGCAGTGGCGACTGCGGGGGGGAACCGGGCAGGTAGTGAGGGAGAGCGGTGGGGATGAGGGGACGGTGTATGGGTGAGCAAGAAATGACAGAAAGACTTTATCACCTAGCCAATATACGTGAATTGCTAGTCAAGGGGTTCAGTGATCAAGAGTTGCGTGATTTATGTTTCGATGTGCCTGACTTCCGACCTGTGTATGACCAACTCGCTGGAAGTGCTGGCAAAACCGAGATTGTGGCTAGATTTCTTGAACATGCCGAAAGACATAGACAAATTGACACACTCTTGGCCCTTGCCAAAGAGCGTAACCCCAACCGCTATGAGCAACTTGGCCCATACTATGTAGATAATCCGATCCCCGCGCTGCAAAAACAGGTGACAGACCTTGCCAAACGACTTTCGGCCATGACCTTGCCCACCTCCCTAACCCGTGAGCAGCAGTACCAGGTGGCTCTCCATTGGAGTGAAATTGGCCGCCGAGATAGTCTTAAGGGCTTCAATCTGAGTGGCACTGACTTGCGAACGGTCAATCTAGGTGAAGCGGACTTACGGCTAGCTGACCTCAGGCAAGCCAAGTTACAGCTCGCTACCTTACGTGATGCCGACTTGCGTCTAGCCATCCTGCACGGGGCCGACCTGCACGGGGCTGACCTGCACGGGGCTGAGCTGAACGGGGCTGACCTACACGGGGCCAATCTGAATGGGGCCAATCTAAGTGGAGCCAATCTGAGTAAGGCCAACCTGAGCGAGGCTGACCTGCGTGAAGCTAACATGAGCAATGCCATCCTCAGGGAGGCCGACCTGGACAGCGCCGACTTCCGTGGCGCCGACCTAAGCGGCGCTGACCTGAGCCATACCAGCCTCAGCGGACTCATACTGGACGGGGCCACGCAGATTGATCCCAAGTGGCGGCTCGTCTGCGAGGTTGTCAACCACGGAGCACCAGGACGCGGCTTGAGTGGCGCCGATCTGAGTTGTGCTGACCTCATCATGGCCGATCTGAGTAGGGCCAACTTGGGCGGGGCTGACCTACACGGGGCCAATCTGAATGGGGCCAATCTGAGTGGAGCCAATCTGAGCAAGGCCAACCTGAGTAGGGCTGACTTGTATGAAGCCAACATGAGCAATGCGAACCTGAGTGGGGCTGACCTAACCAGAGCCAGCCTGGTGCATGCTGACTTGAGGAAGGCTGACCTGAGTGACGCCGACCTAAGTGTCGCTGACTTGCGCAAGGCCAACCTGTGCGACACCAACCTGAGAAAGGCCAACCTGTGCAGCACCAACCTGAGAGAGGCTAATCTGATCGGGGCTGACCTGCGTTGGGTCAGCCTCAGCGGACTCATACTGGACGGGGCCACGCAGATTGATCCCAAGTGGCAGCTCGTTTGCGAGGTTGTCAACCACGGAGCACCAGGACGCGGCTTGAGTGGCGCCGATCTGAGTTGTGCTGACCTCGTCATGGCCGATCTGAACAGGGCTAACTTGAGCCGGGCTGACCTACACTTGGCCAATCTAAGTGGAGCCAATCTGAGTAAGGCCAACCTAAGCAGAGCCAACCTAGTGGATGCTGACTTGAGGAAGGCTGACCTGAGTGACGCCGACCTAAGTGTCGCTGACTTGCGCAAGGCCAACCTAGACGAAGCCAACCTGCGCGGAGCTGACCTGCAGCACGCTGCACTCTGCAGACGTGTTCTTTCCCCGCGAATTAACACAGAGAGTTTGTTCCTATTCCCGGAATCTGGTTCAAGGAGAACGCAGTCATTCGTGCCATTTAGTTCAAAGAACGAGTTGGCAGACATATTCGCCAAGGGTCTTAAAACCTCTTCCTCTTCCGATGAAGCCACTCTGCGCTCGGCTGACCTCAGCTGCGCCAATCTTGCGGGAGCCCGGGTATCTGATGGTCAACTTATCCAGCCCGAGTCTCTCAAAGGCGCGACGATGCCCGACGGCACAAAGCACGACTGATCGGCTGCACAGCCACACTGACCCTGCGACATACCACTGTACGCCAGACCGTCCGCCTTGTCCCTGCACCCGTTGGGCCAGTCTGCACTTGACTTGCGACAGAGGCGCTGCAAAGTGTTGACTTCTGCGCAAGGTTGCACTATACTATAGCCACAATGCAACGAGGAAGCCTCGCGGCTTTACCCAGCCCGAGGCAGTGACCAGGACGGTGGAGCGCCCTGGTGGTTGAGATTCTACCACGAGCCCGCCCGCCGTCAAAGTTGAGGTGGGCTGTTTTCTTTGTGTGCCTTTCCAACCGCATCCCCAAGGACTGTGTTCCCATGAGAGACGATTTCGACGCCAAGACCAGAGAGAGGCTCGCTCGCAGGGTGGGCTACCGTTGCTCTAGCCCAGAGTGTGGAAAGCTGACCAGTGGCCCACAAGAGGACCCCACGAAGGCCGTCAACATCGGCGTGGCAGCCCACATCGCGGCGGCCTCGGAGGGCGGGCCACGTTACGACCCCAGCCTGTCGCCTGAAGAGTGCAGGTCCGTGGACAACGGGCTGTGGCTGTGTCAGAACTGCGCCAAGCTCATAGACAGCGACGTACAGCGGCACACCCCTGAGTTGCTGCGCGAGTGGAAACGCCAGGCTGAGCAAAGGGCGCGGGATGACATCGAAGGGATCGTTTACCCGTCCAGCCCTAAAGCCGCTCCCCGCCCCTTCCAACTCCCTCCCGACCTGCCCACCTTCACAGGACGCGAGAAGTACCTGACTGATCTGGACCCGCTACTGCAACCTGGGGCTGGGCGAACGGTGAGCCTGGTGGGGCTGCACGGGATTGTTGGGGTGGGTAAGTCGGTGCTGGCAGTGCACGCGGCCCATCGCTGGGGCGACCGTTTCCGCGACGGCGTGGTCTGGATAGATCTGCGGCAGCTGGACGTGACATCGGCGCTGCGTCACATCGCCGCCACCTACGGCTACAGTGACCAGGCGGCGCAGATACCCGACGCCGAGGGACTGGCTGCGCTGGTGAGGTCTGCCTTGCGCGGGCGGGAGACGTTGATCATCCTGGACAACGCAGAGGGGGTGCCACCGCAGGAGTTTCCGCTATTGCTGCCTGGCGTGCAGGGCTGTGTGACGCTGGTGACGAGTCGGCGCTCGTTCACGGAACTGGAGCGCCACGGGCGGGTGTTGCGGGTGGGAGAGATGGAGCAGGAGGAGGCGGAGGCACTGCTGGCGCGCATCCTGGGGGAAACAGCGGGCGAGGGGGAGCGGTCGGCGCGGAACGCACTGGCGAAGCGGCTGGGGAGCCTGCCGTTGGCGCTGGACATCGCGGCGCGGCTGGCGGCGCTTCGGGGTTGGAGCGCGGGGGAGTACCTGGCGCGGCTGGAGGATGCGCCGAGCCTGGTGGGGGAGTTGTGCCTGCCGTTGGCGGAGCGGCTGGAGGACAACGTGGCCGTGGCGTTCGCGCTGAGTTACGAGGCGCTGGCAGAGGGGCAGCAGCGTCTCTTCCGCGCGCTGGGGGTGATGGCCGAGGGGGACCTGGCGCTATCTGCGGTGGCCGGAGTAGTAGGACAGGAACCCAGGCAGGTGGAGCGAGGGCTGGAGGGATTGGCCGCACTGTCGCTGGCGCGGCCCAGCCAGGTGCCGGGGCGGTACGAACTGCACCCGCTGCTGGCGGACTATAGCCGCGTGCTGGCGCGTGAGGCGGGGGAGTGGGAGAGGCTGCGGGGGGCGCACCTGGCGTACTACGTTGGGTACGCGGAACGGTACACCGATGACTACGGGGCGCTGGAGGCGGAGCTTCCGAATCTGATGGCGGCGGGAGAGTGGGCACGGGAGAGTGGGCAGTATGAGGGGGTGCAGGCGCTGGCAGAGTGGCTGTACGCCAGCGGCGTGCACTTCCTGGACCTGCGCGGCTATGTCCACGAGGCCGTGCGGTTGCTGGGCTGGGCCGTCGAGGCGGCGCGGGCGATAGGGGACCGACGCGGGGAGGGGAATCACCTGGGCAACCTGGGCGGTGCCTACGCCGCCCTGGGGGAAGTGCGGCGGGCGATGGAGTACTACGAACAGGCGCTGGTCATTGACCGCGAGATCGGGGACCGACGGGGGGAGGGTGCTGATCTGGGCAGCCTGGGCAATGCCTACGCCGACCTGGGGGAAGTGCGGCGGGCGATGGAGTACTACGAACAGGCGCTGGTCATTGACCGCGAGATCGGGCACCGAGCGGGGGAGGGCACCCACCTGGGCAACCTGGGCTCGGCCTACGCCGCCCTGGGGGAAGTGCGGCGGGCGATGGAGTACTACGAACAGGCGCTGGTCATTGACCGCGAGATCGGGCACCGAGCGGGGGAGGGCACCCACCTGGGCAACCTGGGCAGTGCCTACGCCGCCCTGGGGGAAGTGCGGCGGGCGATTGCGTACTATGAGGCGGCGCTGGAGATTGCCCGCGAGATCGAGGACCGCCGCGGGGAAGGGAATGCCTTGGGCAACTTAGGCTTGGCCTACGCCGACCTGGGGAAGGTGCGGCGGGCCATCGATTACCACGAGGCGGCGCTGGAGATTACCCGCGAGATCGGAGACCGCCGCGGGGAGGGGAATCACCTGGGCAATTTGGGCTTAGCCTATGCCGACTTGGGGGATGTGCAGCGGGTGATTGTAGCTTACGAGCAGGCACTGGACATTGCCCGCGAGATCGGGGACCGACGCGGGGAGGGGAATCATCTGGGCAACCTGGGCGGTGCCTACCACAGGCTGGGGGAAGCGCGGCGGGCAATTGAGTACTACGAACAGGCGCTGGTCATTGACCGCGAGATCGGGGACCGACGTGGGGAGGGGAGTCACCTGGGCAACCTGGGCTCGGCCTACGCCGCCTTGGGGGAAGTGGGGCGGGCCATCGAGTACTACGACGTGGCGCTGGAGATTGCCCGCGAGATCGGGGACCGACGGGGGGAGGGTGCTGACCTGGGCAACCTGGGCTCGGCCTACGCCGCCCTGGGCCAAGCGGGGCGAGCGATCGAGTATTACGAGCAGGCGCTGGTGATCCACCGAGAGATTGGGGACCGCCGCGGGGAAGGGAATCGGCTTGGCAACCTGGGCCTGGTCTACGCCGACCTGGGTGAAATGCGGCGGGCGATTGACTACTATGAGGCGGCACTGAAGATTGCCCGCGAGATCGAGGACCGACGCGGGGAGGGTGCTGACCTGGGCAACCTGGGCTCGGCCTACGCCGACCTGGGGGAAGTGCGGCGGGCGATCGAGTGTTACGAGCAAGCGCTGGTGATCCACCAGGAAATCGGGGACCGCAGTGGGGAGGGTTCTGACCTGGGCAACCTGGGCGGTGCCTACCACAGGCTGGGGGAGGTGCGGCGGGCAATTGAGTACTACGAACAGGCACTGGCGATTGCCCGCGGGATCGGAGACCGCCGCGGGGAGGGGAATCACCTGGGCAACCTGGGCGGTGCCTACCACAGGCTGGGGGAGGCAC
>Ga0315291_10005460_pt1 | contig 15935 bp, 14 predicted proteins | sample YL17G12_20_MG_FD_203070 | JGI IMG/M metagenome (GOLD analysis project Ga0315291, IMG submission 203070) | Sediment microbial communities from Yellowstone Lake, YNP, Wyoming, USA - YL17G12_20 | ecosystem: Environmental > Aquatic > Freshwater > Lake > Sediment | place: USA: Wyoming | collected...
TGCGCACTCGCATCCTCCAGCGCCTGGAAAAGTTCATCTCCGACCCGGATCTCGCCGACTACTTGCAGGACAACTATTTTACCCAGCGCGGCGCGCGCTACGTGATTCCGATCAAGTCCGAAGCCCGGCCCCGCTTCCAGGGCATTGTCCACGACTCCTCCGCCTCCGGGATGACCCTTTTCCTGGAGCCCGAGGAACTGGTCGAGGCCAACAACTCCCTGCGCATGATCGAGATCGAAATCGAAGCCGAGATCCAGCGCATCCTGCGCGAGCTTTCCCGCGAAGTCAAGGAGAATGCCACGGCCATCCTGATGGACGAGCGCATCCTCACCGAACTCGACCTGCTCCGGGCCAAGGCGCGCCTGTCCCTGGACCTGCAAGGCGCCCGGCCCGAGCTGAACGAGCAGGCTCAGGTCCTGCTTTGCCAGGCCCGACACCCGCTACTCGCGCTCCGCCGACAAGAGGTGGTAGCCAACGACCTCCGCCTGGCCGGCGAGACCCGCGTGCTCCTCATCTCCGGGCCCAACGCCGGCGGCAAGACCGTGTGCCTGAAAATGATCGGGCTTCTGGCCCTCATGGCCCGGGCCGGCCTCTTCCTGCCCGCGGATCCCGATTCCTCCATCGCCGTCTTCCCCCAAATCTTTGCCGATATCGGCGACGCCCAGGACATCGCCCTCGACCTTTCCACCTACTCGGGCCACGTGCTCACCATCGTCGGCATCCTCCGGGCCGCGGATCAAAAAAGCCTGGTGCTGCTGGACGAGCTGGTCGCGTCCACCGACCCAATTGAAGGCGTGGCCCTGGCCGGCGCGCTTTTGCGCCGGCTCCGCGACCGCGCCGGCCTCACCGTGGCCACCACCCACTTCGGCGCGCTCAAGGCCTTTGCCTCCAAAGAAGCGGGCTTTGTTAACGCCAGCTTTGACTTTGATCTGGACACGCTCCGGCCCTCCTACCACCTGGCCCAGGGAGTGCCCGGCCGCAGCCTCGGCATCCAGATCGCAGCCCAACTGGGGATGCCCGCGGAACTGGTGGCCGAAGCCAAGGGGCTGCTGGACCAGACCCAGATTCAGGCGGACGAGCTGCTCAGCGAGCTCGAGCACCAGCGCCGGAAACTGGCTCAGGAGCTTCTCGAGGCCCGGCGAGAGCGGGAGCGGGTCCGGGCCATGTCCGAGGAATACCGGGAGCGACTGACGCGGATGGAGGCGGAGGAACGCGAGTTCAAGAAGACCGTGAAAGCGCGGATCCGGGAGGAAGTAGCCAAGGCCCGGAATGAAGTGAGGAAAGCCCTGGCCGGCCTGACCCAGGCCAAGACGCCCAAGGCGGTGGAGCAGGTGCGTAAGCAGGTGGCGGTGGTGGAAGAGCAGATTGAAGAACGGCTGCCGGTGGAAGATACCTCCGAAGGGGCCATGCCGGACCTGGGCTCCCTGAAAGAGGGCGACCGCATTCTGGTTTTGCCTTTCCGCCAGGCGGGGATGCTGCTGTCCGCGCCGGACCCGAATTTAGGCGAGAAGGCGCCGGTGCGGGTGCAGATGGGCGCGCTGAAACTCTCGGTGGAGGCCGGGGCCTTGCGGGAGCTGCCCAAAGACCTCAAGCCCAAAAAGATGCCGGTGCAGACCTGGAGGAAAAGCCGGGAAAAAGAGCCGGAGCCGGCGATCCTGCCCCCGGCGGAGACCAACAGCCTGGACTTGCGCGGCCAGCGCGCGCACGAGGTGGAAAGCCAGGTGGACCATTTCCTGGACGAGTCCTGTCGGAAGAGGCTGCCCAACGTCTTTGTCATCCACGGCCACGGCACCGGCGCGCTCCGCCAGGTGGTGCGCGAATACCTGGCCACCTCGCCCTACGTCAAGAGCTTCCGGCCCGGCGAGCCGCAAGAAGGCGGCGACGGGGTGACGATGGTAGTCTTGAACGATATGGGATAACCCGGCGCGGCAGAGTCCCAACTGATGCTCTTGCCCCGTGAACGTGATCGTGAACGTGAACGTATCCGAGTTCATGCCGCGTGTCAGGGAACCCACCCTTCGCCAGAGCGAAGGGTGGGCTACAATTTTTAGCTTGTCTTGGGATGTAGCCGCGACCGCTCTTCGGTCGCGGGAGAGTGCGAGAAATATCTTTCAAAAAAAGAGCTTGCCCGATTGTAAAACCGAAAAGGAGGAACCATGAAAGCGCGGAGAGTCTTCATTAAATTGTTGATCCTGGGCTTCTTCTTGACGGGAATAGCCGTGAAGGCAGAAGAAGCCAAAACCATCCGGGTGCTGCAGTTTAATGTCTGGGCAATTTTTTCCTCCAAGGACAAGTCCTTCCGCATGTCGGAGATTCCCAAGGCGATTCAGGCGCTCGACCCGGACGTCATTGCCATCGAAGAAGCCTGGGCGCGGCACAGCCGGAAGCAACTCATCGAGGGCTTGCAAGCCGCGGGTTACCCGACCGCCGGCTGGCATTACTGGCATCACCCCTATGGCTCAGGCATCATGCTCATCAGCAAGTTCCCGATCGAGTCCCTGGGATTTGAAAAATATCAAGTCCAATCTCCGCCTACCAACATGGAGCATTACGCCGGCAAAGGGATCGCCCATGCAGTTTTGCAAACCCCTCACGGCCCGCTCGACTTTTACCTGACCCACGTGCTCTCGCGCACCCCGGCCATTTTCGATGAGCAAGGCGAATTCGTCCCCGGGGACCCCTTCCAGGTGGACCGCATCCTCCAGATGTATCAAATTGACCAATACGTCCACCAGACCCGAGACCCCCTGGGCCGCTCTTTCATCGCCGCCGGAGACTGGAACGTTTCGCCGGAGATGCTCGAATTTCACGCGCTGCTCAAGCTCACCGGTTTCGAGAACAGCTTCGACCTGCTCCACCCCGGCGACAACCCGTCCACCTTCTCCAAAAACGACACCTGGGTCATTGACGACTTCTCCCGCATTGACCACATCTTCTTCAAGAACTTCCCCGGCGATCAAGGCTTCTGGGTGAAGCCGATTGAGTCGCGGGTGGTGTTCCAGGAAAAGGTGAAGAACCGGAAGGGCAAGGAGATCAACCTGAGCGACCATTACGGATTGCTCACGGTGTTCGAGGTAGTTGACCAGGCTCAACCCAGCCCGGACCGGACCCCGGCGCCGGAGGCGATCCAGCAGGCCTACGAGAAAAAGGACCGCAAGTCAAAAGAGGTGATTCCGGCGGCGGAGACGCTGGTGAAAGAATAGGCATGGGGCATGAGGCTGAAGATACCCTTGAACTTGAACCTGAACGTGAACGAAAAGTAGCCGCGACCGTTCTTCGATCGCGGAAGCTTGGCGGGGCCAGTTGTCTATGCTGGTTGGACTTGCTATACTTTTACTGAAAGGTGCATGGTCATGCCGAGAGCTGAAAGGATTGAAATTGACCCGGCTGTTTGCAACGGCAAGCCGGTGATTCGGGGCACCCGGATTCCGGTGTCAGTGCTATTGGCTCTGCTGGCCGAGGGTGAAAGCTGGGAAGAGATTTTAAGCGGTTATCCGGAGCTAAAACCCGAGGACCTTCAAGCCGCGCTGAATTATGCCCGCGATCTGATCGAACACACCGAGGAAAAAGCGGTTGCCTCCTGAGCGCTTGCGCCTGTATCTGGACCAGATGTTTCAAACCGAAGTCGCGGCCCGCTTGCGCGCGCAAGGTCATGATGTAGTCCGGGCTAAAGAGGTGGGACAGGACCGCGCCGATGACCGGGAAATTTTGAGTCAGGCGATTGCCCAGTCAAGAATTCTCATCACCCTGGACGAGCACTTCGGGGATTGGGTGGTACTCCCGCTCAGCCGCCATCCGGGCGTGATCCGGGTCAAGGTTCACCCTCCCACTCCGAGCGCAGTGGCTGACTTGCTCGTTCCATTCCTCGCCCAGCACTCCGCCGCGGAGTTCAGAAATCAGCTCGTGATCCTTTCTGCGGACCGCGTGAGATGGATCGAAACTGCTTAAGCCTCCAGCCTCATGCCTCTTGCCTCAAGCCTTTTTCTCAAGCGCCTCGGCGGTGCCGAAGCGGGCCAGGGCCGCAGAGCCGAAGAGGATGAGGATGAAGGCAAGGATGCGCAGCGCGGCCTTGGCTGGCTCGGGCGGGAGGGTTTCGGCCAGGATCAGCATGCCGCCGAGGATAGCCACCACCTTGTTGAGCACCGACTCCAGCGACACCACCACCAGGGCCTTGCCGTGCTGGAACCCGCTCTGCATCACGGTGACGCCGACCACGTTCAGGACGATCACCGCGGGCAGGCAAACGCCGAAAGCGACCAGATCCTGCTCTTCTTTCAGGAAAGTGAACATGGACTTGATGTAGAGGGCGGCCAGGCCGATGAGGAGCCCGGAAAAAATGCCGAGCAGGGCGTCGGTCCGGAGCCCGGCCAGGGAGCCGCGCTTACCTAAAACGTAGGCCGCGGCGGACAAGGCCAGGATTCCCCCGGTCACCGACAGCAGGGACGACCATTCCGGCAGCCGCGGGTCGTGCTCCTCCGGGGCGCTCACCCCCAGTAAGAAGATGCCGAGAAGCATGGCGGTAAACGCGGTCCATTCCAGAGCGGTCACTTTCTCGTGGAGGTAAAAGACGCTGAAGAGCGCGAGCACGGCCAGCCCGGCGCCCAAGGCCGGCTGGATGATGGAGATGGGCGCGAACTTGGCGGAAGCGAAGTAAAGGCCCCAGCCGCCGAGCAGCAAGGCGGTGCCCGCGAGCCAGACCCGGTTGGTGAAAAAGGCTCGGGCCACCTGACCGCCCTGGTCTTTTCCGATCTTGGGCAAAGCGGCCGCGCCTTTTTTCTGCAGGGCCAAGCCGAAGTTCATGATCGAGGTGGAAACTACTGCCATCACAATCGCGGCCCAGATGGGCATAATTTTTTCACCTCCGACCAAGAAGAAATTTTCTTCAGCAGGGAGATTACCAGTTACGCTCGCTTATCCTTTCTTTTCAAAACGCGGCGCCAGAGGTTCCAGAAAGGAGATGAGCTTGGGAATATCCGAGTTCAAAGTCTTCCAAACTTCATCGAGATCCACGTCATCGTTCTCGTGGATCAGATGATTGCGCCATCCCGGCCATCTTTTTCCAGGTCACCTCGGGGTGCTGGGACCGAAATTCCTGGGATAAGCGCTTAACCGCCTCTCCAATGATGAGCAACTGATGGAGCACTGCGGCCTGGGTCTTGCGATCCTTCAAGAAAGCAGCCTTGTCCATCTCTCCTTTGAATTCAATGGCTGATCGGGCCGCTTCGAGGAGGTCCACCAGGGTAACGTCATCGCGCGACATAGAGGGGCTCTGCACTTTCTAAAATCGCCTTTCGGCGCAGCCAATTCCGGCTTCGTTCAATCGCGCGCCGACTGACCAAGTCCACATTCCTGCCGAGAATCGCGGAAAGTTCCTCCTCCATTTCCATGTGATCGAACAGGCTCCAATCGGCATCGGGAGCGAAGCTCACGAGCACATCCACATCGCTCTCCGGGCCAAAATCCTCGCGCAGAATGGAGCCGAAAAAAGAGAGTTCGGTGATCTTCCAATGTCGGCAAAAGTTCGCAATTTTCTCTTGATCAAGCCCAAGGCTATTTTTCATGCCAAGCCTCCTCTTTTGAAAACGCCAGTTCGCCCCTCTTTCTCTATTCCTTATTTTTATACTAGCTGTTGCCACTTATGGCAAGCCCTTCCTTGCCTGGGCCATCTCTTGCAATATTGTTTCCGCCTGCGCCCGCGGGTCCTTGGCCTCGCGGATGGGCCGGCCCACCACCAGAAAGTCCGCCCCGGCGCGGACGGCATCCGCCGGCGTCATGACCCGCTTCTGGTCCGCGGCCTCCCCGGCGCTTCTTCGGATGCCGGGCACCACGATCAGGAATTCCGGGCCGCATTCCCGGCGGATCGCTTCCGCCTCCAGGCTGGAGGCCACCACTCCGTCCAGACCCGCCTTTTGCGCGAGCGCGGTTAATTTCAGCACCTGGTCTTTGACCGGCCCCATGCCCAGCTCGGCCAAATCCGCATTGGCCAGGCTGGTCAGGATCGTCACCCCCAGCACCTTGGGCCCGGGCCGGCCCGACTCCTGCGCCACCCGGTCCACCCCTTGCCGGGCCGCCGCCATCATCGCTTTTCCGCCCAGGGCGTGGACGTTGAACATTTCCACTTGCAGGCGGCTGGCCTCTTCCGCGGCCTCGGCCACGGTGAAAGGGATGTCATGGAATTTCAGGTCCAGGAAGATCCTGCCGCCGAGAGCCTGGACCATCCGCACCGCGGCCGGTCCCTCCCGGACAAAAAGCTGCTTGCCGATCTTGAACATCCCCACCAGATCGGAAAGTCGCTCGACCCATTCCTCCGCCTGGTTCAGCCCGCGCGCTTCCAGCGCAAAAATCAGCCGATTCTTGATCTGGTCCATTTTCCTATCTCCAGGAAAAATCCGTCGGGTTCACTTTAGCAGAATTTAGCTGAGTTCTAAATAAAAAACAACCCTGAAAAAAAAGAAGCGAAGCTTGGGCGGGCAGACGCAAAAAAAGCGGCAATCGCCGCTTTTTTTGTTCCTGGGGTTGTCACACCCGAGGAAAAGGAGGGGCAACACTTATTGGGCTTCACTTATTAAGACGCATTTTCCAAAGAAAAGGATGCAAGCTATGGTAAAAAATTTCTTTGAAAAAAATGCGGATTCCTCTTGATTTTTTGAAAAAACTGATTATATTTGATACACTCTGGCTGGCAGACAAGGGGATAGACTGCCAGTTATTCCTTCCAAGTCTTTGGAAGATAACAATTTTTCCAGAAAGGAGCAGTCCAAGATGAAAGTGAAACCTTTGCAGGACCGAATTTTGGTCAGGCGGATTGAGGAGGAAGAACGGACCAAGGGCGGCATCATTATCCCGGATACGGCCAAAGAAAAGCCCCAGGAAGGCGTGGTCGTGGCCGTAGGGCGCGGCAAAGTGTTGGAGGACGGCAAGATCCTTCCCCTGGACGTGAAAGAGGGCGACCGGATCCTATTCCAGAAATATGCCGGCACCGAAGTCAAGATCGAAGGGGTGGAGCACCTGATCATGCGGGAAGAGGACATCCTGGGCGTGATCGAGGGCAAGGCTAAGGGCGAGAAAAAGAAAAAATAGGTCACCGGTTATAACCTGTGGCGCTAGAATCACCGGTTCAAAACTTGTGGCACTGCAATAAAGAACACGGGTTAGAAACCCGTGCCACTCAGGAGGTAGAAAAAGATGGCAAAAGAAATCAAGTTTTACCAGGATGCCCGGGCCAAGATCTTGACCGGGGTGAACGCCTTGGCCGATGCCGTGAAGGTTACCCTCGGCCCCAAGGGCCGCAATGTGATCTTGGAGAAGAGCTATGGTTCCCCCACGGTCACCAAGGACGGCGTGACCGTGGCCAAGGAGATCGAGCTCTTCGACAGGTTCGAGAACATGGGCGCCCAGATGGTCAAGGAAGTCGCTTCCAAGACCTCGGACGTGGCCGGCGACGGCACCACCACGGCCACGGTGCTGGCCCAGGCCATTTACCGGGAAGGCTCGAAAATCACCGCGGCCGGGCACAACCCCATGTCCATCAAGCGCGGGATTGACAAGGCGGTGGAGACGGTGGTGGCCGAGCTCAAGAAGCTTTCCAAGCCCACCCGCGACCGCCAGGAGATTGCCCAGGTCGGCACCATCTCCGCCAACCTCGACAGCACCATCGGCAACATCATCGCCGATGCCATGGACAAGGTGGGCAAGGAGGGCGTGATCACGGTGGAGGAAGCCAAGGGCATGGAGACCACTCTGGACGTGGTCGAAGGCATGCGCTTTGACCGGGGCTATCTCTCGCCCTATTTCGTCACCAACGCCGAGCGGATGGAGACGGTGCTGGAAGAGGTCAACATCCTCATCCATGAGAAGAAGATTTCCAACATGAAAGAGCTGCTCCCGATCCTGGAGCAGGTGGCGCGTTCGGCCAAGCCCCTGCTGATCGTCGCCGAGGACATTGAAGGCGAAGCCCTGGCCACCCTGGTGGTCAACCGGCTCCGGGGGATCTTGCAGGTGGCCGCGGTCAAGGCCCCCGGCTTCGGCGACCGGCGCAAGGCGATGCTCGAGGATATCGCGATTTTGACCGCGGGCCGGGTGATTGCCGAGGAACTGGGGCTCAAGCTGGAGAACGTGAAGCTCTCGGACCTGGGCAAGGCCAAGCGGATCGTGATTGATAAAGACAACACCACCCTTATTGAGGGCGCGGGCAAGAAAGACGCGATCGAGGGCCGCTGCAACCAGATCCGGGCCCAGATCGAGGAGACCACCAGCGATTACGACCGGGAGAAACTGCAGGAGCGGCTGGCCAAGCTGGTCGGCGGGGTGGCGGTGATCAAGGTGGGCGCGGCCACCGAGACCGAGATGAAGGAGAAGAAGGCGCGGGTGGAAGACGCGCTCAATGCCACCAAGGCCGCGGTGGAGGAAGGCATCGTGCCCGGCGGCGGGGTGGCCTACCTGCGCACGCTGGCGGCGCTGGACAAGCTGGAGGTGGCCGAGGACGAGAAGTGGGGCGTGAAAATTGTCAAGCGCGCCCTGGAGGAACCTTCCCGCTGGATCGCCCAGAACGCCGGGGTGGACGGCTCGATCGTGGTGGAGAAGATCAAGAGCGGCAAGGGCGCCTTCGGCTTTAATGCCCAGGCCGAGGAATACGAGGACCTGGTCAAGGCCGGGATCGTGGACCCGACCAAGGTGGTGCGGGTGGCCTTGCAGAACGCGGCCTCGGTCGCCGGGCTGATGCTCACCACCGAGTGCATGGTGGCGGAGAAGCCCGAGGAGAAGAAAGGCGGCATGCCGCCGATGCCCCACGGCGGCATGGGCGGGATGGACATGATGTAGCATCGAAAGGGCATAGCTTCAGGGGCACAGGTTAAGGGGCACGGCTGGCCGTGCCCCTGCTTTTTTTCAAATCATTCCGAGGAATTCTCTTCCAAGGGCTCTCCAATTGGGACATGCGGATTCCGAGCATTGTAGGTTTCACGAAGCATTTGAAAGTATTCCGTCTCAGAATATTCTTTTCCCGTTTCGGAATCAAAGAGCTTAATCCAAGGCTGAGTTTTGCGATTGCCAGCTTCCAGGGGCTGGAAAAGCATGACCGTGATGTTTTCAAATTTTCCCCCGGGGCCGGTGTATTCCTTGCGTCCGCTGACCGTGGCCAGCAGCTTGGCGGCACGGCGAAAAGTGGAAACGGTTCGCTTATCGGTCCGGTCTTGGTCGGATTCGGCCGGAAAGGCAAACAAGGCACAGACCACCGAATAGGGAAACCGCATGTGCAAGGTAATGGCCTCGGTGCAAAGGTCGGAAAACCGATTTTTAAGGTTTTTCCCAAAGGGAAAAAAGCAGATGGTCTTGATGGAAACCGCCAACAACAGGCCATGTTGCTCATCTGAAAAACTGACGTCAACCTTCTTGGGGCCGAGCCCGCCCTGAAAGGCTTTCTCTCCGGCTTCACCACGGATGGGTTTAACGGAAGGGAACCCCGCTTCCCGCAAGCCGGCGGCGACTTCCTGTGCCAGATGAGCGGAGAGAAGTTCCGAATACCTCTTTTTCTGAGCTTGAGTGGCGTCCATCGGTGCAATCGGCCCCACGGCTTTTACGGCATCAAGCAGGCTCATGAAGAAGCTCCTCGACCGTATCGCCTTTCCCTAAGTAATTTGGCTCCTCGAGACAGCGCGACGCATTCCTGGACGGTCAAACCAAGAAAATCGCAAAGAACGATTTTATCGGCCAACCCTTGAGCTTTCTGTTCTTGCCTTTTGCGGCAAAGCGCGTCCAGCTCTCGCGCCAATTGAACTTGTTTCGATTTAGCGGGAGTCCAAGCCGGGAGGGGAACCCGTTCCGCTTCGGAAGGCTCCAGTTTCAGCATGCCTCCTCCCAGGCTATGCCCTTCCAGTTCCGCGCCCAACTTCGCCAAAGAAGTTTTCCACAGAGAAGCCAGCCCGGCGGCGCTGATATCGTTGGAGCCTTTGATCCGAACAATATGAAGGCTGTTCGGGGCGACCGCCCTCGCAGAGTTTGCAACCATCTTTGATGAACTGCCGCTCATGTAAGTAAGGAAGGCATCCGCCACGTAGACATGAGGCACGCGGTACCAGGGGGTGCGGGTTCTGCATTTATAGGCCTGGTCCACTCCTTGATCCGTTCCTAGCTTTAAGTAATTTTTCACGTTCCGCGGCAAGATTCCGTTCGATGGAAGATACAGCAGGAAGCAGGGTCGGCCGAGCTTGGCATCGTTGGTCCAATCCTGGTGGGTGTAAAAGAGTCCTTCCAAATCTCGGCCGCGGTTCACCATCGGTTTCAAGAATTCGTCGGGCAAATGATGCGCTTGAACATCGAAGCAATTCAAATGGAAAAAATGATTGCCGCCGGAAACATAGCCGATTCCCACGTCCGCCCAATCTCCCAGTCTCTGAACTTCGGCCGAGGCTACCAGCTCGCGATAGAGGGCGATCACCTTTTTCGGGAGCAGGGATTCCCAAAGACGCCCTTGTCCGGAAGATAGAAAATGCCCATCAACCCTTTTCAGGCCGCGCCAATGAAATTGGTCTTTCTCGATCAGGTTAATCAGCCTGCCACTGTCCGAGAAGTCTTGCCAATAAATTTTGGAAGAGGCTTGGCCGTAGTTTTCGGCCAGCAGCAAGAGAGTGTCCTCGCTCAGGCGGCTGAATAACTTCCGCTGAAAAGTGAGAAAAATAACTTTCCCGAATGACCTCTCCAGGTAGCGCAGAACCGGCTTGGCATAAGAGGCGTGGACGATCTCGGCAGGAACGACCATGGCCAGCCTCCCGCCCGGCGCCAAGAAATTCATCCCATGAATCAGAAAATGCGCCCAAGAACTCGCCAGCCCGTTCAGCTTGACTCCCGCCCGCTCGGCTCGCAACAACGCTTTTTGGCGTTTTTCGCCCTTGAATTTCTGATAGCGGATAAAAGGAGGATTGCCAATCAGACAATCGAGCTTTCCCCATTGAGAGGGCAAAACATCGAAAAAATCCGCCCGCAGCAAATGCCCCGGAAGAAGCCTGTATTCCCGCCGGAGCCGGCCGGAGACTTCCTGAAAAACTTCGGGATCAAGCTCAACTCCAAAAATTTCAGGAGTTGATTTTTTTCCCAAGCTACGAAGCCTCCGGCAGGCCGATTGCAGAAATACGCCTCCACCGAAACTGGGGTCCAGGGCTTTCCCCGACGGGTTTCGTAAAGCCCACCACACCAGAAAATCTGCTACATGCTGCTCGGTATAAAATGCCCCCCAGGTCTTTGGCTGAGCCCGGGAAGGAGATCTCTCTTCCAAGTCTACAAAGTTAAAGGCCTCTTGCTCAAGGGCAAGACTGCTTGCTTTTATTGCGGAGTTTTTTCTCAGGGTCATTTCACTTAACAATATTATCCTTTTAAGTCAATTGTTGCAACAACTAGAAAATGAATATTGATTAATTTCTAAATTCTTAACAATTCCCTGGCGATGATGGTGCGCCGGATCTCGGAGGTGCCGGCGCCGATGGTGTAGAGCTTGGCGTCGCGGTAGAGACGGTTGACCGGATATTCCAGGGTGTAGCCGTAGCCGCCGAAGACCTGCACCGCGTTATTGGACACCCGCTCGCCCATCTCGCCGGCGAAGAGCGCCGCGGCCGCGGCCAGCTTGTGCAGCTCGGTGCCTTTGCCGCCCCGCTCGGTAACCTGGCACAGCGCCGCGGCCCGGTAACAAAGCCCGCGGGCCGCCTCCATCTCCGTGTACATGTCGGCCAGCTTGCCCTGGATGAGCTGGAAGTTGCCAATGGTCTTGCCGAACTGCTCGCGCTCGCCCGCATAGCGGACGCACAGGTCCAGGGCCGCCCGGGCCAGCCCGACGGGTCCGGCCGCGATCACGGTCCGCTCCACGTCCAGGCCGTCCATCATCACCCGCACGCCCTGGTTCTCGCCCAAAAGCACGTTCTCTTCCGGAATGCGGCAGTCTTCCAGCACGATTTCCCCGGTAGGGGAACCGCGATGCCCCATCTTCTCAATCCATCTGGTCACGGCAAAACCGGGGAAATCCCGCTCGATGATGAACGCGGTGATGCCCCGGGAGCCGCGGCGGGGTTCGGTCTTGGCATAGAGGATGCCCACGTCGGCCAGGGGCGAGTTGGTGATAAAGACTTTGCGGCCGTTGAGGACGTATTCCTTGCCCTTTTTCACCGCGGTGGTCTTGATTCCGACCGCGTCCGAGCCGGCCCCGGGCTCGGTCAGGGCCAGCATGCCCAGGTGCTCGCCGCTGCAAAGCTTGGGCAGGTATTTCTCCCGCTGGAACTCGTTGGCGTGGTGAAAGAGGTTATCGGCGCAGAGGATGGCGTGGGCCAGCCAGGACAGGGAAACCGAGCACGAGCCGCGGCTCAACTCTTCCATCACGATCACCGCGCTGATCACGTCCGCGGCCGCGCCGCCGTATTTCTCGGGCACAGTGAGGCCCATCACGCCCAGGTTGGAAAGCTTGTTGCGGATGGACTTGGGAATCTTGTCTTTAGCGTCTATCTTCTGGGCCCAGGGGGTGAGTTCGTGGTCCACAAACCGCCGCATCATCTCCTGGAGCATCTTCTGGTCTTCATTCAAATGAAAGTCCATTCCTCACCTCATTTTGACTGCGCATAATCGAACCCCTTACTCCAACACGACCAGAAACTAGCACACCTGCTCCTACCCGGCAAGAACGAAAAAAATCGAATTTTTACATTGACAATTTTTTTAGAAATCTGTTAGGATGCGGGTAGAATCGGAACCTGCCCGAGGCTCACCGCGACCATGACCAAGGAGAAAGGAGAAGGGTAACATGAAAGACGCCCTATATCTGCGCATCGCGGAGAACATTGACCAGAACCCCCTGGGTGCGCCCAAGTCCGGCCCCACCTTCTCCGCGGCTTTCCTCGCCTACCTCCGGCTCCTCTACAGCCCCGCGGAAGCCGAGCTGGTCCAGCACCTCCAGATGCCCTCCGCTTTCCTGACCGCAGCCCACGTGGCTGAGCAGGCCGGCCGGGAAGAGGCCGAGGTCAAGGAAACGCTCGAAAGCCTGGCTAAGCGCGGCGCGATCATGGGCATCGCCGGGATCTATTCCTTGCCCCAGATTCCTCTGCTCCTGAACGCCCATCAATTCCGGCCGGAGAAGAAGCCGGAAGACCTGGAGGCCGCCAAGCTCTACCAGCAGTTCTTTATCCAGGAGGGCTACTACAAGTATTACGAGAGTTCGGAAAAGGGCACGCCGATCATGCGGGCGATCCCGGTGCAGCGGGCGGTGGATCCGGGCCAGAAAATCCTGGACAGCGAGGAAGCCCACCAGATTATCGAGGCGGTCAAGGAGCTGGCGTTGGTGCCTTGCCCGTGCCGGACCCGAACCGAGAAAATGGGCGTCCGCGAGTGCCGGGACAAATACCCGATCGGCTTTTGCATCATGACCGGGGTCTCAGCCGTCTATTTCCAGACGGCGGACCTGGGCCGGAAGGTGACCGCGGAGCAGGCCAAGAGCTACCTGGACGAGATGCAGGACCTGGGGCTGGTGGCCATGACCGACAACTACAGCGATCCCAACCATAGCGTGATCTGCCTGTGCTGCGACTGCTGCTGCTCGCAGGTGCGGGGCCGCACCCGCTGGGAGAACCCGGCCGCGATTGCGCCCTCGAATTTTATGCCCGAGGCCAGCCTGGACTGCGCGGCCTGCGGCACCTGCGTGGACCGGTGCTTTTTCGGGGCGATTTCTCTGGATGAAGAGACCGACCGGGCGCTGGTGGACTCGGACCTGTGCATCGGCTGCGGGATCTGCACGATCACCTGTCCCGAAGGCGCTTTGAAATTGAAGCGGGTCGAGCGCGCGCGGCCCTTTGCCAACGCCCGGGAGCTGTATCGGACCATTGCCCGGGAGAACAAAGGTCCCGCGGATTGAAGCGGGACCTTTCATGATATCAGCTTGAAGAAATGAAGGAGACGGCCTTGTCCAATCAAACGATGCTGATCCTGGTGGCCCATGCCGATGACACCGAGTTTTTGGCCGGCGGCACCGTGGCCAAGTTTGCGGCCGAGGGCTGGGAGATTATCGAGGTGATCGCCACCAACAACGAGCGGGGCAGTTTCGAGCTGGACCGGGAGAGGTTGATCCGGGACAGCGAGAAGGAGGCCCGGGAGGCGGCCCGGGTCCTGGGCAAGAAAGATGTGATCTTTCTCGGCTACCCGGACGGGAACCTGGGCGACACTCCGATCAACGCGCTGCGGGAGAAGTTTATCCGGTTGATCCGCCAATACCGGCCCCGGATGGTGATGACCTTTGACCCCTGGGCGCCCTTTGAGCCCCACCCGGACCACCGCCAGGTAGCCTGGGCCGCGGTGGAGGCCGTCATGTTCAGCCACATGCCGCTGTTCTATCCGGAACATAAGAAAGATGGCCTCCAGCCGCACCAGGTGGCCGAGGTTTACTATTTTGCCAAGGAGACCAGCCTGGCCAACAAGGCTTTTGACATCACCGCCTTCGTGGACAAAAAGATTGACGCGCTCTGCGCCCACGACAGCCAGATGAAGCTGACCATTGACGAGCTGAAGATGTCCCTCGAAACCCTGGACGCTAAGCCCGAGCTTTCGCAGGGTCTGGACCGCAACAACTACAAGGGCCTGCTCACCCTCATGGTCAAGGCCTGGTTCGGAGAGGTGGGAAAAAAGCACGGGGTCCCCTTTGCCGAAGAGTTCCGCTACGAACGCGCCGGCGGGCCCATCGCCGAGGCGGTCATGGGATTATAGGAGCCTCACGCTAAGACACTAAGACACAAAGGCGCAAAGTTCTTTCGGACAGGGCTCAAACCTTTCTTACGTTGCTTCTGGAGTTCGATCCTTTTGCTTCAACGCCCTTTTTGCGGTTTAATAGACTATATGGAACCCCTGATTGATTCCCACGCCCATCTCGACTTCCCGGACTTTGACCAGGACCGCGACGCCGTGCTCCGGGCCGCGGCCGCGGTCGGGGTGGAGACCATCATCACCATCGGCGCCGGAGACGGGGTGGGCAGCTCCCGCAAGGCGATTGAGCTGGCGGAAGAATCTCCCCAGCTTTACGCCACCGTCGGGATCCACCCGCATGATGCCAAGCTCCTGAACGAAAAGACCCTGGCCGACCTGCAAGCGCTGGCCCAGTGCTCGGACAAGGTCAAAGCCATCGGCGAAATCGGCCTGGACTTCGCCAAAATGCGGTCTGAAAAAACTATACAAATCAAGGCATTCCGCGAACAACTGCAACTGGCGCTTGATCTCAACTTGCCGGTCGTGATCCATGACCGCGAGGCCCACGCCGAGACCCTGGCCTTGCTGCGGGAAAAGACTCGACCGGCCGGCGGGGTCCTGCACTGTTTTTCCGGAGATGTCCACCTGGCCCAGGACGCCCTGGCGCTCGGCTTTTTCATCTCCATTCCCGGCGTGGTCACGTTCAAGAATGCCAGGACCTTGACCGAGGTAGTGCGGACCATTCCGCTCGAGCGGATGGTGCTGGAAACCGACTGCCCGTTTTTAGCGCCGGAACCGCACCGGGGCAAGCGCAACCAGCCGGCCTATGTCCGCCACGTGGCCGAGGCCGTGGCCCGGCTGCGCGGGCTGACCTGCGACGATGTCGCGCGGGTAACCACGCAAAACGCGACGCGGCTCTTTAACCTTCCCGCCGGGCCGCGGGAGGCGCAGATCGCCTACCGGATCCGCAACTCCCTTTACCTCAATATCACCAACCGCTGTAACAATGCTTGCACCTTCTGCCCCAGGAATCTCCCGGCGTCCGACCCGCGCGCTTACCAGGTCAAGGGCCATTTTCTCAAGCTTGGCCGCGAGCCTTCGGTGGAGGAAATTGAGCGGGCGGCGGGTGATCCCCGGCGCTGCGAGGAGGTGGTGTTCTGCGGGTTCGGCGAGCCGCTGCTCCGGCTTACGGAGTTGAAGGCTGCGGCGGCCTGGCTCAAGTCCCAGGGCGC
>Ga0315291_10005461_pt1 | contig 15934 bp, 16 predicted proteins | sample YL17G12_20_MG_FD_203070 | JGI IMG/M metagenome (GOLD analysis project Ga0315291, IMG submission 203070) | Sediment microbial communities from Yellowstone Lake, YNP, Wyoming, USA - YL17G12_20 | ecosystem: Environmental > Aquatic > Freshwater > Lake > Sediment | place: USA: Wyoming | collected...
CAGAACATGACGGAACAACAGAAAGTTGAGCCAACCCCACCTACCCGGCAGAGCGGAATCCCCTCCAACACCGTCTTCATTGGACAGAAGCCTATCATGGCGTATGTTACAGCAATCATGATGCAATTCACCAGTGGCAGCAGTGAGGTTTCAATCAAAGCGAGAGGGCGAGCCATATCAGCAGCCGTTGATGTCGTTGAGGTGTGCAGAAGACGATTCTTCGAAGGCAAGCTACACGTAAAGAACATCACCATCGCAACCGAGCAGCTGGGCGAGGAAGGACAAGTACGAAACGTCTCAACGATCGAGATCACGGTGACAAAACAAACCTAGCGACGACAGTAGGCCACCTCTGCACGACGGAGCGATCTCGTGTGAATTCCGCCCTCTCTTTTGTTATGCCGGCGAACGACTACACTGATCCTTGCCATGAATAGAGATAGGCGAAGGACATTCAATGACCTCTCGCTTCAAATTGCAACCGCGCACAGATACTGCTGACTAGGAGAATTCCGCTATTGGGCTACATCGTAAGAATGCCCTTGCTGTGAAGTACCTGCGCTTGATTCTGCGTGTAACGCCAGAGCACGTCCGCGCGACTGGTTTGGAAATCCCAAGGGGCAACCAAGACCACATCGCCATTCTTGATCCAGACCCGCCTCTTCATCTTGCCTCGTATGCGACAGACTCGGTCGGCTCCGTCTGAACACTTCACCATTATCCGATCGTACCCGAACATTTGGGTTACAATCCCAAGCAACTGGCCCATTCCTGGAAGAACGAGTTGGTTAATGTCTCCCTCCGAAAGGACCTTTCTCTTTCCCAATCCGCACTGCCTATCCTACAAGGTGATAGCTCGACTCTCCATTTTAACCTGCCTCACCATAGGCGGCAACTGCTTTCGACCCAGGCCAGGGCTGAGTGCTCATCATGCAGAGTCGGTCACGGAACACCGGCGAAAGCTGAGAAGTTCAGACGCCTCGACGTTCAGCGTTCCCCGGATCTGAGTCGTCTCTTCGTCTCCACATCCAATTCTCGAACGAGTTTGATGACTTCGCATGAAATGCTTGGCGTAACTTGAAACTTTCCGTGATGTGGACAGTATGAATCGAGATCTGTTTCTCACGTGTCTTCACGTAAAATGATTGGGTAGAGCCGACAACCCTCAGGTCGATCATTATAGATTGTACATCGCCGACCGTTGTGAAAGATACATCTCCCCGCCGAATTCTTGAGTTGGCGCTTCCCATTCCTCTTGACAATGAAGAAATTCTCAGAGAAACCAAGACTCCTTATCTGTCGGATATCTGAACTGCTCAGTACCATCTCCGTATTCAAACAGCATTTGACGCACCTGTACTGAAGACACGTGTTTCCTATCTTGCTCATCACTGGACTCCTGCCAAGCGGTTCTGACAATGAATACATAGAGCCTAAGGACAGTAGAGTTCTACGAGAACGGTTAGAAAGCGCTGGTTGTCCTGACCCATCTTCCCATCTTCTGTTTTCTACGTTCTTCTCCTATGCTTCCAGTCATTGTAAACGTTCCCTTCGGTTCCATGGAAAACGATTGATTACGGGCGTGCCGTCGAAGAATATCAAAAGAAGGTAGGGGACAAGCAGACACGATGGCAAGGCAAGGCATATGAGCGGCGAGGAAAACGAGTAGTCGGTGTGCGCATCGTTGGGCGAAACAGCGAACGCAACTCATATGAAGTACTGTTCGAACTGCGGCAAGAAAATCGAGAAACCCATCCTATCCAAAGGGTACGTTTTCTGCTCAGACCAATGCCGAGAATCATTCACAGCCCACCGATGAGGCTCAAACCACCACATCATAGAAGACTACTGCTCGCTTGACGCGGAACCAGAGCATCGTTCAGCGTTCATTGCCTGCCTTCTCGCCCCCCTCTAGCTCTCAAGTTTCTTTCACAAGAGAACTAAGAAGCAGCGCCCCCTACTCCAGAATCTGACAAGCGCGAGTCCGCTACGATCCTAATGTGACTGCGAGGTGCAAGCTCGAGGGCGCCGCACCCGCGAATGCGGCACTCATCGCATAAGAAACATAGGATGGTTCTTGGGGGCAGCAGGGTTTCAGTGGAAGAGCTTTCGCGGCGCTGCTAACTTACCCACTTCAACCCCCCGATCGCCGCAAAGGAAATCCTTGGTTCTTTGGTTACTTCTTTGGTTTCTTCTTTGTTTTCTTCTTCGCTTTCGGCACAGAAATCACGTGTAGATCTAATGTCGCTATTGCAGGTTTAACACTTCCGACCGCCACGAAGTCCTGTCCGCGCTGCCAGGCATCCTCGTCTTCTTCCTCTTGTTCCTCTTCTTCCTCTTCGTCTTCTTCTGCCAATTGACACACCGCCCGCCCAGTGCCGCTGTTCGGCTATAATACGCTTCGCGTTTTCGCTACGTCTTCGCTCGTTCCCCATCTTTTTCTCGTCAAGGTGATTTGTTTTGCAGTGTCCATACTGTGGAAGATTCGTTCAGTTGGAGAGAGCCCCGTGGCTATCCGACATGTGGATCGGCTGCTTCTGGTACAGACACATTGGCGGACCTAATCGTGGCAGATCTAGACTAGGCCCTACAGGACGCACGTTTGAGGAAAAAAAGAATGAAGAAATTCTGGTCAATACTGGTTCTAGGCTGTTTGCCTAGTACCTTCGGCGCTTCTGGTAGCAGTCTCTACAGTAGACTGGTTTGCCCGTCGTCGGCACAAACGGTACTTCCGTGTCTGCGCCGCATTCGGAACATTTGACTTTCGTCATTTGCCTCGGGGCACCATAACGTCGATTCTCGTAACCCATCTCGCTTTCCACCATCCTTTGATCGTTAGTTATACGAAAGATAATACTCGCCGCGATAATCGGCACGGCCCTGACGAGCCTCCCATCATCCACGCAGGTAAGATCTCCAGTATACTGGTCACGCAAGAGGCAAGACTACTATAAAAGGCGACCCAATACTCGTAGCTGTGCGCACAAGGAGAACCACACACACAAATCGACTCCTCTAACTCGGCGAGCTCAATGGAAAACGAAAATGTTCGAAAGCGTAGACTCAAGAGCATTTCAGGCTAGTTTGCTAGGATAGGACTCGAGGAAGAGCAATGACGGATCGCGCTATTGTGACAGAGCAAACCAAAAACGGAACAACTGTCGGAATTCGCCTTTTGGCAACAGTACTCATACTCATTTTCGTCGGCACTTTCGTTTTCTTCACCCTGGGGCCCGGTTGGCTATACCCACGCGACGTGTCAGTAAGAGAACTCCATGAGCATCCATCCGTCTACGTTGGCCAGAAAGTGAACGTTGTAGGATACCTTGTCAAGCACACTGTACCACATTTCGGAGACAACTACAGTCTCTGCGAGGGAGACCCTAGAAACCTGTACTTTGCAGTCAACCCATGCGTTGCAGTGCTTGGTGAATCATCAACAATTGATCTACACATTTCACTTCTCTATGATGGGATCAACTATGAGGTTGCTCCTTCCCCCTGCTCTTTTGCTGTGCCCTGTCGCGTCGTCGTCTCAGGTGTCTTCACAGATCGAGGCCCAATGACTGATGCCTCGCAATACGCTGTCGAGTCTTCGTCAGCCGCGTGGCATGAATAGATCAGAGCCCCCAAACAACCTCCCCATGTGTGCGCGCCAAACGGCTGGCTTTGCGCGTGTGTCGCTTGTGGGGGCGGCGACATCGGCGGCATCTTTGAAAGCTTAAACAGCCGGTCCCGTTTCGTAACCTGCGATCACTGAATGTCCGCACAAACAAGCTACGACTCAGCAACGCTTTGGGAGATTCTCACAGAAACCGTCCATGCGCTTGCCATGTACAAGCATCATAAACGCTACGTGGAGAAAGTTCTACTGCCAGAGAAACCCCGTATCTCAGCGAAAGAGATGGCACTAGTTATGGGCATGCCGCTCGGCGAGGCGATCGTGATTCTCGAAGAGTTAAGACCTTCTTCAAAGGGAGCGCCTGAAACGGAAGCGAAGGCAAAAGCAGCGACCGGCAAGAGTCTCCTCGATTATGGAACAGAGTGACATGGTCATCTGAAGGCCGTCATTTTGTCCGACGTTGTGCTAATCTCAACCGCCGAGTTCGCCTTGAAGAGCCAACCGGTGCGCCAACTCCTCATTCGACTATTGAAGAGGCATATCCGGTTTACCCTCAAGCGCATCGGACTAGAGAAGTGCAATATCACACAGGCAGGAGGATTCCTGATTGTGGGCGGACTTGAAGATGCGGAGAAAGCGGCTAAGGAGCTGGCTCAGGTGTTCGGAGTCGCTCACGCCGAGCCGTGCCAACGAACCCGATTGGATCTGGAGGAGATCGCCGAATGCGCAGTCAGGCAGGCCAAACAGAAGCTCAAGCCTGGAGAGACATTCGCGATAAGGGCACGCAACTTTGAACCTTCACAGATCAAGGGCAAAGAGATCGAAGTACGAGCAGGCGCAGAGGTCCTGTCTCGACTTCCAAGCGGCTTGAAAGTGAACCTGAGCAACCCGGACCACACTATACGCGTATTCTACGGTGCCAAGGAGGCTTTCGTCTCATCTGCGCGGTTCGATGGCCCAGGCGGACTGCCCGTCGGCTCGCAGGGAAGACTTCTAGGCCTCGCGAACGATCCCGCGTATGGGCCGTTATCCTTCTATCTGTTAATGAAACGCGGGGCGATGGTCTCGCCGGTTATTCCCAATATTCCCGCGCTCCTAGGAAAGACCCGACCGGAAGAGATCATCGAGGGCCTAAGGAAGTTGGCACCGTTAGTTCCCAAGAATGATTACTCTGTCCGCCTCGTTGAACTCGATCATGACACATCGAGAGCGCTGAACGAAATGGATAGGCCGCTTCAAACGGTCATTACGGTGCGCCTCGTTTATCGGGCGCTTGCACATCTCATCCAAACTGAACGAGTCCTTGGACTTGTGACGGCAGACGCTTTGGGTCGCAACGGTCTAGAGTCTCTGAAAGACCTGAGGATCGTCGAAGATATCGTGAAGTTCCCTGTCTACCGCCCGCTGCTTGCCTTGGACGACGAGACCATGAATCGAGAGCTTGCGGAACGAGGACTACTACAACTAGCGCGTAGTGAAGCAATCGGGCAAGTAGATCGCCCAAGTCTATCAGATGCTTCTGATGGGAATCTCCAGGAGCTGGAAGAGCGTGTCCACGCAGAGGACCTAGCGAAGAGGATCGCTGCCAACTCTACGAGGATCCAGATCTAGCGGCCATATCCATCACGCAGCGAGCCGCAGTCTCAATGGCGTCTATGCCGACTGTTGCCTGCTTGAATCCCTGCTTCTCATTCGTCGGCGAGTTTAGCAATCTCCTCGTGGCGTCGAGAAGACGCGCCGTGGTAGCCTCCCTCTGAGGAACAAGCTCGGCGAGACCCAGCTTGCTGGCGCGTTTTGCGTTGCCGTACTGTTCAGTGTGATCGGGGATCGGTATGAGAATCATCGGCTTCCCGAAAGTCATCGCCTTCATCATCATTCCATGGCCTGCTCTGCAGATGACAACGTCGGCTGCCTTCAACAGCTCGTACTGGTCATCAACCCAATCGTACACGACCAGGTTTCCGTTGCGCACGGGAGCCGAGGATCCGGCTGGCTCGCCGTGCGATAATGCGACTTCATATTCGCTCGGGAACTGACTCAAAGAACGTGAAAGTAAGCCGGAAAGCACGGTTCGCTCGGTTTTCGGACCACTCACAGCTGCGTAGATCAGTGGTTTTCGAGAGTCGAAAGAAAGTGATGCCTTTAAAGCATCTTGATTCGGGAGCCCCGAAGGTTCGACCGGAACGATCGGTCCGATCAACTTCACTTTTTCTTGGTATCGTTTCGGGATTGTAAGGTTGCTCGCTGAGATGGTGTAGGGAGGCGGCAGTTCCGGAATCAGCATGAGGTCGCTTCTGGCCCACACTCCTCCAAGGATCGTTCTGAAGAGTGTCCAGGAGATGTTCGCGATCAGGAAGAACAGTCTGTCGATTGGCGTGATCCGTCCTGTGGAAGGTTTCTTGATGATCTCCACGCGAAACTGGTTTAGCATCAAGGCGACGGGTACGCCGAGCAATTTGGCGGCAATAAGAGAGGACGCTCTTGTATCGGACAAAACGACCTGTGGGCGGAATCGTTTGATGTTTCTGATCTCAGCTGTGACTTGTCTGAGGAATCTCCTTACTCCGAGCGAGAAGCCGCTAGTGGCCGCGGTCATCTTGAAATCGACAGTCCCGTCTTCCTTGACCGCGAATCCGATCGGGACCGTCGGAAGCGTCCTTAGACCCCTTTTCCTTGCGTAGTCGAGGCCGTCCGAGTAGGTTGAGTAGACTACTTCAACACCATTAGAGGCTAGCATGTTTGCGATTGGTTCACATCTCGTGATGTGGCCGAGCCCAATTCCGCAGGGTGCGACGTAGACTCTCAACTGCAATCGCTCTACAGTTCCTTCACGCGCACTTCTCCGTTCGGTTCACTCTCTTCGAAGACGATGGCCTGGAATTTCTCGACCTGCGCGTCTTTATCCAGCCACGCGTCAGGCGGTAAGCCCGCTTTGAGGCAACAGTTGATGAGGAACTCTTCAGCATCCCAGTTCCATTCCGGCGCGACCTGCGGAAGCAAGAGTCCGCGATAGGCTCCGCGTCCCACTATCAGTCCGTCCTTGCCGATCTGGATCTCCTTCGCGCGTTCGATAGGCTCCTTCGCGGTCAACGCCTTCGGAACGGTTAGGACGCTTACTTCCACCACAACGCGCTCTTTGAACTCTGCAAGTTCAACGGGGTCGAAGCGTGGATCTCCAGTGGCGGCCTCTATAGCCGATTTGATCGTGGCAACGGCAAGCGGGTCGGTTGGGAACGGATACCCAATGCAGCCTCTAAGCTGAGAAGCCGGCTTTGCTGAATTCAGGGTAACAAAGACGCCTGACTTCTCAAGCAGATGTTCGGGCGTGTCCGCGGGAGGATCCATCTCGCGGCCCTTTGAAAGGTACTCTCCGATTGCCGTTCTAGCAAGGTTCACAAGGAACCGGCCGTCGCTGATCGAGAATGGTGAATTCAAACTGACTCACTCTCCGCTCGTCTGCTTCGTTCTCATTTGGATCTCCCGAGCCTTCTCCAACACGGCGTTGATGTTCTCCCAGTGACTGCCCTGCCAGTACACTTTTCCACATTCCGAATTGGAGCAGGCCCAGAACTCGTCGAACGCATTAAAGGTTGCCGCGGGTATCTTTCCCCTCACTTCTTCCTTCGAGGATATTGTGAGAGTAGATCCGCAGGCAGGGCATCTAGAATCTGCACCGTTCACTGAGAGGTCTAGCTTGAATCTGTTAGCCAGCCCTGCAAGCCTTTCAGCTTCCGTCCGGCCCTTCACCAGATAGGCATCTGCTCCGCGGGCGGTCGCAAGCCGGTAAAGCGCTACATCCGAAGTCAGCAGGACTCTGTTCTCACTAATGGCGTTGGCCACGAGATCTTGGTCCTTTGCATCGTTTAGGTAAAGGGCGTCGTGTCCCATCATCCGGAGCCATCTTGTAAGTTTGCCCAGCATGCCGTCGAGGACAAACCTCATGATCTCACGCCGCGCGCTACTATCCTTCCTTGGTTCTTCTCAACAATCTCTTCCCGATCATATACGACGTGGCCTGTGACTATCGTCATGACAGGTCGTCCCACACACCTGAACCCGTCGAACGGTGAGAAATGAGCCTTCGAATAGAACTTGGACGGATCGATCTTGAATCGCGCCTTTGGATCAATGAGCACGAGATCACCATCCATCCCAGCTTCAAGTTGTCCCTTTCCTCGAAGGTCGAATATTCGTGCAGGATTCTCAGCAAGCAGTCGCACGAGCGCTGCCAACGTTATCTCACCCCGATGAACTCTAGTCAGCAATAATGGGAGTGTCGTCTCGAGACCGGGCAAGCCTGGCTTGACATTCCACACATTCCTCGCTTTCTTCTCCTCCAGACTATGAGGTGCGTGGTCGCTTGCCACAATGTCAATCTGTCCCCTAAGCGTCGCCTTCCAGAGCGCTCTTGTATCGCTGTACGTTCTGAGAGGCGGCACCATCAGCGCGACCCCGTTCTTCCGATTTGCATCCGTACTATCGAGCAGCAGGTGATGTGGAGTTACTTCGCAAGTGACCTCTACACCTTTCTTGCGTGCCGCAGAGATCTCCCTCAAGCTTCGGTGAGTGCTCAGGTGGGAGATATGCGTCTTTGAGTGAGCTCGACGAGCAAGATCTATGATTGTGCGCACGGCTTCCAGCTCGAACTTTGGTGCATGAGCTCTCAGGAAGTCTCGCAGGGAATTCCTTCCAGCTTCATGGTATTTCATCTGGATTCCTGCAATGGCAGGACCGTTTTCCGCGTGGACAGCAACCGGAATGCCAAGGGACCCGCACTCTTCCAAAGAAGAGAGTAATTTCCGGCGATCGTTATGCCATGCATTCGAGCTTGGCTCGTTCATGTAGAGCTTGAACGCGATCGCACCGGCATTGGTCATTCTGCGGAGGCCGATGGCTGATTCGGCTAGGGAAGCGTAGAACCCAACATTCACATGAATCGCGGTTCTCGCCTTCGCGATTTTCTCGACGAGCCTTTCGTTTGAATTCGTGGGAGGTTTAGTGTTTGGCATGTCAAGGACTGTTGTGAATCCACCTGCGGCAGCCGCGAGGGTTCCGCTTGAGAAGTCTTCCTTGTAGGATAGTTCCATATCTCTGAGGTGAACGTGAACGTCAATGAGTCCTGGAATCGCGATCAGGCCTTTGCCGTCAATGGTCCTATCGACTTTCGGGAGAAGTGCTGTCTTGCAGATCTTATCGATCCGTCCATCTCGAATTGAGATCCCGCCTTCAGCGAGTTTTTCCCCGAGAATAAGTTTCACATCAGCTATGTTGAGCGACATCACCGACGGCCCTCCTGAGCACCTAGCGTGGACCGCACGCGAGAGTGCAATGACGGCAGGTCAGCAGAAAAGCGCTGTGGATTAGATCCTACTCTTCCTTTTCAAGATCGGAACCGCACTCGGAGCAAAGGAATGATCCATCACGTGATTTGAGGTTGTCAGACCACGTTCCACACTCATCACAGTATCCTGCCAGTGCGCTCGTCTCACGGGGTTCCACGAGCGGTCTGATCTTCGATTTCTCTTCCATAACATCAATCAATGCGGGAGTGATATCAACGATGTCTGTCCCAGTGACCACTCCGACTAGTCTTCCTGCTTCCATAACAGCGAAACGTTTCACTTTCGCCTGTTTCATCCTTCTTGCAGCTTCCCTAACGTCGAGGGTAGGGTCTACTGTTCGCAGTGGTTTGGACATGATCTTCGCTGCTTTGATCTTGTTCGGATGCAACCCCTTGGCGGCTACTCTGTGCACAACATCTTTCTCAGTTATCATCCCGAGCGGCTTGCGCTTTCTGTCCACGACTACAACGCTGCCTACCCCCTTTCTCGCCATGGTCTTGGCGACTTTCGTCACATTCTCGTCTTCTCTCACAGTGACAACAGGGGATGACATTACATCCTTGACTTCGACTTCGGGTCCGCCTTGAGTGGCTGACATGCCAATCGCCAATACCGGACGGGCCGAGCATGCTTAAGGATTTATCGAGTTCACTACTTCGACCCCGCCAGGCGGCAACAATCGTATTACATCATCCATTGAGATCCGCGCGAGCTCGGCGCGCGTATTCTCTTCAGCCTTAGCCGCTAACCTTGCGAGAATTCTCTTTGCCACTTCTGCGGGGCTCCCTCTTCCCTGTCGTATCTGCACGTAGATCTGGCACTTGCTCCTCACCGCGCTCGGCGGACCTGCCATCAAGAGAGCCTTGGCGTTGCGCAGAGTGACGCCCACTGCGAGCGCAAGTTCTACACCTCGAATGTAGTTGCGTGTGCCCCGAATCATGAACGCCCCCTTGGTGAGATACTCGCCTGCGGGCGCGCTCTTCGTCACCTGTTCTGGTCTTACCCAGTATGCATCGCCGGAGCGAATTCCCTCCTTCCACAAGCGACTGTATGACACACATGCTTGAGCGGCCTCCTGGAGAGTTTCAGTCGTTGGTTGGGCGCCTCCGGTTTTCATCACGATGAAGGGTGCGCCATGTACTTCTGCATGCATGACCAGGTCTCCTGGACTAGTGTGGCGTTTCAGCAGAGTCTCGTTTGAAGCGGCGTCTCGTCCTCCGAGGACAAGCAGTCCTTCCGATGAATCGAACCATCTGAACTTCTCGAACCATTCCCTCTCGAGTCGATGCTCGGGCTTGACAGACTTCTTGAGTTCAAGTTCCTTGGTTGCAAGTTTCTCGAGAAGAAGTTCGGTTTCTTGAGTGGCGGTTTTGAGCCCTGAGAGTTTCGCCTCGAGCCGTTTTGCTTTCGCGTAATACTCGGCGGCTTGGTCTTGTGGTCTTACCCTGGGCTCGACCTCGATTTCCTTGTCTTCGAAAACAAAGGTTACCTTGTCGCCGCGAGCGTCCAGTTCACGAACATAAGGGTAGACCCTTGAGCCATCTGGTTTCTCTTTCAAGAGAGCGTCTCTGATCTCATCGAGCGGGTGCTTCGAACGCCTACGGCTCATCACGGTCTCGAGGACTGTCTGAATGTCTTGGAGATGACGAAAGATGAGATCTCCAGCATTCCTGAGCGTCTTCGCTGACTCGGTGATCTCCTCCAACTGTTTCTTCTGTGCGTCAAGCCTTCTCTCAAGTTGTTGTCGCTTGTCAGTATGAGCGACCTCACGACGATCACCAAGGTCGGATGAGGAAAGGACTGTGAAATACTCATCCACGGCGTCGTTGAAGTTGCTGCACGGCTTCTTCTGCATGGTTTTGTAGAGTTCGAGTTCAAATGGAGTCACATCAATCATATGCGTATTGTCTAGTACAATGACAGGTGATCGTGCCCCAGTCGATATGGCGTCCTTGAGTTCTGAGATTGCGTCAGAGATGCTTTCGATCTGATGGTCTGACAGGTTACCGGCGGACGAAGACTTGTCGACGTTTGCACGTTGGACGATCTCTTCGGCGAATGTGCCGCCTACTCCCAATATCTGAGCCAGAGCTTTGACAGCACCGATGTCGCCGAGATTTCGTAAGCCCTGAATCTCGCTCGGCGTTGCCTCGAGGAAGTTCTTGCCTCTTTGAGGAGGGAGTCTGAGGGGCTGCCCTCTCAGGATGCTTCGGTCCTTCATTCGAAGGTAGTGAGACGAGACAATGACCTTGCCCTGTTCGTCGACTAGAATGATGTTCCCTCGCGGCAGAAGTTCAACCACGATCCTCTGACGCTCCTCCCGCCGCTCGATCTCGATGAAGACTACTCGCTCGAAATTCGGTTGCTCGATATTAACAATCTTCGCCGATCTGATGTGTTTACGAAACGCCATACAGAGCTGCGACGGTTTCGCAGGGGTTTTGATCTCAAACTTGGTTAGGTGGATTCTCTTCGCAGGTTCAATTATTAGATTCAGGTTGTCCGGATGGATCTTGAGAAGGAAGGCTTCCTCGGTAATTTGATAAACGTTATGTATGCGACCTCCGATTGTGTGCTGTCTCAGTTCAGGAAGAATTGCTGCTATGTCGAAATTCGTCATCGCGGTCTTCATGACGGAAACACACATTGAACGCCATCCGGAGCGTAACTAGCTGTGAAGCCTTCTTCGATCATTTACTGGTCAAGGTTCTTCATAGCCATTGCTACTGGAGTCGGTTCTATATTTGTGCTCGGAGAAGTTGTTAGCGGCGAGTTGGCTACGGTCGTCTATCCAGCGGTGGCGATTCTGGTGTATGCTTTGACGGTGGCTGTCTTTCGATATGTACTACGCTACGGAGAGGCTGAGCTGAAAACAAAGAACAGGCTCATCACTCTGGGAATCGGTACTTTCGTCTTCGCTTGGTTGACCTCTTTGGCCTTGGCCTATACGCTGCTTGGTCTTCACTGAGCTAAGGTCTTTGCTTCCTCTGCGTGGCTGCGTGTACTATTTGTCAGTGAGTAGACTTCTTCTTCCTCCATGATCTTTGCCAGTCGCACCAGTCCGCTGAAGTACCCTCGGTCATAGTCGCCGTAAAGTGGGCTTTCGGCGTAATTCGCAAACTCTTTCGTGAGCGTCTTCAGGGATTTCTTGTCGAACTCCTTCTTTGCGAAGAATAGGTAACTGTCATTATTCGTCTTTCTAGTGAGGAGAAGTCCCTCTAGCGCTTTGACGTATCCCCTGTTCCATTCCGTGTTACTGATTTTCGGTCTGAGTTCCTCGAGTTCCTTTTCTGCGTCAGCTATCTTGCGTTCAACGACAAGTCGCAGGTACTTGTCTATCTCCGCTTCGGGTATTGTTCCAGCCACCTATCTTCGCCTCTTGACCTCGTCCTCTTCAGTGACATCTTTTATTCCTTCCTCTGTGATCTTGAAGATCCGTTCACCTTCAGGTAAGTACGGACTGGAGACAAGTCGTGCAATCCTGACCGGTCCGCCGGTCGCTCGTCTCAGGAAAAGCCTAGTGTGTGAGGTATGTGCTACGATGTGTCCCCCGACTGGCTCGACTCCTGACGCGAAGAAGGCGTCTGGCTTCGACATAACTTGATTAGTGACCACCGCAACGGCGTTGAATGCCCTTGCTAGTCTGACAAGCCTGTGCATGTGGCTGTTGATCTTCTGTTGGCGTTCTGCGAGCATCTCACGTCCGAGATACTCGCTTCGAAAGTGAGCTGTAAGAGAGTCGACGATTATCAGTTTGATGTTGTTCTCTTGGATGACCTTGTCCGCCTTTTCAAGAATCAGTATCTGATGGTCCGAGTTGAAGGCCTCGGAATAGATTATGTTCTTCCCAGCGGTCTCTGGGTCGAGACCCAGGGGGGGAGCCATCCTGACGATCCATTCCGGTCTGAAGGTATTCTCAGTATCCACGTATAACGCGCCGCCGTTGAGGCCACCCTGCTCGATTGGCAGTTGCACGTTGACCGCAAGTTGGTGGCAGAGTATGCTCTTGCCTACTCCGTATTCGCCGTAGAACTCAGTGATGGTCTGACTTTCAAGGCCTCCTCCCACGAGTTCGTCTAGTTGTTTGCTGGTCATCGTAAGGCGGATGATGTTCTGTCGCATCCTCATCAGTTCGTCCGCCCGGATGAAGCTTGTGGCGATAGTGTCCCGTGCTTCGTTGATGATCTTGGCGGCCTGTTTCTCTCCTATGCCAGCTTGAGTCAGTTCCTTCACGGTTGCGGTTGCGAGCGATTCAACTGTGTGAAATCCAAGTTCTCTCAGTTTCTCTGCCGTGGCGGGGCCTATGCCGGGAATGTCCTCGATAAGTTCGAATCTCTTCTTCGTCTCAGTCGTCGTCTTCTCTTCCCGCTCGGACAAGTGTTTCCCACCATACCCCTACAGCCAAGCGGGCAGCATGCCCTCGTGCCAGCTGTGAGGTCCCATAATCCCAAACAACACTTACGCCCATGACTGACGACCGCGCATTATTTCAAAGTTCACTGCGACCCACACAACGAGACCCGCGGATATATTCTAGAGAGGCGAATGAAAGTAGGGCTTGTGCGGGCTGTTTGCGGCAATAACGACGCAGGAGACACAGGCGTTCTGGACAGGTTCATGCCCCACAGGGTGCTGGCCAAAAGCATCCAATTCGACTTCCTAAGCTTGGCGTTGGCGCACAGCTTGACGGTTTTAAGAGAGCAGTTCGACAAGAGTCTGTCAGGAATTCTCCAATGTCCGAGCTCAATTCCAAGGTAGTTTCTCTCGTGTCACCGCAGCTGACCGAGTGTCGAGACATGATCAACGACGCGCTAGCCAAGCAGAAGCTACTGATCATGGCTGGTAACTGTACGGTCAACTACGAGGGTAGGGCCGCATCTAAGCTCACATGGGGCGAACGGGTGCTCATCATCAAATCCGACGGTTCCGTATTGCTCCACCGCCGATCAGGATACGAACCAGTGAACTGGCAACCTCCAAAATGCCAATTCCGAACGAGCCTAGAAGACGGGAAGCTTCTCCGCATCATAGCAACTCGCCAGAAGCCGAAGGAGTCCCTTCAACTTCTCTTCGACGATGTTGGCATCGTAGTAGCCCTCAGGCTAGCCGACAAAGGCGAATTCGCGATGCATGTTACGGAGGAGCAGATGAAGCGTGCAATAATGCTCGACCCGTCCTTGGTGGAGCCCGGATTGAAGCTGATCTCAGAAGAGAGAAGAATGGGGGATTCAGGCTTCACGGACGTGTACGCGGAAGACCGCGATGGACAACTTGTTGTGATTGAGATCAAACGGAGCGCCGCAAGCCGTGAAGCGGCCCTGCAGCTGAACCGTTATGTCGAGACCCTGCGGAAGCGAGTGAACCGGCCTGTCAGAGGTATGCTAGTGGCTCCGGAGCTCAGATCGGGCACATCGACGCTTCTTGCGAGACTCGGATACGATTTCAAACCAGTTTCTCCCGAGAGGTGCTTCCAGATCCTGAAACCCAGAACAGACGCTCGTCTCAGCGAGTTCCTACAGTGAGAACACTGACGTTGGTGTGGTAACGCCCTGCTTCGAAGTCGGATCCGCTCGTGGAGCGAAGGCATTATTCATGCCGCCCCCCCAAATCTCTCTAGGCTAAGCTGGCGACTCGTACGTCGACAAGAAATCCGTCAACCCATGCGGCACTAATGGCACTAAGGCGATCCCTTGCAAATCAGCAGGAACCACTAGCCTCAGATTCTAAGAGAATCAGAGGAGCTGTGGCGATCTTCATCAAGGAAGAGGGGAACGATCTCTGGTTACTCATGATCAAGAGGAGCGAGAACCCGCAGGATCCTTGGTCCGGTCAAATGGCATTTCCAGGCGGTCACGCCGCCGCGCAAGATCGCACTCTATTTGACACCGCTGCTAGAGAGGCCCAAGAAGAGGTCGGGATCGATGCACTTGCGCAACAGTTCCTCGGCTGCTTAGACAACGTGCATCTCAGGAACGCTCCAATGATTGTAGCACCCTTTGTCTTTCTGCTCGTGGAGAAAGTTGACCCCAGAACCAGCGCGGAGGCTGAGGAAATCCTATGGGTCCCGGCGTCATTTCTCTCAGATCCGAGGAACATCTCCTCATTTGTGGTGACGATACGTGGCGAAGAAATGTCGATGCCCTGCTACAATTACTCAGACCACATAATCTGGGGGATGTCCTTCAGAATCATACGGGAGATCGTCTCAAAGATGACTGCTGACGACTAAGCGCGGCAGTGGAGTTCAAGAGATAGATCCAGAGAGTAAGTCCATACCGCAAAATAATGAGGTCATAATTGATGAGAACGCTTGTCCTCGGTGCTTCAGGACAGATAGGCGCATACACTGTTCAAGACTTGGTTGAGTTCTACAAGGCGGACGTTGTAGCCGCAAGCCGAAAGCTCGCAAACGTCAAGAAAGCAATGACGGACCTGAAGCTCGTCGAATCCGTGAAGCTAGCAGAACTTGACGCGAACAATACAGACGCTGTCGCAGCCATGGCAAAAGCCGAGAAGATCGATACAGTTGTGAATTGTGCTTGGTACCAGACCAACCTATCCGTGATGGACGCATGCCTACGAGCAGGCGCTCACTACACGGACCTAGGTGGCCTGTTTGACACCACTCTCAAACAGCTTCAACTCAACCAGAGATGGAAAGACGCCGACCTGAACGCGACGATAGGGTTGGGTAGCACACCTGGCCTGACGAACATTGCTGGAGCGGCAGGTGCTGCAAAACTCGAGAAAGTCGACACCATCAACATCTACTGTACGTGGGGCAACACTCTTCCAGCAAAGGAGTCAGGATGGCCTGGGTATTCCATACGGACAGTCATGGATGAGTTCACTCAAGAACCGGTCATGTGGCTAGACGGCAAGCATGTCAAGCAGCCAGTGCTTTCAGGAGAGACGACGGTTAATATGCAAGATCCAATCGGCAAGATCACCGCCTACTATGTCAAGCATT
>Ga0315291_10005464_pt1 | contig 15929 bp, 11 predicted proteins | sample YL17G12_20_MG_FD_203070 | JGI IMG/M metagenome (GOLD analysis project Ga0315291, IMG submission 203070) | Sediment microbial communities from Yellowstone Lake, YNP, Wyoming, USA - YL17G12_20 | ecosystem: Environmental > Aquatic > Freshwater > Lake > Sediment | place: USA: Wyoming | collected...
ATTGGCTCTCCGAATGACGTGAAGGCCACCTTCCGCCACACGCTCTATCAAGTAAGCGGAAAGGATGTGGGAGCACTGAGGCATTTTTTTGCCACCTTGGCACAAGCGCGGGGTACGCAACTCTTTGGCGACACGGTTCACGTTGTCTTTGACCAGGAACCAACGACTTCCGAGTGGCTCCAATGGCAGGACGATTCCAATGGAAATCTGGAGCTCTGGAATCTTCAGCCGCCCAGCATGGAAGACGTTTTCTTTGAATTTATCACCAGAAGGGAATCAGAGTAAGGGGAGAATCCTATCGCCGGAAAGAAATGAGGGTGCAGGCGCGTTTCCTTATCATCAGAAAGAAATGAAGGTGCAGCACAATCCCCTCAATGCATGCGGCAAACATCTGCGGTAATAGGAGTGTCCAGCAACGGATAGTAACTGAAATGTCTACCAACACTGAAATAGCCGTCAAAACCGCAGATCTTACCCGGGCGTTCGGCCGCTTTGTGGCCGTCGATAGAGTGAGCATCGAGGTGCACAAGGGGGAGATCTTCGGATTCCTCGGGGCCAACGGCGCGGGCAAAACTACGGTGATACGCGTGCTATGCGGATTACTGCGGCCGACTAGCGGGTCCGCCACTGTGGCCGGGTTCGATGTTTACACCCGGAGCGAACAGATCAAGCGCAACATAGGTTATATGAGTCAGAAATTCTCGCTCTACGAGGATTTGACCGTAGGGGAAAACATAGACTTTTACGGCGGCATATATGGATTGACGCAGGAACAAATCAGGAAAAAAGAAGAAGAGGTTTTCACGAGCTTTGGGCTCGGAACTTATGCGCGCACTCTGACCGCCTCCCTCCCCCTGGGGTTTAAGCAGCGCTTAGCACTTGGGTGTGCGATGTTGCACGATCCGCCGATTCTCTTTCTGGATGAGCCTACTTCAGGAGTCGATCCAAAGGCGCGCCGCGAGTTTTGGGACATCATCCATCAGACCTCAGAGAAGGGCACCACGATCCTTGTTACGACCCACTTCATGGAGGAAGCTGAGTATTGCCACCGCATCCTCATCATGGATGCCGGACGCATCGTCGCGTTGGATACGCCCCACAATTTAAAGAAATTACATGGGAAAGAAAGCGTGCAGGACGTGTTTGTGACGCTGGTGAGGAAAGAAATAGAACGAAGAAGAGAGGACGAGGACAAGGCCGCGGGCAGGAAAGAGACTGAAGTAAGGAAAGACACCGAGGGAAGGCATGGTTGAACCGCGCACTTTCAGAGTAGCTCCAGGAGCGGCTAGTCGCACGTCTGGCCGGGCAAATGGTCGTACCCTCGCAGGCAGGGCGAGTGATCGCGGGCTGGCAGGCGCGGCCATCCGAGCATTCGCTAGAATTCTTGGTCCCCGGGCGGGCAATACCAGTGGAGCGGGCAATGCCAGCCGAGCGGGTAATGCCACGCGAGGCCGCATTCTCGCCATTGCGCGCAAGGAGTTGTTCCACATCATCTATGATTTTCGCACCCTGCTTATCATTTTCATGATGCCAGTCCTACAGTTGATTATCTTTGGTTACGCGCTGAACATGGAAATCCAGAGAGTAGACATGGCGGTCATGGATTTCTCGCGCTCAACCGAATCGCGCAAGCTTGTCGAGGAATTCAGCGGCAGCAAATTTTTCCGACCCTTCTACTACCAGGGACCCGTGTCAGGTCTGGATGACCTTTTCAAGTCGCGCAGGGCCCGTGCGGCGATGGTAATTCCCGCCGATTTTGCAACCAAGTTGCGCACGAGCCCCAATGCACCCGTTCAATTCCTGATCGATGCTTCGGACGCCAACGCTGCGACGTTCGTCAGGATGTACTGTACCCAGGTGCTTTTCAATTACAACGAAGATAGGGGCATAAAGGCTCTCATACCTTTCGATGTTCGGACCGCCGTCCTCTTTAATCCGAATTTGAAAAGCTCCTACTTTTTTGTTCCCGGGATCATCGCCATGATTCTCGTTATGATCTCCTGCCTTCTCACCAGCATAACTATCACGAGGGAAAAAGAGACGGGAACCATGGAACAGATTCTCGTGTCTCCTGTTCGACCCCACGAGATAATCCTCGGTAAAGTACTGCCTTACATTGCGCTAGCTTTTGCCGATGCATCGGTAGTGGTTTTCATGGGTCTAGTGGTATTTCGCGTGCCGTTCAAGGGGAGCTTCCTTTTGCTAGTTGCGCTCACGACGCTATACATCATCACGGCACTGAGCTTGGGACTTACGATCTCGACCAGGGTTCGGACCCAACAGGTGGCAATGATGATTGCCCAGGTTGCGACTGTTCTCCCAACGATCATGCTATCGGGCCTGGTCTTCCCGATAGCGTCGATGCCGAAGCTCCTGCAGTATGTCACGTATATCATACCGGCCCGCTACTATCTTCTGATAGTACGAGGCATCTTTCTAAAAGGGAGTCAGTTGGTTCACCTGCTCGAACCAACGCTTTTCTTGGCCGTGATGGCTCTGGTGCTGTTGATTACGTCGGTCCGCAGATTCAGCATGAATCTGGAGAGGTGAGATGCAAAGCAATTGGTATCCAGCCTGTTTCTTTGCTATGAGAGCCAAACAATGCAATCGGAGAAATGAATGCGACGAATCGCACACGTAATTGTCAAAGAATTCCGCCAAGTGGTCCGCGACAAGCCGATGCTCGCGATCATCTTTCTGGTGCCGATCGTCCAACTTTTCCTGCTTGCCTTTGCCATTACGACTGAGGTCAAGCACATCAAGCTGCAAGTCGTTGACCTTGATCGGAGCAGCGTGAGCCGGGAGGTTGTGCAAACTTTCGCCCATACCGATAGATTCAATCTGGTTGGCTACACCACTGACCTCCGGGAAATACGGCAGGAGATGCGTTCCTGGCAGACCCAGATGGCGCTGGTGATCCCACCGGGTTTCGGAGGGCAACTGCGACGAAATCTCAAGCCACAGCTTCAGGTGGTGATAGACGGAGTAGATGGAAATACGGCAGGTGTCTCAATGGGCTATGCGCGGGGCATACTGACCGAGTTTGGCGTGGATTACGCGAAAGAGCACCTGGGCGCGGTGAATCTTAGCGCGTTTCAGCCGGCCTCTATACAGTTCCGTCCGGCCACGATGGAAGAACGGATGTGGTACAACCCGGATCTGAGCACTCAGCAATTTATGATTCCTGCGATAGTGGTGATCCTTTTGACAATCCTTCCCATGATGCTTTCGGCAATGAGTCTGGTAAAGGAAAAGGAGATCGGCACACTTGAGCAGCTCATGGTCACGCCGCTCAAAAGACTCGAGCTCCTTGTGGGCAAATTGATACCGTTCCTGATTCTATCGTACGTTGAGCTTAGCATCGTGATGACGGTGGCAACCCTGTTTTTCAAGATTCCAATGAACGGAAGCTACGTGCTGCTCGCATTTCTTGCGCTCCTGTACTTGTTCACTACGCTCGGACTCGGCATATTTATTTCCACTGTCGGCCGCTCTCAACAGCAGGCGATGTTCATTGCGTGGTTCTTTATGGTCTTTATGATAATGCTGGGTGGATTCTTTATTCCAATCGAGAATATGCCGTCTGCGATTCAGAAGCTGACTTATCTCAATCCGATGCGGTATTCCATTCGAATCGTACGAGACATCTTCCAAAAGGGCTCATCGCTTCGTTTCCTTGCAAAGGACGTGATTCCGATGGGCGTGTTCGGGTTTCTAATTTTCACGTTTAGTGTGGTAAAGTTCCAGAAGCGCGTGAAGTGATCAAAAACGCGCGAGGTAATAACAGGAGGAAACAATGGGATTCTTTGACGTGTGGATGCTACCCCGTGTCTGGGTTGGGGCGATTCTCTGTGTAATCGGCCTCCTCCTGTTGATGAAGTCCCGTGTACGCCACAGTCTGCGATTGGCATCCCTCGTCGTGATATTTTTTGTATTCGGTGTCGTTTTGATCCTGCCTCTCGGGGAGTTTGCGAGGGGAATGAGCATACACCCGAGTCCCGTGTGCATTGTCACCAAGCCGTTTTTGTTCATAACCGCCGGCCGTCACGTTCCAGTAATCTTTCTATCAATCCTGGCGTTCGTTGCGATTTTCACGATTGTCGGAAATAAACTTTTCTGCGGTTGGGTTTGCCCCATAGGTGCGGTTCAAGAAATCGTTCATCGCATACCGTTGCGAAAGAAGCTAAAGGTAAAGCTGCCCTTCCGGGTAAGCAACTCTATACGCTTTCTCCTCTACGTCGTCTTTCTGGTCGTCATCTTCACGGCGGGCGTGAGCATTTACGATTACTTCAACCCGTTTGAGTTTCTTTTCTGGGGATTTCAACCTTTGATGATTGTCGTTTTTTTCGTGACACTCATTGCCGCCGTGTTCATATTTCGGGCATTTTGCTACCTGGTCTGTCCTCTAGGTTTGGCCACCTGGGTCCTGGAACACCTATCAGTGATCAAAGTCCGGGTTGACAAACAGAAATGCACAAACTGTAATCTTTGCATTGAGATGAGTCCGTGCCCCGCCGTTCCTTCCATCCTTGAGGAAAGAAAATTGCGGCCCGATTGTCACGCCTGCGGCCGCTGCATCGAAGTCTGTCCTGAGAAAGCTCTGGCGTTCAGGGGGTAGGGGCTCGGGAAAGCAAACGGACAGATCAAATGTTTTTACTGCTCGCCGTGGAACGATGGATTGAGAACTGAACCCGTGGGGATCACAGAAATCGTTTTACTTTCTTGCCATAGATTCTTGCATTAAAGATTCGGAGAGAACTGTCAGAACTCGAGTGAAGCCCATCTATGAAACAGCGCAATAGACTTGCACAGGAAAGAAGTCCTTACCTGCTTCAGCACGCTGAGAACCCGGTGGACTGGCACCCTTGGGGAAACGAAGCTTTTGAAAAAGCTCGAGTTGAAGACAGACCTGTTTTCCTTTCAATCGGTTATTCGACCTGCCACTGGTGTCATGTGATGAAACGCGAGTCAGTTGAGGACCCAGAAGTGGCCAAGTTGATGAATGAGGCGTTTGTTTCCATAAAAGTGGACCGCGAAGAGCGCCCCGAAATAGACAATGTCTACATGGTAGTCTGTCAACTGTTGACAGGAGGTGATGGGTGGCCGCTCACCATCATCATGACGCCGGACAAGAGGCCGTTTTTCGCGGCGACATACATTTCAAAGCAAGCAAAGTTCAGCCGCATCGGAATGCTCGAGCTGATTCCGCAGATACAGAGACTCTGGGTAACACAACGGGCTGACATCGCACGTTCAGCTCCCGAGGGTGGATTCTATTTGACGGCTGACGATAGCGAGTCTCCTCTTGTTCGCAGAAAAGAGATTCGTGACGGTGCTGTCCCGTCTGGCAACGCGGTGGCGATGCTGAATCTTGTCCGATTAGGAGAGATGACGGCGGATTCAGACTTCGAGGGAAAAGCAGCAAGAATCGCCTACACCTTTTCGAAGAGTATCAAGCAGTCGCCATCAGCGCATGCACAGCTCATGGTTGCTCTTGACGCGGCAGTCGGGCCATTCTACGAGGTAGTAATTGCCGGCGCGTCACAGGCAGACGACACAAAAGAAATGTTGAAAGCCATACGCAGGCGGTTTATACCTAATAGAGCAATACTCCTTCGTGCGACTGAACAGGTGGCGCCCGGTATCGATGCCATCGCCGGGTTTACCAGCTCCTATCCAAGCATTGACGGCAGAGCCACCGTTTACGTCTGCACGAACCACAGTTGCAGGCTTCCGTCGACCGACGCGAGAGCGGTGCTAGACCTGCTTGACGTGAGATAAATTAGACGTATTGCAACAGGACTGGAATCAATGGCCAAGGTTCTGGTTGGCTGCTGTCTCGCGATATCAGATATAACGTAAGACATAATGGAGAAGTGTCATGGCTGACAAAGAAGTCCGCTCCCCCGACCCCAGGTTTCTAGAAGAAGAGAACCTGCGACTGAGACGAGCCCTGGAAGAGCTCACCATCCTCAATGACCTTGCACGCGCGATCAGCGCTTCGCTCAACTCCCAGGACATCATGAACATTATCATCCGCCGCTCGTTGCGTGCCGTTCACGCCGAACAGGGTGTAATCTCACTGGTTGGGCTGCAGCCGCAGGATCCCACAAAGACTCTGGTACGAACGATGGTGAGCTCGAGCGAACACCAGCCGTTCCACCTAAACGAGTGCCTGCTCGGATGGATGCATCTCAACAAGAAGCCTCTTCTCATGAACGAACCACGACAAGATGAGAGATTTCGAGGCGTGACGTGGGACGAATCAATCCATTCTGTCCTGTGCGTTCCTCTGTTGGTCAAGTCGGAGTTGAAAGGGCTTCTCACCGTTTACAACAAGAGGGGAGAGGATCGATTCAGCGAAGAAGACCAGCGCCTACTGGCAATTATCGCTGGCCAGTCTGCGCAGGTGGTGGAGAATGCACGACTGTACGAAGAGGAACAGGCGCTTCGTCGGATGCAGGAAGAAGTAAGACTGGCCTTCGAGATCCAACTCGGTTTGCTCCCCAAGGCTTCTCCGAAGCTTCCTGGCTACGATATTGCCGGCGTGAGTATTCCTGCGCAGGTTGTGGGTGGCGATTACTTTGATTTCATACCGGTACACCAGAGCAAATTGGCCATTTCTCTTGGCGATGTCTCAGGCAAGGGCCTGCCGGCGGCCTTGTTGATGGCGAACCTCCAGGCCACGATCCGAGCACAAACACTACTGCGGCTTTCTCCCAAGGAGTGTCTGGAGCGTTCTAATACGCTCATGTTTCAAAGTACCGATTCTCACAAGTTCGCCACTCTGTTTTATGGGGTCCTGGATGCCGAGAAGCACGAGCTTTGCTATTCTAACGCCGGGCACGAGTGGCCTTTCCTCTTTCGAGCCAGCGGAGAGCCCGAGCGGCTTGACGTGGGTGGAATAGTCCTCAGTTGCATGGAAGACTTCCCTTACGAAGAATCATCTGTTCCTCTCAACCCAGGGGATTTGCTCGTGATTTTTTCCGATGGTGTGACCGAGGCTGTGAATGAGAGCCGGGAAGAATTCGGCGAACGCGGGCTGGCTGGGATCATAAAAGGTAGTCTGTCTGATTCTTCACGCGACCTGGTTGCAAAGATTGTAGCCGCCGTAAAACAATATGCAAGCAATCAGCCGCAAATGGATGACATAACCCTCGTGGTTATTAGAAGAGAGAAGGCATGAGCGCGGGGCTCAGGCCACTGCCGCCCTGGGCCACACGGGTATCTGCAACTGTCTACGAAATCGGTTTGAGGGGGATCCCCTGGGTTCACGTTACGAGGGAATGGGGGAACAGACCGGCAGAGAAAAAGAAAGACTGACAAGCGGAAAATAGAGTGTAAAATGGTAGAAATTACGAAGCATATGCGAAACCGGGACTAGACAAGAAGAGGGCTTCACACGGCAAGCCACTGGCGACAAGGGCCGTTGCAAAGAGGCCGCGGCCAAAGTGGACCACACGCAGAAGAAACTGTGGGCAAGAGAGGCCACTAAGGGAAGGGGTCGCGGGCAAAACGAACCACAGACCGCAGAAACCTCGGACAAAAGGGACCGCAGATAGAATCAGATGATTGGTAAGACCATTTCGCATTACAAGATTATTGAAAAGCTGGGTGAAGGTGGGATGGGCGTTGTTTACAAGGCCCAGGACATCCAGCTTCAGCGTCCAGTGGCCCTCAAGTTCCTCCCCCCTCACGTCTCTGACGATCCCGAAGAGAAGGCTCGCTTTACGCAAGAAGCCCAGGCTGCCTCTGCCCTGAATCATCCCAACATCACCACAATTTACGGGATAGAAGACAGCCCCAACGGCATATTCATAGCCATGGAATACGTCGAGGGAGAGACTCTGAAACACATGGTAGAGAAAGAGCCTCTCTCGGTAAAGAAGGCCCTCGACACCGGGATCCAGATCTGCGAAGGCCTGGTCATGGCTCACGAAAGAGGACTGGTGCACAGGGACATAAAGTCCGACAACATCATGGTGACCCCGCGGGGTCAGGTCAAGATCATGGATTTTGGTCTGGCGAAGCTAAAGGGGGCGGCCAGGTTGACAGATACCGGGTCGACGCTTGGTACAGCTGCCTACATGTCACCAGAGCAAGCTTCGGGAGAGGAAGTGGACCAGAGAAGTGACATTTTCTCTTTCGGAGTTGTTCTCTTCGAAATCCTGACCGGGAAGCTACCGTTTAGGGGTGAGCATCATGCGGCAATACTCTATTCGATAGTCAATGAGATGCCGGAACCACTTGCAGCATACAGGGCGAACTTGCCGGAGGGGTTGCAGAGGATAATTGACAAGGCGCTGGAAAAAGAGAGGGACGAGAGGTATCAACACATAGACGATCTCCTCGCGGACCTGAGGCGGGAAAAGAAAAGCCTGGAATACGAGAAGACGGCCAGGATGACCGCGAGGGTTGCACCCGCTCAAGCTGCCAGGCCAGCGCCTGCTCAAACCGCCTGGTCCGCCCCCGTCGGCGCTCCAGCTGCCCCGGCGAAGAGGAAAATACTGCCATTCGTAATTCCTGCCTCGGTTGTCTTTGTTGCCATCCTGCTTTTCTTGATTCTTAAACCCTTCAAGCTCGAGATAGGTCAGGACAAAGGGCCAATCGCGGCGGAGAATTCTCTTGCGGTGATGTACTTTGAAAATCTTGTGGACAGAGAGGACAAAGACAGGTTGGGAGAGATAGTTACTAATCTTCTCATAACTAATCTCTCTGAGTCGCAATACATGAACGTGGTGTCCAGCCAGAGGCTGTATGACATACTGAAGCTGCTGGGGAAAGAGGGGGTCAAGGTAATAGATCGGGATGTTGCATCGCAGGTTGCGACCAAGGCTGGTGCCAAGTTTATGCTCTTGGGAAGTATTCTTCAGGTTGAGCCGCAGGTTGTGCTGACATCACAGTTGGTGGAGGTCGAGAGTGGCCGCGTAATAACGTCTAAGCGGATAACCGCTCAACCGAAGGAAAACATATTCTCAATGGTGGACCGTCTCACGGTCGAGCTCACGAAAGACATTCTACCTCCCGCGCAAGCGCAACAGGAGAAAACCCCAAAGGTTGCAGAGGTTACGACGCATTCACCCGAAGCCTATCGTTACTTTCTTGAAGGCCGCGATTACATGCTTAAAGTCTACTACGCGGATGCGGAGAGGAGCTTTAAACGGGCACTGGAGTTTGATTCCACATTCGCGATGGCTTACTACGGCCTCGCCCAAGTTGTTCGCCAGATGGACGAACAGAAAAAGTGGATAACGAAAGCAGTGGAATATTCGGACAAAGTTAGCGACAGGGAAAAGCACTACATAAAGGCTCAAGAATACTCTCTTAGAGGCGACGAAACTGGAAAGACCGAGGATTTCAAGCGAGCGATTAACGAACTCAAAAAAATAGTAGAACGTTATCCCGACGAAAAATTGGCGTACTTGTCCCTTGGTGGGATGTATTACCTCAATCTGCGTGAATACGGAGAGGCCGTCGGCTGCTTGAACAAGGCCATTGAAATAGACCCGCTTTTCAAGCTGGCGTACAACTTACTTGCCTATGTTCATAATGAAAACGGTGACTTCGACAAGTCCATCTGGGCCATCAACAAGTACATTTCTCTGGCCCCTGACGAAGCGAATCCCTACGATTCCAGAGCTGATCTCTATGCGTACAATGGCAGGCTGGACGAGGCGATTCAATCTTACAGAATGGCTTTGAAGATAAAGCCGGATTTCTACATGTCCTTGACAAAACTTGGGAACATGTATCTTTTCAAGAGAGAATATGCCAAAGCAGACAGTTGCTACAAAGAAATAGCTTCAAGTAGTAACAAGGATCTGCGGTCAATGGGTAGATACTGTCTGGCACTTATCCCTCTGTATCAGGGGAAGCTACAGGAAGCCCTTCAGGTTCTTGACAATGGAATCGCCGCAGATCAAATGGAACAGGGCAAGGGAGCGCCAAGTGAGGCTACGCTTGGCAAACACTGGTTGAAGGTACTTATCTACGCTGAGAAAAAGGATTTTGTCCGAGCTTTAGCAGAAATCGAAACTGGCAATGTGCTTTATGCGCAAATATACCCCAAGAACGTGGTGAGAATGAGGCCGTATCAAGCAATGATTCTTGCAGCAAGCGGGAAAGTTGCAAAGGCCGAAGAAGTGCTCCGCTCCCTAAAGAAAGACATTGAGGAAAAAAACAAATCCCAGATGAGTGACTATCTGGCCGCTAGCGGAACTGTTGAGTTGGTCAAGGGTAACTCAAAAACTGCAGTGACATATCTTGAAAAAGCAATGCAGCAAACCCAATCGCCCTCGTTTGTAGTGAGATACTGGCTCGTCCAAGCTTGTTTGGAATCCGGTAAACTGGCCGAGGCCGTGGCGGAATGTGAAAAGTTGCTCTTGAGATACGACGAGGAAAGACTGCAATATGCCGTTTGGGCGGTGAAAGCTTACTACCTTATGGGACTGGCTTACGAGAAATCCGGGTGGAATGAGAAGGCCGTTGAGAAATACGAGGAGTTTCTTGACATCTGGAAGAATGCCGATCCGGGAATACCCGAAATCGCCGACGCGCGGCAGAGGCTAGCGCGGTTAAAAGGCAGGGCTTAGGCTCTGGTTTCTGCTGAAGTCGAGGACGTTTCAGTTCGTTGCGATCACGTACCCTCGTTGGAGCGCGTACCTCGCGACGTCAACCGCGAGGCCAAGAAAGACATGGCTAAGAGCTACAAGACAAACATTGCCGACTCGAGCTGCGTTGCTGGCTTAGAATGCGCTGCCGACTGTCATCAAGCGTCTGTATGCTAAGAGTCGGCACATAAGCGCTCTGTGCATAACCCTCAAACATGTTACTCGCTGACCTTTGATGTGGCTGATGTTGGGACGGCAAGCATGTAAGCATCGAGGATGTGCTCAGATAGATTGCCAATAGAGCTAAACATATGTGGCTCCGAAAGGAGGATGGAATGCCCGATCACGTTCATCTTGTCAAGCTTCTGTCAGCATTACCTTGTCCTCGGCTTTGTCTCTTGAGGATGAGGAGAGTCCCGTCGAGAATCTTTCCTCGGAGAGACTTTCCCCCGAGAATCTCCCCCCTGGGAGCTTTCTCGACAGGAGTTCCACCCATACTGTTCGTCGTCTGCGTGTTCGCCGCCCTCTTCTTTCTTCTTTTCTCTACTCAAGTCCAGGGTCAGTCTCCGCCCTCTCGCGTCACAAGCGTGTCAAAGCCTGCCGCAAAGACTGGAGCCGCAGGAGGCTCAAAGGTTGTCGAGGAGTCTTCGGCTCAAGCCACTCCCGGCGCGGTTCAGCTTGCAGCTCCGGCTGCCCAACCCGCGGCCCCCTCTGTTCAAGGAGTAAGAGCTTCTGATACGCGTAGCGACGAGGGCGGGTCCATAACCGTAAAGTGGACCGAGCCGGAAAACGCGGAGGAATTGAGCCTCACATATCAGGTGCTGCGTGCGGACAAACGCGAGGAAGAATATGCGCCAGTGGGCGAGGTCGGAGCGGGTGAATTTGAATACGTGGATAGGGATCTTACTGACGGAAAGGCCTACTACTACAAGATTCGCTCGGTACTCGGCACAAGTTTTACCGATTCCGGGCCAACACAGGCAGCTTTCTCCAAGGGCAACTGGTTCCGACTCTACAGGTTAAACGCCCTTGTTCTTTTCGCTGTTTTTTCTTCTGCGGTCCTCTATTACATCTCGCGTGCTCGGAAAGCCAAGCCCATCTACATCAGAAAAATCGCAGGTCTCGATGCCGTGGATGAAGCAGTGGGAAGAGCAACCGAGATGGGCAAAAAGATGCTCTACATCCCGGGCATCATGAGTGTCGACGAGATACAAACCATCGCTAGTCTGGCGATACTCGGCCACGTTGCTAAACTAAGCGCTACATATAATGCCGACCTGGAAGTCCCGAACAAAGATCCGCTTACGTTTGCGGCAGCCAGAGAGACCGTGAAGGAAGCCTATCTCGAAGCGGGGAGGCCGGATCTTTTCCGTGAAGAGATGGTGAACTACGTCACGTATGATCAGTTCGCGTACACGGCTTCCGTCACGGGTAAGATGGTCAGAGAGAGACCCGCTACGAACTTTCTCATCGGTTCTTTCTATGCCGAGAGTCTGCTCCTGGCGGAGACAGGGCAATCAATTGGCGCCATTCAGATTTCGGGTACTGCCGAGGTTGCACAGCTTCCATTCTTCGTCGTGGCTTGTGACTACACGCTCATTGGTGAGGAGCTCTATGCTGCGAGCGCATATCTCTCAAGGGAACCTGTGCTCCTCGGAAGCATAAAGGCACAGGACATCACGAAGTTCTTGTTGATCCTGGCTCTGATACTTGGGGTTGTCCTTGTGTCCTTTGGCAATACACTGATGACGGTTGCTTTCAGGATGCTGTGATGCCGGGGATGATATTTGCGATAAATTCGGTGAGAGCCATGAACAGCATAAGCAGTGCGACCCCTCCAAACCGCATGACGAATATGGAAGGGCTATTACAAATATGGAAAGGTTATAAGGAGGTCAGTAGATGAAAAAGCAGGTTCCGCTGTTATTGACTTTCCTCGCAGGAACGATTCCGATCGTTGCGTTTTTTGTGCCGGAGAGACATGTGGGTCTTGTGAGCACAACGCTTGATTCCTGGCTGATTATCGTGGCCGGATTCGCCCTGCTTCTTGGCGTCGTGAACGTTGTCCAGATGAACGCAAACAAGATCAAGAGACAATCCTCCGGCTGGCCATACGCAATCGTTCTTCTTGCGGGGCTCGCCATAATGGGATTTTTTGGTTTTGCAGGCGCGTTCAACAAGTTTGGCGGGATTGCCACGAGAGCCGATGGTTCATCCACGCCGTTTGACTGGCTTTACAGATATGGCTTCCTTCCTCTTCAGGGCACCATGTTTTCGTTGCTCGCCTTCTTCATGGCAAGCGCTTCGTACAGGGCCTTCAGGGCAAGGAATGCTGAAGCCACCATACTCTTAGTAGCCGCTCTGATAGTCATGTTCGGGCGAATTCCGTTCGGAGAGATGGTTTCCAAGTGGTTCCCGCTCACTACAGAATGGATTATGGGCAAGCCGAACATGGCAGCTCAGAGAGGTATCATGATAGGTGCGGCGCTCGGTGCGGCCTCGATGGCACTGAGAGTAATTCTTGGAATCGAGCGCTCGTACCTTGGTATTGGAAAAGGCGAATAGGAGGAAAGGAGAATCCGATGAATCTGGAAAGAGTGATGCAGGTTGACAGGCGGATTATCTACCTCTTTGTCGCCGTCGGGACGATTCTTCCCATTATCTTTCTTATAGGTCTCCCGGTTTCCATTACGCCGCCTGTGCAAATGGCATTTGACAGGATCGAAAACCAGCTACAAAAAGGTGACATTGTTCTTGTGTCCTTTGACTATGGACCGTCGTCAGCTCCCGAGAACGCGCCCATGGCGGATGCTGTTCTCAGACATTGTTTCTCCAGGGGGCTTAAGGTAGTGGTGATCGCACTTTACCCCTTGGGCGGGCTTTCCGAAGCAGTGAATGAACTGAACAAGGTGGCGGCCGAGTTTCCCGAAATGAAGTACGGCGTTGATTACGTTAACCTGGGGTACAAGGACGGGGCCCAGGCTGCCATGAAGAAGATGGCCGAGGACTTTCATGAGGTTTTCCCGAGCGATGTGAACGGTACGCCCTTGGACCAGCTTCCTATGATGAAGAACATAAAGACTTACAGGAACATGAAACTTGTCGTTAGTCTTGCGACAGGAATAATCGGTGAATGGTGGGCGAATCTCGTGAACGCCCAGTTTGGGATCCCCGTTATCGTTGGCCCGACCGCGGTGTCGGCGCCGAAGTACTATGCGTACCTTGAGGCAAAGCAGATGGCGGGTCTTTTGGGAGGATTGAAGGGCGCTTCGGAGTACGAGAGATTAGTGACGAACAAGTACCCGGCGCTTGCCAAGACGTACGCAACGCCCGGCCTCTATACTGCGACCAAGGGCATGGATGTTCAATCCATCGTTCACATGATCATGATTGCGTTTATCGTCTTTGGGAATATCGTGTACTTCACTTCAAGAAAAAAACCGCGCAAGGCGAGCTAGGGGGTTACGTTATGCCAAGCTTGGGAACATGGCTAGCAGCGTTCTTCACTCTCTGCATGCTCAGCTTTCTATACAAGGACAATCCTTTCTTCAGAATAGCAGAGAGCTTCTTCGCTGGACTCTCTCTGGGCTATTACATCGGCATCGTCATGAATCAGACGCTCAAGCCAAATCTTGTACTTCCTCTTATCCAGAACTTCCACGCCAACTGGAATCTAGTCTTTGCAGCCGGACTCGGAGTTATACTCTACTTCCGCTATATCAAGCGGGTCGCCTGGGTGAGCAGGTGGGCTCTGGCAGTGTACGTGGGATACTACGTCGGCGTGAACATGATGCAGAAACTCCACGGAGAAGTTATTCCTCAGGTAGGTAACACCATGCTTTCGTTGCACCCCGCTGGTGTGGGTACTTTGTGGAACCTAGTGATGGTGGTGGGAGTGCTCTCCGTCCTGGTCTACTTCTACTTTTCCGCCGAGCACAAGGGTGCTATCGGCGGCATTTCTAGAATCGGAATCTGGTTCCTGATGATTTCATTCGGTGCAGCGTTCGGCTACACGGTGATGGGCCGTATATCGCTCCTCATAGGAAGGATGGTGTTCCTTGTCAATGAGTGGGCAAGACCGTTGATAGGACTAATAACTTAAGTGAAAAGGGGGAAACATGGGTCTTGATGAAATACTGGCGGAACAGATCCCGAGAAGGAAGTTTCTCAGGCGCACAATTCTAGGAGGAGCCGTGCTTGCAGGAGCCCCGATCATTTCGAGCCTTCTCTCAGGTGGAGAGGCACACGCACAGGAAGAACCGTTGAGCGGCGTCTTTAAGCGCGAGGAGCTTTCACAAATTCTTAAAGAGGCTCTTGCGCGAGGCGGTGATTTTGCAGACGTCTACGTAGAGAGAATATTAAAGACTACGGTCGCGTTTTCGGAGGGTAGAGTCGAAAGCGTCAAGTACGGACTCGACCAAGGAGCGGGCGTAAGGGTTCTCAAGGGTGATCAGACGGGCTATGCGTACTGTCAGGATCTTGAGCTTCCCTCTGTAATAGAGGCAGCGCGTACTGCGGCAGTAATAGCCAGCGGTCCCGCCAAGGAAAAGATAGCTCGTCTTTCTGTTCGAACGTCCGCTAACTGCGTCCCTTTTTCTTTGAGTTTCCTTGACGTGAAGGAAAAAGAGAAGGTCGCCATAATTGTGCGGGCGGACTCGGCCGCACGCGCTCTTGACCCAAGAATCACGCAAGTCAAGCTCAGCTACGAAGATTCAATTGACACTTTCGTCGTCGCGAACTCCGACGGCGTTTTTGTCAGCGATGAGCTTCCCATGATATGGGTCACGGTAGATGCGGTTGCCACTGACAAGAACAAGAGAAGGCCCGGATATGTGCGAATATCCGGTCGCAGCGGGTTCGAGTTCTTCCACCGCAATACCCCGGAAGATGCGGGACGCAAGGCAGCAAAGCAGGCGATCGTAATGTTGGATTCGACACCCGCGCCCATGGGAGAGATGCCCGTGGTGCTTGCCTCGGGTGGGGGCGTGCTATTCCACGAGGCGGTTGGACACGGTCTCGAGGCAGACGCCGTAAAGAGAAAAACCTCGATGTTTGCAGACAAGATGGGTCAGGTGGTTGGTAGTGACAAGGTCACGGTTATCGACGACGCCACGATTCCCAACTTAAGAGGCAGCTTCAATTTTGATGACGAGGGAACCCCCTCTCAGAAGAAGGTCCTCATAGACAAGGGCGTTCTCGTCGGTTACCTGAACGATCTGATTACAGCCAAGTATTTGAATGTGCCGCCGACAGGAAATGGTAGGAGAGAAAGCTACAGAAACTATCCACTCGTCAGAATGACAAACACTTGCCTTGCGC
>Ga0315291_10005465_pt1 | contig 15923 bp, 13 predicted proteins | sample YL17G12_20_MG_FD_203070 | JGI IMG/M metagenome (GOLD analysis project Ga0315291, IMG submission 203070) | Sediment microbial communities from Yellowstone Lake, YNP, Wyoming, USA - YL17G12_20 | ecosystem: Environmental > Aquatic > Freshwater > Lake > Sediment | place: USA: Wyoming | collected...
CAGCTCGGATTTGCCAGCGAGAGCATCCGGCACTTCGCTGACTGCGTCGTGCAGGACCAGGAGCCGCTCGTGCCGGGCGAGGTGGGGCTGGAGGTGACGCGGATCTGCAAGGCGATCGAAAGGTCGGCCGAGACGGGAGAGGCCGTGGAGGTGCGGAGGTAGCGGCGGCAACCACACGGCAGCAAGCGTAACTGCTCTGCGACACCAGCGGCGCCGCGGCCTGGGCGGAGTGCGAGCGCGGTGGGTAAACGTGGCAATAGTGCGCAGTCAAGAGATCCTGCGGCGCGGGTGCAGATATGGCGGAGCACATTGCCTACGTTCCCTATGCGGAACTGGTGGACCACTTCCAGCGGTACGGGCAGTGGAAGTGCGTGACTTGCGGTGGGCAGGTGACCTTCCTGGGGTTCGGGCATCAGCCGAAGCCGAGCGTCCCCTTGTTCCAGTGCAAGACCTGCGGCCGGCGCTCTGACGGGTGTCAGGCCTTCGAGGCGCACCACCTGCTTTACGGAGGATGTGCCCTGGAGGACGCTCTGCCGATGAGATGCGGGCACTGGCTGTGTGAATGGGCGCGGCCGAGGGGGACCTGCCCGGTGTGCGGCCGACGCGCGGGGCCCGCGTTGGGTGTAGCGCGCAACGCACAAGCGGCGGGCTGAGTGGTCGAGTCGAGACAAGGCGCGAGAGCCCGGTGTGGTAGCGTATTGCCGTCGCAACACGAGGCAGGCACGGGGACCATAGCAAGGACTATAGGTTGGGCGCTCCCATGCCCACCACAAGTCTCTTGATCGCCTCGATGTGTGGGTTGGGGAATAGGCACGAGGAGCGCACGACGGATCAACTCCGCCGTGCGCTTGCGTTTGGGCTAACGACAAGGGCGTGAACAGGTAGGCACACTTGTCGTGCGGCGACGCAGGACAACTTCCGTGCGCCGAGAAGCGACCCTGCAGGCGTGGCCGATGGAGACCTGTAGGCCGGATTCATGTTGGTGGTGCCGGATGCGCCCCGCTTGGCAGTTCTCCTCGCAGTTACCAGCTCCCAAGGGTTTTGCGCGCCCGATTGCAGTGGCAGGGAAGGTGAGATGCAGTATCGCAACTTCGGCAAGACGGGATTGAGGATCTCCGCGCTCGGATTCGGCGCCATGCGGCTTCCGATGAAGGGCGAGCACGTGGATGAAGACAAGGCGATCGAGACGATACACCGGGCCTTCGAGCTCGGGGTGAACTACATGGACTCGGCCTACTTCTACAACAACCACGAGAGCGAAGTGGTTGTGGGCAAGGCGCTCAAAGGATGGCGCGACAAGATCATCGTCTCGACCAAGAACCCCGACGGCTCGGTTGATGCTGCGACCTGGCGCAAGGTGCTGGAGGAGCAGCTCCGCAAGCTCGACGTGGACAAGATTGATGTCTATCACTTCCACGGCCTGAACTGGAGCGAGTTCGAGGACCACATCACCAGGCCGGGCGGAGCGATGGAGGCGGCGCGGAAGGCGCAGGACGAGGGGCTTTTCACCTACCTGAGCTTCTCCTTCCACGACTCCCCGGAGGCGCTGGTCAAGCTGGTGGACACGGGCGAGTTCACCTCGGTCACCTGCCAGTACAACCTGCTCGACCGCGCCAACGAGCCCGGCATCGCCCGCGCGCACGAGAAGGGAATGGGTGTCCTTATCATGGGGCCCGTCGGCGGCGGCCGACTCGGCGCGCCCTCGCCGGAGATCCAGAAGCTGCTCCCCGGCGGTTCGAAGAGCACCCCGGAGATTGCCCTGAGGTTCGTGCTGTCCAACCCGAATGTGAGCTGCGCCCTCTCCGGCATGAGCGACGTGAAGATGGTGGACGAGAACTGCGCCACCGCCAGCCGAGAGGAGCCGCTGTCAGCGGTAGAGCGGGCGGCCGTGTTGGCCCAGCTCGAAGAGAAGAGGAAGCTGGCGGAGCTGTACTGCACAGGCTGCGAATACTGCATGCCTTGCCCGCACGGCGTGGACATCCCGAAGAACTTCTCCGCCATGAATGCCTACCGGGTCTACGGGCTGAAGGACCACGCCGCCCGGCGATACAGGGAGCTGGCTGAGAAGAACGCCTCCGCCGCCTTCTGCGAGGAGTGCGGCCAGTGCGAGCCCAAGTGCCCGCAGAAGATCCCCATCATTGACCAGCTAAACGAGACCGAGAAGACGCTGGGGTCGTAGCTAAATCAAGGGTGAGCCAAGAATGGCGGGAACGAGCGTTGGCTGGATCGGAGGACAAGGGACCGCTGGCACACTCGCGATGGCTTCGGCCCTTCATTATGGCTGCCGACCGCCCCCTGACCGGAGCCGGGCACAACCCGGGTGCCGGAGGTCACTTCGGCCCGGCAAGAGGAGAACTGGCGGGGCTCGAACGGCTTCAGTGCTGTAGAGCAGTAGAGAGAATTCCGCCCGCGGCTATTGACATCACAGGACAGTATGAGCTAGAATCAGCTTGCTTGACAACCGTGGCGATCTCTTTTGCCTGCCGGGTGCAACGGATGGGCAGCCGCTATGGAGTCCGCTGGCTCCGTCACCAGGAGTTCGGGGGGCGCGGTTGTGCGACTATGGCGCATCCGGTGCGCGCGGTCTGGCGCTTGCTCACCCCGCACCCGTTGAGCAGAGCAGGTGGCGCGAGAAAACGAGAAACTGATACCAGGCAGTCGTTGCGTCGCGGGCGGCGAGACTACGCACCAGTGGCGAGGGGAATGCGGCGAGTCGAATCGGAGTTGCATACGACCGATGCGGACGATTTCTTCCAGGCAATCCTGGCTCTGCAGAGCGTCCAGGATTGCCGATCTTTTTTCGGCGACATTCTGAGCAGGCAAGAGGCGAGACGTGTGATTGGGCGTTGGAAGGTGGCACGCCATCTCCATGCTGGGCGGGCGTACAAGCAAATCACGAGAGACACCGGGGCAAGTGCGGCTACTATCGCGCGCGTGAACGAGCGCTTACAGCACGGGGCCAGGGGCCTTGCACGGGCGGTCAGGCGACCCCGAAGTGCGGGTCAAAGCGCGTTCTCTTCCAGCACCGAGGTGAGCGTACATCCAGCGCGCGGTTGACAAGCTTCCTACTGAGGAGAGGCCATGATACTGGATGCTGAGACAGTTCGTTTGTTGCCACTCGTTCTCGTTGCCGCGGCTATCCCAGCAGCGGTTCCTGGGGTCACTCATGTCCGATTCTGGTGGCAGCACAGTCAGGACTTGAGCCTGATGCTGCAGGACTTCTCAGAGTGGCTGAGTTCATCTAGCAACCAGCAGGCACTTGACGAACTGCACGAGTTGAAAAAGACTGCCGGGGCCTGGTACTGGCGACTGATTGCATCCAAGATCGGTCTGGTGGTGGCTGGGAGCTTCGGGCTTTGGGCATCCTTTGCGCTGCTCTTCCTGTTAGCCCGAATCTCCATCCTGAACCCGCAGTCCTCGTCATCGGCTCTACCTCTTCCGTACGCCATCGTGCCTATCACAGCGATTGTGGTGTTGTTTCTTTCGTGGTTCCCCGGGCTCTGCGAGCGAGTGAAATCGGAGACCGAGCATTCGACGCGAGTGTGGCTGTATCTGCTCGGACCACGGCTACGCGAAGGATCCGAACTGACTGTGCTGGCCGGTACCCTCAGCCCAGAACATTTTGGCGGGATGTTTCCCAGTTTCGTTGCCTGGTTGAAGCACGAGCGAAAAGTGCGACTGCGCATAGCCGCTGCGACCCCACCAACAGATCAGATGACAACGGAGCAGCGGCAAGACTGGGAAAAGACCCTGAAGTCCTACGAGTTGTTGAGGTTGAACGAGAGTATGCGCCTCCTGTCTGCGCGGGCGCCAATGGAGTTCGTCCTGGGACCGGACTTCGTTCGCCTTGAATCACGACACGACTGCTGGGTGACTAGGCTCCCCGGCGCCGTTGTGATGAACGACGTTTCCTTTTCGTCGCATGGTACTTCCGACGTGCTGCGCGGTTGGTTCGACGAGTTGTGGGCGCACGCAAGGCCATGGCCCCCTGCAGCGCAGATCATCAATCAGCGAACATCGCAAGACAGTTCCAATGCTTGACTCCGGTACCCTCGACGTCTTCTACAAGGGAATCGAGCAACTGTTTGTAGCTGCCCCGCTCGGCTGGATCGGGATCAGTTGCACAGACGAGTTGATCGAGCGAGACCTGCAGGCAGAGAGGCCGAGACGGGCACTCCATGGGGCATTCATGACGATTGGAGTGCTGCTGGTGGTCGCGGCCGCCTTCACTTCGTTGCGTTACCTGGTAGAATTCTGGTGGCGAGCGCCTGCGTATGGCTTCTTCCTCAGCCCCTTGTACGCCGCGCTCGTGTATGCGTTCGGCACCTGTGTAAACCACATGGCGAGACGTACCCGCGACCTTGCTGCCATGAACCGCGCTCCGCGACCGCGCCGCCGCCGAGGCGGAACTTGCTGAGCCGGATCGCGCGTAGCGTTCGAAGGATGTTATGCCCCCGAACAGATGCACCCGACCGGTGATTGCACGAAGCCCTAACGCCTTGCGCCAAGAAGCAATGGTGCCCCCAGGATATCTACTGCCAGCGTGCCTGCTCGGCCCGCGACCCCCGTCGTGTAGGCGCGCGAGCGGTCGACCAACTGGTACGCGAAATCAAGGGCCAGATACACTCCCAGCCACCCGATGTGATGAAGAGCCGGATCAATAAGGGCCAACAGGCCGGCCACCACCGCTTTCACCACGGGCTTCAATAGCGACATCGTGTCGTACAGGGGTCGGCACGCGTAGACCTCCTGCAACGACATGGGGACCTTGATCCAGCGAGGCCTAAGGTCCTCGCCTAGCTCGCTACGCACTTCCCTCAGAAGCTGATACAGGATGCCCCCTCTGAACTGCCTTACCCCAGTTGCCCCAGAGCCATGAGCGAGCATTGCTGCGACCCACCCCGGTTCCCCCGAACCGGTCTCCCCTTCGATGCGTTCTGCGAAGGCCCCGCGGACCTTGTGCCGATATTCCACAAATGAACCGAAAACACTCAAACTAGGTCTGAGGGAATTGGGACGGACCGTCACAGACGGGGTTCCGTGGGTTTGACGCCGACGACAGATGCCTGTAGAATGCCTCAGGACCAGTCAGGGCGTCTGTGGTTCGGTCAGGAGAGTCCTCATGCCAGGCTTCAACGGTCTCTGTCTTCACCTTGGCAATCTCCCGCGTCTGTCTGCTGCGAGAACTCGCTCCATCAGCCCCGAGAACGTCACCGGCGAAAAGGGCAGGGGCGGAATGGCCACCGACGGGCCGGCCTTGCACTCCGCCCGCGACCTGGGCCAGGGCTGGAAGGTCTCGCCCTATGTGCGCATTCAGCCCGGCCAGACCCACACAGTGGCCGAGATTGACGGCTCGGGAGCCATTCAGCAGATCTGGATGACCCCCACCGGCCACTGGCGGCACAGCATCCTGCGCATCTACTGGGATGGACAGGAGACCCCATCGGTCGAGTGCCCGGCCGGCGATTTCTTCGCATGCGGATGGGGGCAGTACGCGCAAGTCTCCTCCCTGGCCGTCTGCGTCAACCCCGGCAGCGCCTTCAACTGCTACTGGGAAATGCCGTTCCGCAAGAGCTGCCGGATCACGATGACCAACATCGCCGAGGAGGCGATGACCCTTTACTACCAGATTAACTACACGCTGACCGATGTTCCCGACGATGCCGCTTACTTCCACACCCAGTTCCGCCGGACGAATCCACTGCCCTACAAGGAAGTCTACACGATACTCGACGAAGTCAAGGGGCGCGGGCAGTATGTCGGCACCTACCTGGCCTGGGGGGTCAACAACTGCGGCTGGTGGGGAGAGGGAGAGATGAAGTTCTTCCTCGATGGCGATGGCGAGTTCCCGACCATCTGCGGCACCGGAACCGAGGACTACTTCTGCGGCTCCTACAACTTCGATGTTGGCAAGGAGAAGGGCGGCTACCGGGAGTTCACCACGCCCTATTCGGGGCTGCCCCAGGTGATCCGGCCGGACGGCCTCTACTCCTCCCAGACGCGCTTCGGGCTCTACCGCTGGCACATCATGGACCCGGTCCGCTTCGAGCAAGACCTGCGGGTCACAATCCAGGCGCTAGGTTGGCGAAGCGGAGGGCGGTATCTGCCACTTCAGGACGACATCGCCTCCGTCGCCTACTGGTACCAGACGCTCCCCACCGCTCCGTTCCCGAGGCTGCCGGACAGGGACTACCTCGAAGTCGTGTAGGGGAGGCCGCCGGAGGCGGGCTCCCGCGTTGTGTTTCTCAGCTTATATCGCCACCTTCCGACGTGGCATCGAGGTGGAACCGGTGGGCGACGCGGTGGACAACCGGTGAGAAGAGCGTGGCTACGGCGACCAGGAAGATGACGCCGGAGAAGAGGGCGTAGCCCGCCGCGAAGAGCTTCGCGGCGTTGGTGTCGAGGCTGTTGACGGGACCCATCCCGCCCAGGATCATGGCCGCGTTCAGGATAGAGTCAACCCAGCCAAGCGGCCCGAGGTAGTGGTAGCCCAGCACACCGATCCCCAGCCCGAAGGCGATGATGCCGAAGGCCGCCCCGAAGTGGACCATCATCCGGCGGACGAACGCGGCCGCGGACAGCAGCGGTTGGTGGTGGCTTTCGAACATCGGGACGGCCTCCTTGCGAAAGGCTGTGGAACCGGCTCTCTGCCCCACTTCTACCACATCCCAGGCAGGCCCACTCAGCCGCGCCGCGCGATACGATTCGCGAGCTTGAGTTGGTAACGGCTGCGACCTGCGCCTCCCCCCACCGCGGGCTCCGCCGCTTCCCGGACACTCCTCCTCGGCTCCTGTGCTTTATCCCCAACAAAATCGCAAAAGCCAGCAGGAACATCACGGCGCGGTTGGAAGTAGGCATATGCTGCGGGGTTCCCTTGCGATGCCACTGACGGGCCTGGCTGGCGGTTGGAGCTGGAGGGGAGAGCCGCCGCAGCGCGGTTTCCCTCGTTTGGCTAGTGGCACGGTGTATCGAACGGTGGAGACAGCAAAAAAAACCGCCGCCGGACCAGGCTACGGTGGGAAGAGGAGTCGCAATGGCGACCAAGAGCTTGTACGTAGGCAACATCCCCCATGGAACGACGGAGAGCGAGCTCCGGCAGCTCTTCGCCGAGTTCGAGCCAGGGGAAGTCCGGGTGATCGAGGGTAAGGGGTTCGCTTTCGTGGATCTCCCGGCAGAGCGGACGGCGGATGCAATCGCCGCGCTGAACGGCCAGGACTTCAACGGACGCGCGCTGCGCATTGACGAGGCGCGGCCCAAGCGGGAAAGGTCCGAGGGCGGTGGCTTCCGCGGCGGAGGCGGTGGCTTCCGCGGCGGAGGCGGAGGCGGAGGCGGAGGCGGAGGCCGGCGCGAGCGCCGCTACTAGAGCGATCGTCAGCAGCTCACGCAACGGAGCCCCGGCCACAACCGGGGTTCCGTTCTTCTACGGCGCGACGGGGAAGGCGCATCCCCGCCCCTGATACGATGCCGGCCAACGGGGAGGGCTGTCAAATGAGCGACCCCCATATCTCCGATTGGCGGCATCCCCGCGTGCGAGGTCGGCCCTGGCAAAAGGTCCCATCTTCTGGCTTAAGGCCGCCCGCGCTCCGTTCTTCACCGGCAGTCTGGCTCCGGTGGCGGTCGGCACCGCGCTCGCGGTCCACCAGGCCGGCGCGGCGAACTGGCTTCTCGCCGCGCTTGCTCTCCTCGCGCTCGTCTGCCTGCACGCCGGCGCCAACCTGGCGAACGATTACTATGACCACGTCAGCGGGAACGACGCTATCAACCGAAGCTACGCAGCCCCTTTCACCGGTGGCAGCCGGTTCATACAGGAGGGCAGGGTTAGGCCGGGCGAGGTCCTGGCCGCTTCGCTGGTCTCCCTCGGCCTCGGTGGGGCGATAGGCGCTTACCTGGTCTGGGCCGTTGGCTGGCCCCTCCTACTGCTCGGGGTCATCGGCGCAGTCACCGGGTTGTGCTACAGCGCGCCCCCGCTGAAGCTTAGCTATCGCGGGCTGGGCGAGTTCTGCGTGCTGCTCGATTTCGGCGTCCTGTCAGTGCTCGGTGCTTACTACGTGCAGGCGAAGGCGTTCTCATGGGGGGCGGGGCTCGCGGGCCTTGTCGTGGGGCTGCTGATGGCGAACGTGCTCTGGATCAACCAGTTCCAGGACGCGGAGGCGGACGCGGCCGTTGGCAAGCGCCACTGGGTGGTGCGGCTGGGCCGGCGGAAAGCGACGGCCGTGCACGCGGCGGTGTTCACCGCGGCGTACCTCTGCATCGTCGCGGGAATCGGTTCGGGCGCGTTCCCCCCGTGGGCGGCCCTCGGGCTCTTGTCCCTGCCCCTGGCCGTCCGGGCAAGCACCGTCGCGATCACCAACCATGACCGGCTGGACAGCCTACGGCCCGCAAATGTATCAACGATCGCGGCCCACCTGGCGACCAGCCTGCTGATGGCCCTGGGGTTTGCCATCGCCAGGTAGGAGTGAAGCACGTATGATCAAGCCCGAGAGGAATGTGCCGAGCCCGACGGCGCCATTGCCCTGCCCGGCGACACGAACTGGCGCGCCTGGAGGGACTCGAACCCCCGACACCCAGATCCGAAGTCTGGTGCTCTAATCCAACTGAGCTACAGGCGCACAATCAGAGTTTACCACAGCGCGCCGCGGCAGAGCAATCGGCGAACCTCCGCGGGTGTGACCGAATACGTTGCGCATAGCAAGGCCCTGTGAAGGCCCAATCCTCCAGGCGCTCTTCGGCGGTCGCCCAAAAGCAATAGCCGCCCGCTCCCCGCCGTGTCAAGGAACCGCGATTCCTATCCCCGCGACCGGACCAGGCCGTTCTCGCAGAAAGCCGGGATGTTCCGGCGGAGCAGGCGCTGGCTGTTCGCACTGTCACGCCATGCCCGGCTGGCGGCAGAGGCGTGATACAGGTGAAAGGCGACAGCCCACGGCGCAATAGACTTCGGGCGGACTCCGGCGAGCATCAGCCTCAGTCCCAGGTCGTCATCCTCCTGCGCCCACCCGATGAAGTCTTCATCAAACCCGTTGACCCCCTCGAAGTCTGATCGGTGGAGAGAGAAGTTCAAGCCGATCAACTTCGGCTTGTGCCTCTTGCACAGGTGAAGACGACGCAGGAGCAAATGCCACTGATTCCGCCGATGCACCTTGGCCAAGCGGCGTTTCGCCTTGCGCAGAAGAGGCCAGGCAAACGTGCCTGACCGGACCTCCTCCTCAGATATGTAGGCGGAACCCTCCTCGCTCAGCCGCAGGGCGTTGCCTAGCAGGAAGGTCCCTTGCGCCGCGCGCCAGACATGAGCCGCGACAAACCCCCTTTCGACAAGCACATCCCCGTCAATGAAGATCAGGTACTCCCCCGATGATAGCCGAACGCCGTTGTTACGCGCGGCCGCGACCCGCCATCCCAGGTCATCCTGCCAGGCATGGATGACCGAACACGGCGCCTCCTCTCGGAGACGGCGAACGACCTCTGCCGTCTCCGCCCCGGAGCCGTCGTCGGCGATGACGATCTCATCCGGCAGTCGCTCCTGCTGAGCCAGCGAGAGCACCGAGAGAAGGAGGGAAGAGGGCCGGTTGTAGGTCGTCACAATTACGGAGACCGTCATGCCAGGGCCCCGCGCGTCATGATGTAGATTGCTCAGGATAGCAGAGCCAGTTCCACGCGAGCGGTTTCATACCTCCTCGCTAGAACGGCACGAACGCCTGCACCTCCCACCGCCCCTGATCGAGCTCGTTCACGCTCCAACCCACAGACCACAGCGGCGTCACCTCGCAGTTCAGCCTCAGTGTCCGCGACTCCGCCGGGCCACTCAAGGTGCTGACATACGACACCACCAGCCGCTCCAGAATCCTCTGCCCGAGCCGCAGCCGCACCTGACCCGCCAGGGCCACATCCAAGGAGAACTCCTGCATCCCAAGTGCGCCTCCAAACGTCGGCAGCCTGATGCCCGTTATCTCTCCCCCGGAGGTTCCGTATGTGCCGGGAGTGGCAAGCAGTGTCGTGATATCCGGCCTCTCGCCACGCGTCGGCGCGACCACCGGCCCTACCAGCAGCGCCATGACATAGGCCGGCTCCAGGTAGGGTATCGCATCCAGGTTAAGCGACAGCGGCGCGGTCCCATAGGGGTAGATCTGCCCCGAGGGCTTCAGCGACACCAGGTAATCGCCGACCCTGCCATCTGCCTCCGCACTCACCGTTACAACCGGCTGCTTCCCACGCTCTCGTTCCACCCACGCCGTTCCCCGCCGCAGCATCAGCACCCCGTTCGGGAACACAAGCTGCCCCTCACTGCTCTCGAACTCGCCGTGCAGCAGGAGGTCGTCCGCGGTTAGCCTCCCCCTCAGATCGAGATACCCGCTTGGCTCCCCCTCCTCCGACTCTCGGCCCGGCGTGATCCGCATCTGTGTGGGTCGCCGCGGCGAGCCCTGCCGAAACCACACGTTCTCGCCGACCAGCACCCGCACCTCCACCCTCGGCGCCAGCAGCGGCGGGGGGCTTGGCGCGGTCAACGGCTTCTCCGGTATCCCCACCTGTCCATCTGACACCACCAGCGGCGCACCCTCCTCGGTCCGCAGCACCGCCTCCCCCTGCTCGTCATCCGTCAGCACCACCGACCCGTCCAGCTTCAGGTCAAGCGCCCCGGGCACCGATACCTGCGCCCTCCTGAAGTCGGCCCTGATGTCGAACCGGTTTTCGTGCCAGCCCTCCAGCTTCGGCTCGGTGACAAGCACATCGCCGATCACCGAAAACGTGCCCGACCCCATCTTGCCCCTGATCCCCGGGGCAGTGCCTTCAGGTCCCGCGCCATCCTGCAGCGACAGCTTATTCCCTACGAGGTAGACGTCCGCGTCGAAGGTTGCCGGCGTCATCCCCGCTATCGGCGCATAGCTCGCATCCCGCAGATGTAGATCGGCCTGCGGCACCGCCGTCAAACCGTAAATCGGAAAGGAAGCGCTTCCTATCGCCTCCATGGGCCCATTCCGCAGTCGGATCTCCTCCACCGTGAGCACTCCTTGCTGCACGCGGATCGGGCCTGCCGTCGCTGCTTCCAGGGCGAAATCCCCCAGCCGAAGATTGTCAACCACCACGTCACCCCGCACCACCGGCCGCTTGATCGGCCCGGTGATGTCGAAGTTGATGGTCCCCATCCCGCTCAGCGGCGCGGGAAGCTGTACCCACGGCTGGAGCAGCCGCAGATCGAGGTTCCCCACATCCAGCACGAGGTAGGCCTCGCCATCAAGCGAAACGTCTCCCGTCAGCGACGCGCGCGCCGTCTCGTGAGTCGCCTCCAGGTCCACTGTCGCGCGGCGCAGCGAGACCTCTTTGATGCTTGGCACGGTCAGCCACAGCTTGGTCGTCCCGCCGACCCGCTCGATCCGTCGGCCGTTGAACCCCAGGCCTTCCAGCCCCAGTGTCACATCAAGCTCCGGCTGTTCGAGTGACCCTGTCGCCTTGATAGTCGTCGTCAGAAACCCCTCCAGCGGCCGCGGGATTTTCCCGTAGCCCCTGAAGAACTCCGATCTGACCCCCGCCCGATATAGACGCCACACCGCCCTGTCCCCCACCATCAGCAGCGTCCCCAGGCTCGCCTCTTTGATCGTCAAGGTCGCGTCCAACTGCCCAGGTTCCCGGCCGATCTTGCCGTTTGCCGACAGCTCTCCCTCCCCCCGCCTCAGAACTGCTTGATGCAGCTCTAGCAATCCATCCTTTACTCTACCTGCTACCGCCATTTCGTCAAACGGCAGTTCGTTCATGCTCAGCGAATGTGATCGCGCGCTGAACTCCACCTGTGGGTTGCTTGCCGGCCCTGTCGCCACCGCCTCGAAGTCGAGCTTTCCTGTCAGCGCCAGCCCATACCGCACCCGTACGAAATCCGCCACCTCCGCCAACTCCACCCCTACTCCCGTCGCCCGCACCGACAGACCTGTCTCCGGGTCGTAGCCCCCAACCACCGTAACCCTCCCCCCGAGTGCGCTCAGGAAGGCCTCCTCTATCACCAGCCGCCCCCGTTCAAACCGTGCCCTCGCCCTGGCCGCCTCGAACGGCTGCCCCGCTACCGTCACCGCCGGCATGCTCAGGTCCGCTTTCACGATCGGGTCGGCCAGCGTCCCGCCCAACTCCACCGTCCCGTCCACCGCCCCCTCCGGCGCATAGGCCGCATAGGCCGCCGGCGCCCAGTCCTTCAGCTCCGCCCCCTGCACCACCACCCGACCCGACAGACGCGCCTGCTCAGGGCTTGCCCGCCAGCCCGTCACCTTCAGTTCGCCCTCATACCTCCCCTTGCCCGCCGTCAGCACGACGTCCTTCAACTCCGCCCCCGCCGGCGCGAACCTGAAGTTCGCGGCCAGCCGCTCGAACGGCCTCCCTTGCAGTTCCCCCGGCCCCAGCTCCATCTGCCCCCAAGTGCTCCCTTGGTGCACTTGGCCCGTCACTTCCAACCGCGCGCAGCATTGCCCCTTCAGCCCCGCCAGCCTGATCGCCGCCCCCACCGCCGCCAGGTCCAAAGACGACAACTGCGCCTCCAGATGGTAGGCGCCGCTGACCGAGAAGCTTGCCTCCGCCGACCCCTCCGCCGTCGGCCCGCGCACCCGCACCCCCTTCAGCTTGACCGCACCATCGCGGTACTCGAACTCCCCCGCGATCTTCCCGAGGTCCATCCCCTGCGCCCACGCCCCACTCACCTCGAAGTCCCCCGCCACATTCCGCCCGCCGTCGAACCGCGCCCGCACATTCGCCTGCGCCGTCCCACGAAACTCCCCCTCCATCCCCGCCATCGTCGCCAGCATGGACAGCGGCACGTTCACCAGCGCCACACTTCCCTTCGCTTTCGCACCGTCCCTCAGATCCACTTCGATCTCGGCCTCCAGTTGGCGCGGGCTCCCATGCGCGCGCAGGTGCCAGATCTTCAGCCGCTTGTCGTGATACTCGAACTTCCCCACGAGATCGTGCCACGGGATCGCCCGGAACTTCACCACCCGCACCGTCGCGTCTCCGCTCACCGTCACATCAGACACCGGTCCCTCGATCCTCGCCTTCACGTGCATCGGGCTCGGCAGCAGCAGCCCCGCCGGAAACGCAACCTTCGGAAACAGCGCCCTCAACTGCGGATACCTGATCCCCGTCACCGATAGATCGAGGTCGAACGTCGGCGCGGCGAGATCCCTTAGCTCCCCCTCCAGCTCGATCGGCGCCTCCGCCACCGTCCCCGTCACTCCCTCGAACCGCAGATTCCCCTGCGCCAACCTCAACTTCCCCGCCGCCGCTGTTACCGGCTGCCGCAGCCAAGGGAAAGCTACCTCTGCCTCGCTCACCTCCGCCCCGATGTCGTACCTGACGCCCTCCTCACCCCCGAACGCGACCTCTCCCTTCGTCTCCGCCAGCCCGCTCGCCACTGTGAACGAACCCGTCCCAGGTATCCGCTCCACCGCGTAGGCCGCATTCACCCCTTCCGCCGCGAACTTCAGCTTCGTCTCCCCCGTCTGCGAGTTGCTCTCCCCACTCAGCCGCAGCGACGCGCAAACCCCCTCGTTCACAGGCGCGCTCACCGTGAATGTCGTCCTGCCCGCCTCCGGGAACCTGACCGACCCGTCCACACCCTCAATGGAAGTCGTCTGCCCCCCGCGCTTCTCATCCACCACCGTCACGTGTGCGTCTCGAACGGTGATGTTCCCCCGAAATCGCGGCGCCGCCTCCTCGCGACGCGCGAGCAGATCGCTGATGCTCCACTCCCCGCCGCTCGCCCGCGTCAGGTTCACCTCGGGCCCCGTCAACCTGACTGCCCGCACCTGTGTCGGCTTCGACAGCAGCGGAATCAGGCTCCCCTCACTCCCCACCCAGGCCTCGACCTTGGGAGCATTCAGCAAGACTGAGCCGTCCTCGTTCTTGACGACCACTTCCCGCAGCACGACCCGGCCGGAGACCGTGAGCGAAGCTTTCCCAATAGAAACCTCACGTCCAAGCTGGTGGGAGAACTCCTCGGCGACCGACTTCCGCAGGCGCTCGGCCAGCGGCCCCGTTTGCAGCAGCACGATCGCCGCAACCGCTAGCAGGACGAGTATGACGAGGTATGGCAGCAGTCGAGCTAGTTTGCGCATTTACTCAGCAATTGCCTGCCCGCGTTCGCGATCCCGGCGACCGGACTGGTCCGCGACACTATACCGCTATTCCTGCCTCTCGTCGCACAGCTCGCCCGCATGGTACGAGCTCCGCACGAGCGGCCCGCTCATCACGTACGTGAACCCCATCTCCCGCGCCGCCGCGCCGTATCGCGCGAACACCTCCGGCCTCACATACTCCGCCACCGCCAGGTGCCGTCGCGTCGGCTGTAGATACTGCCCTATCGTCACCGCCTGCGTCCCCGCGCCGCGCAGATCCCGCAGCAGCTCTAACACCTCCTGGTCGCTCTCACCCAGGCCCACCATGAACCCGCTCTTGGTGATGACTTCGCCGGCCATCTCCCCCGCCCGCAGCAGCTCCAACGACCGCGCATAACCCGCCTGCGGCCTGACCTCTGGGTATAACCTCGCCACTGTCTCCACATTGTGGTTCAACACCGCCGGCCTCGCCGCCATCACCACCCCGAGCGCCTTCCAGTCGCCACCGAAATCCGGCACCAGTACTTCGACCCTCGCGCTCGGCAGAAGTTCGCGAATCGCCCCGATCGTCGCGGCGAAATGCCCTGCCCCGCCGTCGGGAAGATCGTCCCGCGTCACCGATGTCACCACCACATGCCTTAACCCCAGCATCGCCGCCGCCTCCGCCACTCTGCGCGGCTCCTCTGCGTCCACTGCCTCCGGCCGGCCGTGCTCCACCGCGCAGAACCGGCAGTCGCGCGTGCACGTGTTGCCCAATATCAGGAAGGTCGCGGTCCCTCGCCCAAAGCACTCCCCCAGGTTCGGGCAGCGCGCGCTCTCGCAAACGGTGTGCAGCCCCCGCGCTGCCAGCTCCCTGCCCAGCCCCTCCAGCCCCGGACGCTTTGGCGCCTGCGCCACCAACCACCTCGGCAATCGCTCCCTCACGGCTTCGCTCCCTCCGCCGGCCACGCCGCGAGGGCGCATCTCGCCAGCGCCGCCCACACAACCGGGTTGAACCTGAACAGGCTCACTGATCTGCACAACTCCTCCCACGCCCGCTGCGTTTCCCCGCCCCTCACCAGCATTCTCCCCAGCCGCCCGTGCGCCCAAGCAAGCCGCCGCCGCGCCACCCCCTCCAGCCACGGTCCCTCCGCGTCATCTCGCGCGATCGCTCGCTCGATCACCGCCGCCTCCCACCGCCGCATCTTCGCCTGGTCGGCGCTTCTCTGCCCCTCGTGCCGGCGGTAGACGTAAAGCGGCGCCCGCAGCAGCCCGACCTCCCACTCCCGCGCCACCCGCAGTCGGCACCCGACCCGCAGTCGGCACCCGACCCGCAGTCGGCGCCCGACTCGGAGCCACAGGTCCCAGTCCTGGGCCAGTGGAAGCGACTCCTCGAACCCCTCGCCCAGGCACTCCCTCCGCGCCATCACGCTCGACATTCCCAGCCGGTTCGCCCTCAGCAGGGCTGCGCGCGATATCACCTCGATCCGCTGCGGCCGTTCTGTAGGGCGGGCATTCCCATGCCCGCCGCCGTTGTTGTAGGGCGGGTATGCGTCAGCATGCCCGCCGTCGTCGCCTTTGCTTGTCCTGCCGGCCGGTGTAGGGCGGGCGTGCCCTTCGGCTCGGCTCAGGGCCAGCCTACGCCCGCCGCCCCCCACCGCCAGCCCTCCCAGCAGCCCCAACCCCGGCCGCCGCGCGAACCACTCCACCTGCCAGGCCAGCTTCATCGGCAGCCACAGGTCATCATCATCGAGGAAGGCGACGAGGTCACCCGTCGCCGCCCGCAGCCCCACATTCCGCGCCGCCCCCCGTCCCCACCCCCCCCCCCGCCCCCCCCCCCCCCCCGGCCCCCCCGCGCCC
>Ga0315291_10005466_pt1 | contig 15922 bp, 11 predicted proteins | sample YL17G12_20_MG_FD_203070 | JGI IMG/M metagenome (GOLD analysis project Ga0315291, IMG submission 203070) | Sediment microbial communities from Yellowstone Lake, YNP, Wyoming, USA - YL17G12_20 | ecosystem: Environmental > Aquatic > Freshwater > Lake > Sediment | place: USA: Wyoming | collected...
CCTGACCCGCGAAGCTCTCCGCCCCGGGGTCGTTTACGCCGACCCTTACGGCCACACGCTGGTCATCGTCCGCTGGGTCGCGCAGTCCGGCGACCGGCCCGGAGCGCTCCTCGCCCTCGACGCCCAGCCCGACGGCACGGTCGGCATCAAGCGGTTCTGGAAGGGGAACTTCCTGTTCACGACCTCGGAGGTCATCGGAGAACCGGGGTTCAAGGCCTTTCGGCCCATCGTGATGGACGGCGGCCGGCCCCGGCTCCTTAAAAACGAAGAGATCGCCGCGGACTCTGGATATGGAAACGTGTCGCTCCAACAGAAAAAGATGGAGAGCGCCGCATTTTACGAAACGATGGAGCGGCTCATCAACCCGAAACCCCTGGACCCGGAGACGGCCTTCCGGGACCTGTTTCAGGCCCTCCACGAGCAGCTCATCGTCAGGGTCGAATCCGTCGCCAACGGCGAGTCGTACATGAAGGCCCATCCCGGCACGGTCATCCCGATGCCGGGAAGCGCAGCCGCCGTCTTCCAGGCCGGCGGCCTCTGGGAAGATTATTCGACGCCGAACCGGGACATGAGGCTCCTAATCGCCATGGATACCCTGCTCGATTTTCCGGAAAGGATCGTCCGCTCCCCGGGGTCCTACAAGCTGCCGAAGCGGAAGACCCCGGAAGAGATCAAGAAGGACCTGGAGGCGCCGGCAAGGAAATGGTCCGCTGAAATGTCGATCAGCTATGCCCGCTCGAACGGGACCGCGCAAACCCTCACGATCGAAGACATCTTGAACAGGAAAGACGCGTTCGAGATGGGTTACAATCCCAACGACGGCATCGAGGTTCGTTGGGGGGCGCCTGAAGGAAGTCCGGAGATCGCGGCGTGCCGCCGGCGGGCGCCGGCCGGGCAACAGGAAAGGATGCGTTCCCTCCGCTCCTGGTTCCGAAAACGGCTCCACCCCCCGACCTGAACGAAGCCGGGGCCGAGCGCCCCGTCAAGAAGCGTTCTTTTATTTCTTCAGCTTCTCGAGCTCGGCTTTATACGCTTCCAGATCGGAAATACCGTAATCCTCCTCCCGGCTCCGGGCCTCGAGCTCGCCGCGGAATTGGTTCCCGGTCATCCGGTCGAGGAGCCGCCACTCGGCCGGCTTTCTGAAACCAAACAAATAGCTGACGAGGTACTTGCCATATGTGTAGGTCCAGACCTCTCCGTACCGTGCCCCGATGTCCTCGTTGCTTCTGTCGGACTGGTATCGCGGATCCGAAATGACCCCGCCGTCCCAGGCGCCGTTTTCCTGGTAATCGATGGCAACAGGGCTGCCGTTAAGAAGATAGATCCTGGCCCGGTCCGTATTCCAGGGCTGCTGGGAGTTTTCTCTCTTGAACGCCGTCATGACATACGACAGGCGCGTCTCGAATTCCCCCATGGCCGCCATCGACCGGAAAGCCCAGAAGCGGTTCTGGAACTGGACCTTCGCCTCAGCGGATAATTTGACATAAATGTCTTTTTCGAAATCCCGCATGACAATGTAGTGCTGGCTGTACCAGGCGTCCTTGGACGGCTCCAGCCGGATCCCGCAGGCGATCGGAAGAAGGACCGCCGGGACCAGTAGGGCGATTTCTAAAAGGGCGAGGGCAGCTTTTTTCATATTTTTCCCCTTAGAAGAAAATTATCATACGGATGGGCGGATGTCAAAAGCGCGCCCGGCCTAGATTGCCGATAGGACCTGAATCGGAAGAAAGAATCCCATAGGGATTTTTAAGCCCGGGACCGGACGGCCGATGCCCGAGTCAGGGTCCGGCTTAAGGCTTGACGCCGAGCCGCTCGAGGAGTCCGGCATCCACGATGCCCTCCTTGGACCAGCCTTGCGTCCTGTAATAAGCGTCCAGGATCGACCCATAATAAGCCGGGTCCACCGCCCTCCCCTTGAGGGCGCCGCGACTCATGGGAACGGTCAATTTCGGCGGTACGTAGGCGTCGTAAGCGCGGCCCCGTCCCTGGAGGTTGTTGACGTGGCGCTCCAAGGCGTAGATCCTCTTGCCGCAGGCCGTCATGGAGGCGGCTGAGTGCTCGGTCCCCGTCAAAGCTTGATACAGCGACAGGAACAGGTCCGAGGTGACGTCGGCCGTAAAGAAATCGCACAAGCCGAGGGAATCGACGAGCGCCTTCCCCTCCTGGCCCGCCGCGACGTATCCGGCCAGGTTCTCCGCGCCCTCAAGCCCGCCCTCCTCGGCCTGGATGGTCCAGGCGTAAGTATGGTCGCCGCGGCCGCGGTTCGAAGTCCCGTAGGCCGTGTACATCCCGGGAAACGCTTTCGGTTCGACGCCGGCGTATCCCAGCCCTCCGAAGGCCGTCGTCACCGACCGGGCGATCTCCGTAAGGTCGCTTGCCGGCGCCGCCGCACCCACCCCGGCGATGACGCGGTCGGAGTATTGGCCGAACAGCCTCCCCAGTTCGTCCGAACCGTAAGCAATGGCCTCGAGCGTCCGGATCATGTCCGGGGCGCTGCCGAAGGCAGGGGCATTTGCATAACTCTTGAGGTATCCCTTTTCGGCAAGCTCCATCGCGCCGGCCATGACGCTCCCCAGGGTCATGGTATCGATCCCGAGCTCGTTCGAGAGATGGTTCAGGCGAAAGATGGCGTCCCGGTCGAGGATGCAACAGTTGATCCATAAGGCGATCGTCTCGAACTCCGGCCGGACCCCGCTCCCCGCATAGGGCCCCTTGTCCACCGACGCCGAACGCGTGCACATGATGTGCCGGCAACGGTTGCAGACGTTGTGCTTTCCGGCGATCTCCAGGAAGGCGCCCGTTGAGACCTTCGCGTAATCGGCGGCATCGAACGAGCCCTCGTCGAAGTTGTGCCAGGGGAGGTACCCCCCCTCTTTTCCCATGTAGCCGCCGTGGAACGCCCTGTCCAGCCACCATGTCGTCCCGGTCACGGGCCGGAAGGAGGCCGTCTTAGCCGGATCTGAGGCGCTGCCCTTGACCAGGGCGTCCAGCTCCTTGCCGAGCCTCCGGAATTTGTCCTGGTCATGGTAGGATACGGTTTCGCGACCGAAGGCCGTGACCGCGACGAGGTTCTTCGACCCGAAGACGGCGCCGGCGCCGCCCCGGCCGAAGTTCCGGTGGTGGTCCGCGGTCAGACAGGCAAAAGCGACCTTGTTCCAGCCGCCCGGGCCCAGGCAGACGGTCGAAGAACCGGGATACTTCTTGGTGAGGAAGTCCGTGATCGCGGAGGCCGCACGGACGATCTTCCGGCCCCCCCGGTCCTCAAAGAGTTCGTCCTCCGCGGGAAGGACCTCGATCTTCCCTTCCGAAACGAGGATGCGGACGGGCGCGTCCGCCTTTCCGTCAATGATCAGGTGGTCGATACCGGCCCGCTTGAGCATGTTGGGAAAGAGCCCACCGCAGCTCGAGTGCGTGATGAGCCCGTAAAGGGGTTCGTGGCCCGGGACCCAAGGAACCGCCTCGGGAGAGCGGGTCATTGTTCCTATGAAGGAGCAGGAGCCGCGTCCGGCCGTGGGGATGAGTGTGTCGTTGGGCGCCGCTGAGCCGAGGACGATCCGGTTCTTCGGCCCGAGGGGGTCCTTCAGAGGTTCCGAGCCCTTTAAATGTTCGTAGATGAGGCGGGCTTGGACGCCCCGGCCGCCGATGTAATCCCGGTAAACGGCAGGATCGGCCGGCTCGACGAAAGTTTTTCTCGCCGTGAGATCGACCCAGGCCAGCTTGCCCGTGTACCCCGTAAAGCCGCTTGTAGAGAGCCCCATGTTCACTCCTTGGAAAAAAATGCGGTCCTCTGCAGGTCATCCGACGAGCAGGACCTCTTTCTGCGGCGTGGACAGCCAATCGGCGCCGTCCTTCGTCACGACGACCATCTCTTCGATGGTCACAACGCCCCGGCCGGGGACAGTGAGCCTCGGCTCGATCGTGAAGACCATTCCCTCCTCGAGGAGCCGGAAGGGTTTTTGGGCGTATTTTTCCCACTTGGGGCCGAGGAGCGCCGTCCCGTCATGGGCGAAGCGGCCGACCTGGTGCCCGAGGGCATGCGGGAACTCATCGTAACCGGCGGCGGTGATGACCTTTCGGGAGATCGCGTCGATGTCAACGCCCTGGACGCCGGGTTTCATGGCCTGCTTTGAGGACTCAATGGCCTGGACTATGGCCGCGAACCCCCCGGCGACGTCGCCCGGAGCCTCCCTCTCCCCCGGGCAGAGGACGTAGAACGTCCTTTGCAGGTCAGAGCAGTAGCTGTTGACCTTGACCCCGAAATCCATGTTCAGGACCTGGCCGGGCTCCACTTTCCGGTCCGTCGGCGAGTAATGGGCCCCGGCAGTGTCAGGCCCCGTGAAGACGGACGGGCACGTCGATTCGGCCCAGGCGAGCTCGAGACCGCGCCGCTTGACCTCGGACACCATGAACGCGGCGATCTCCTTCTCCGTCCGGCCGGGTGCGATGAAGCCCCGGACCCTGGCGAAGATCTCTTCGGTCGTCCGGACGGCCTCCTTTATGAAGCCGATCTCGCTTGCCGATTTCCTCTCCCTTAGGGCAGAGACGATCCTTTCGGCCGGGACGATCCTTTCGGCCATCCCGATCTCCGCGAGGAGCCGATGGAGCGTGAGATACATGCCATGGGTCAGGCCGTCGCAGATCTCGCTCCCTTCGGAATAGTTGATCGCGATCCGCCGCGGATCGAGCGCCTTCATGGTTTCCTGGAAGGGTTCCTTGATGCCCGTGACGTAGCCTGCGACACTTTCATAGGCCCCCGTTTCTTCGACCGTCTTCTGGTCGTAGAGTCCGACGATGGCCCGTGTCCTGCCGTCCCTGCCGACGATGAAGGCCGAATGCCAGGTCACATCGGCCGTCACGAGGAAAGGCAAGACAGGGTCGCCGTTGATGGCGCTTTCGCGCGTGAACGTGATCCAGCAATCGATATCGAATTCCGTAAGCAGGCCCGCGGCCTGCCGGACTTTCTCTTGGATGAGGGTCATGCCCGAGCTCCTTTCTTTTCAGGCGGTAAAACGTTTCAATTTTTTCAGGAAGGCGAGGACAAGGACGGCCGAGACCACGAGAAGGCCGGTCAATAGCAGGAAGTACTGGTGGTGGGCGAAACGGCTATAGGACTTCCCCATCAGGCCCGACCCGTAACTCCCGGCCGCGATGGCCGCAAACCAACCGCCCATCATTACACCCGCGAACCTCGGGGGGGCGACTTTGGAGACGAACGACTGACCCATGGGCGAGATGAGGATCTCGGCCAAGGTGACGACAAAATACGTCCCGATGAGCCAGGCCGGTGACATGATGTTCAGGTCCTTGTTCCCGCCGGCTAGCGAGGCGGCGACCATGATGACCATCGAAACGCTCATGATCAGCATCCCGAAGAAGATCTTGACCGGAGTGGAAGGCTCCTTCCCTTTCCGGTTCCAGCGGCCAAAGAGGGAGAGGAGCAGGGGGGTCAGGACGAGGATGAAGAACGGTCCGAAGAATTGATAGGTCTCGGGCCGCAGGAACTTGAAGATCTTCGTCGAGCGTTCGGCAAAAAGTGTCAGGGCGAAATAGTTTTGGTAGAAGGCCACCCAGAAGAAGATGACGATGATGTAGAGTGTCACGAGCATCGCGATCCGCTGCCGCTCCTCGCCCCGGTCCATGACGCGTTTGTCAGGCGACTCGGGGCGTCCCGAGGCCGCCCGGGCAGCGAGCTTGTTGTCCGCGCCGGCCAGGTGTTTCCGTCCCGCCTGGAAGATGAGCACAGCAATGACCATCCCGGCCGCGCAGACCCAGAACGACAGGTTGTAGCTGTTGTAAACGGCGCTGATGTATGTGGCGACAAGGGGCGCGATGGCGGCCCCGATGTTGACCCCCATGTAGAAGATGTTGAAACCCGCGTCCTTCAAGTGCGGCTTGCCGGCATAAAGGTTTCCGACGAGAACGGACTGGTTGACCTTGAAGATGCCCGTCCCGACGGCGATGAGGAACAGCCCAGCGTAAAACGTCGTCAACTGGGCCTTTGAGGACAACGCCAATCCGACATAGCCCAGAGCCATGAGGACCGCCCCGACCCTGACGGTGTTGAGCTGGCCGAGGACGCGGTCGCCGATCCAGCCGCCGAAGAGCGGCACGAAATAGCAGAGGGCGAGGAAGAGGCCGTAATAATCGCCCTTCCTGGAGTCGGACCAGCCCAGTGTCTTGTCCATGTAAAGGACGAGAATGGCCATGAGCGTATAAAAGCCGACCCGCTCCCACATCTCGGTAAAGAAGACAAAGGACAATCCCTTGGGGTGTTTTTTCAGCATGTGTCAGTATCCTAATCGAAAGCCCGAAGAATTTCAATCCCGCTTTGGTCAACGCAGCCCTGAGATTCCGGGCGAATTTCTGCCGACCACGTTGACTCCGCCTGATACAACGATTGTCCTTTCATCGCGGATATATTTATGATATATTCTCCTTCGGAGAAGGATAAATGAGAGAACTCATCAGGCAAAAGATCGTCGATTCGATGAGCGCGCCCCTGCCCGCTTTCACGCGCCGGGACGTCCGTCTTCCGGGCATTGCCAAGAAGGCCACGGCGGTCATCGGCATGCGCCGGACGGGAAAAACCACTTTCCTGTGGCAGGTCTTGACCGACCGATTCACGCAGGGCACGCCGAGAGAGGGGCTCCTATTTTTCGGCTTCGAAGACGAACGCCTGGCCGGGATGACCCCGCACGATCTTCAAATCGTCGTCGAGGAGTACTACCGGTTGCATCCGGAATGGCGGGATCAACGGAAAGCCGTTTTCTTCTTCGATGAAATCCAGGCCGTCTCGGGCTGGGAGTCTTTCGCCCGCCGCCTGCTTGACACCGAGCGGATCGAACTCTTCATCTCCGGGTCTTCCGCGCGGCTTCTCAGCCGCGAAGTCGCCACCAGCATGCGCGGCCGGGCCATGGAAACCCTCGTTCATCCTTTCAGTTTCCGGGAATATCTCCGGCATCGGGGCAAGGAGCCGGGCCGTCCCGCCGATCGGCTGCCCAAGGCCGCCAGGTCCACCTTGGAGAAAGATCTCCTGGATTATCTGGCTTGCGGAGGATTTCCGGAAGCCCAAAGCGCGAAAATAAGGGACCGGCGCGACCTCCTCCGAGGATATGTCGACGCGGTCCTATTCCGGGACGTCGTCGAACGGTACTCGGTGACGCATGTCGCGGCCTTACGCTGGATGGTCCGGCATCTCCTGGGAAATGCGGGCGGATCCTTCAGCGTGAACCGGTTCTACAACGACACGAAATCCCAAGGGCTGTCCGTCTCCAAGGATTCGCTTTACGAATACTTCTCCTACCTGGAGGACGCCTTTCTCGTCCGGGTGGTCTCGGTTTTTTCGAAGTCGGAGCGCCGCCGGATGGTGAATCCAAGAAAAGTCTATCCCGTCGATCCCGGCTTGATCCCGATCTTCGACCGGACCGGGAAAGCCGATTCCGGCCACGCGCTGGAAACCTGCGTCATGCTGGAGCTCGAACGCCGGGGCGTCGATATCTCCTATGTGCGGATATCGTCCGGATTTGAGGTGGATTTTCTGGCCCTGTTTCCCGACGGGAGGGAGCAGCTGATCCAGGTTTGCGACGACCTGGACGATACGGCCGTGCGCGAACGGGAAATCCGGGCGCTCGTCGAGGCCGCCTGCGAACATCCCCGCGCCGGGTTGAACATTGTGACACTCCATCCCGAATCGGTCAGGAATTTGCCGGAGAACATCGCCCTGCACTCCGCCGCTCCATGGTTGTTGTCATGAATGGTAGCGGCGAGCGGGGCTTAAGCGCGGGATCGTGGAAGGATTGAAGTTCATCGGCGAAAGCTTCCGGAGATAGTGTATATTAGATCCGTGACATCAAGGAATCGGAGAAGGGCCGCCTTCTTCATCATCGTGTCAGCGCTTTGGGTCCCGACGGCGGAGATCGGGGCGGGCGGCCGGCAGGACCGAAGGTCCCCCATATGCGAGATCCGAGTCGACCCAAGCCTCATCAAGTTCACCGCGGGCCGAAACGGTTCTGCTCCAGAGCCCCAAATCATCAGCATCTTCAACGCGGGGAAAAAACCTTTCAAGTGGAGAGCGCGGGCGAGCGGCAAGTGGCTTTCGGTCTCTCCCACTTCCGGAACCGACGATGGGGAATTGCGGGTCACGGTGGACCCTTCGCTGCTGGAGCCGGGTATCCACGAAGGGATAATCACGGTCCGGGCTCCGGGGGCCGTCAACTCCCCCCAGCAGGTCAAGGTCATCCTGGAAGTCGGAGGAAAGGACTTGTACGGGGGTTTCCGGTCCTCGCGATACGGGATCAACCCCTTCCCTGCGCCCGGCTACTGGGCCCAAACCGCCAAGGAAATGGCCCGCCGTGTCGGCGGGGCTTCGCCGGCGGGCATATGGATCGTCGGGGTCACCATGGACGACGGGACATGCGAGTTGAACTTTCCGGGGCCCGGCGGGTCCTATCCCAAGATCATTTTCTCGATTCGGACCAGAACGAGGAATATCTGACCTTCTTCGATTCCCAGGGGATGTCCATCTGGCTCCAGGTGGAGCCCGGCGACGCGGACCTTCCGACCCTTATCGACATCGTCCTCGACCGCTACGGCCGTCATCCCTGCGTCACCGGTTTCGGCGTGGATTGTGAATGGTACCGCTGGACGACCAATACTTGGGGGAAGGCGGTCACGGACGCCGAGGCGGCACGGTGGTCGGAGCGCGTTCTTTCCCGCAAGGCTTCCTACTCCCTCTTTCTCAAGCACTGGATGCCGGAGCGTATGCCGCCGTCCTTCCGGACCGGGCTTTTCTTCATCGACGACAGCCAGAAGTTCCTTTCCCTGGAAGCGATGGTGGAGGAATTCCAAGCCTGGGGCCGGAGGTTCGATCCGAGTTCTGTCGGATTCCAGTTCGGGTATGAAGCGGATAGGGTTTGGTGGGCCGGTCTGAGCGATCCCCCCGCCGCGATCAGCGGCGCCCTGCGGCGGTCCATCCCCAACCTTCACAGCCTCATCTGGGTCGATTTCACGCTGAGAGAGGTCTTCCCGGAGACGCTCCGGCCGAAATAGGGCCATCGGTTCAAACTTCGACGCCGGCAGCCTTTTCCTGCTGGAGCCGTCGCCGCGAATAGAAGAACATGTAGACGGCTTCCACGGGAGTGAGCACGGCCAGGATCCCCATGAAGATCTTCGCACCCCCGAAGAGGATGAAGAGGAAGACCCAGGTGGCGAAGAAGTCCCTTCTGTAGATGGGAGCGATCTTCGAGGCGATCCAGTCGATCTTCCCGGTAAAGCCCGGCTGGCCGGCGCTTTTCTCAATGTCCTTGACGACGGCCACGATATAGTTGCCGATCCCGGACCTTTGGGTATAGATCGAGAACTGAACATAGAACAGGATCATGGACAGCAAGCAAAGGCCGCCGAGGATGAGCCAGAGGTTGTTCCACGTGGACCGGTAAAGGCCGATCGGCAGGTTCATGAAAAAGAAGACAAAGGTCAGCGCGTCGCTGGCGACGTCCAACGTGCCCCCGAGCTTGGAGCTCCGGAAGGTCAGACGGGCGTTCTCGCCATCGCAGCCGTCGATGATCGAGGCCATCTCGAACAGGAACGCTCCTAGGACAGCATTCCGGTAGCCCCCTCTCCCCTCAAACCAGCCGCTCAGAAGTCCGACGAAGAGCACGACGATGCTGATTTCCAACGGCGAAACATTGATCTTGAGGAGCTGCCGGGTCAGGAAGGTCGAGATATAGCGGTTTAAGTTGCGGGAGAAAAAGCCGTCGGTCGGCTTCCTGGCCGTCCCGATGAGGTAGCGCTCGGCCCTTTTGGCGGACGCCTTGGACGTGACCGTTTCGCAGAAATACGGGCCGGCGTCGAACGCGACCGTCCGGGCAGGATCGAATGTCTCCTTCATGACATCCGCGTCCAGATGAACGGAGCCGCGTTTCGTGAAGGCGCCGGCCAGCCTGGCGAGCGTTTCGCCCGAACAGAGGCCCACGCCGGCGTAAGACGCGGCCCGCCCTCCCGCGTCTCCGCTAAAAGCCGCGACGGTCCGGCCGTCATCGGCCGTTTTGATCGTGGGCTGTTGCCCGGGCCGGCCCTCCTCAAGGCTATGGACCACAAGAAGGTTCCGGTCCTCCCCCGGATCGGCTTGAGCCACCTTCTCCAGGACGGCGGGGGCAAAGACAAGGTCGCCGTCCATCAGCCAGAACCGACCCCTGAGGGCTCCGCGGCGAACAAGGTCCGTAAGCCCGGAGAGGGGGACATACTCCAAGCGCTTGTCCTTCTCTTTGAAACGTTTGTCATCGCCGAGAGAAGCAAGGATCGCCTTCCCGGATTCTGCGTCGTCTCCGATGAGGATGAATTCCCTCACCCCGGCCTGGGAGGCCGTCAAGATGGTTCGCTCGAGCATGGTAAGACCCAGGATAGCCCGCGGGGGGACGTCTTTTGCGCCGGAGGGGACTTCCCCCCGCCGGCCGGTCAGAACGACAGCTCTGTCCAAACGCACGTTGTCACTCCTTGTTCTCAGGGCAAGCCCTTTTTCTCCGACACGAAAAGGATCAGCGCCAGGACGACAAAAGCCAGCTTCCGGATCCTTCGGATGACGCTGAGGCTGAGACCGATGGCGGCCGGATGGCCCAGGCTCTTCAGCATGAGCATGCTGACGCTCTCCATGATCCCCCACTGCCCCGGCAGGATGAAGAAGATCGTGTTGGAGATGACGACGACGGCCGTAATGAACCAAGCCTGGACGTAATCTGCGGGCACGCCCAAAACCCTCAGGATGATCAGCACCTCGACGACTCCTGTCAGCCGGGCCAGGATATGCAGTCCGAGAGCGGCGGCGGTCTTGAGGTTCGCCCGCGCGTAAAGGAGCCGAAGATTCCCATCCAGGGCCCGGAGCTGTTCCTCCCGCTTCAGGACCCATCTTCTGACCTTCGGGATGACGCTGGAGATCCTGAGGACGATCCCATAGAATCCGCGGACGGAAAAGAAGATCAGGAGGATAAGGCCGATCGTGGCGATCGCCAGGCAGACAAGCGTGGGGGCAAGAAGCCCCTCGGGGATCCGGATAAAGATGGACCCCAAGAGCAGGCCGACAGCCAGGAAGATCGCCGTCGCGACGAATTCAACAGTTTTGTCAAAGAAGACGCCGGGAATTCCCTCCTTGAGGGGAACGTTCCCTTTGATCAGGTAGGCCCGGGCTGCGTCGCCGCCCAGGCTGGCCGAGGGGAGCAGAATGTTGAGAGCGTCACTGATGATCCGGACCCGGAACAGCCGGAAAAACGGGACCTTCTGGAAGTATGTGTTCTGGATGATGCTCCAGGCGCAGGCCTGGAAGAACAACCAGCAGGCCCCCACGATGAGGATCGCCGCGAACCAGGCCCCGAAGCGCGAGACGCTCTCTAGGACGGCGCCGCTGCCGATCCGCAGGATGAGGTAGGCGAAGAGGAGAAGCCCGACGCTGCCGAGGAGCGTTTTCGTCCACGTCCGGGGGAGCTTGAACCTCATGCCCGTCCCTTGGCCGTCTCAGAGGTCCCGGCTTTCAACAAGCCTTCCGCTTTTTCCATGGCCTTCTCGTCATCGACGTCGATCCAGAATCGGCCGCCGATGTCCATGATCCTGGCTTTGCCTTTCCCCGCCAGGACCTTCATGCCCCCCGAAAGGGTGAAATCGCCTTGCTTCTGGCTCTCTTCGAGGGCGGCAAAGAGAGCCGGCGTTCCCAGGAAGAGGCCTGTGTCGAAGGCATTATAGTCCTCGATATCTTTTCCGATCGCCGAGATCCGGCCGTCCTCGACGCGGACCTTGGTCACGTCCTCCAGGTCGACATAAGCGTTGTCCCGGACGACGGCGTCTACGGCCAGGATGGTTTCGTCCGCGCCGATGGGCTGTTCGGCTAGGTCTCTGAGGATCGCCGGGTCAAAAATGTGATCGGACATGGACAGGATGAACTTGTCGCCCGCCTCATTCCTGGCTTTGAAGACCGAGAGCCCGTTCTCCTTCTCCCATTCGTCGTTGCGGACGAAGGAGACAGAGATCCCCCGCTCCGAGGCAAGGGCGCTCAGATGACCCTCGACCTTCTCGCGCGCATAGCCGGTCACAATGACGAACTCGTGAAGTCCTGCCTTGAGCCCGCCCCGTATGACCCACTCGATGAGCGGACGCCCGCCCACTTCAAGCAGGGGCTTGCTCTCCGCGCGTCCGGACAGGCGTTTTCCCATTCCGGCCGCGATGATCAGGCACTTCAAGGAACACTCTCCAGGCCGTCCCGGACGCGGGGCGTCTTCAGATTACAGTCGCGATCCCCCCGGAGGGGGGCGTACAACCGCAAGAATAAGCTAAAATTGTAATCGACCGGGGGCAAAAAGTCCACAATCCCTGAAAAATCCCAAAACTTCCGTGAGGACGTGAGTCGGAATTCCGGATATCTTAGGAGATCGGATTGACAGGCGGGGCGAAGGCCCCTATAGTCGCTCTGTGGACATCGTGTTGGCGTCGGCTTCCCCGAGGAGACGGGAACTCTTGAAGAAGATCGTGGACGATTTTCGGGTCGTGCCAAGCGGGGTCGACGAGACGAAGATCAAAGAGCGGGACCCCGTGAAGTTCGCGCTGGAAGCGGCGATCCTGAAAGCCCGGGACATCGGCGAACGTCATCCCTCGTCCCTGGTGATCGCCGCGGACACGATCGTCTGCCTGGGGGACCGGATCATCGGAAAGCCCCGTAACCGTGAAGACGCCCGGAGGACCCTCGAAGCGCTGTCCGGCACTCGGCATCGCGTCATCACGGCCGTCGCGTTGTTCAAAAAGAACGTCAACAGATGGCTCACGGGATACGAGGAGAGCTTCGTCCGTTTCAGAAAGCTGGAGAGCGGGGCCATCCGTGCCTATCTGAATACAGGCGATTCCCTCGACAAGGCCGGAAGCTATGCCATCCAGGAGGTCAACGACGCGTTCGTCGAAAGCCTCGAGGGCGATTATGACAACGTCGTCGGCCTGCCTGTCGGGCTCGTCCGCCGTCTCCTCGAGCGGTTCCCGGCGGGAGAAGCGGACGATTGACAAGGAGAGACCATATGCGCAAAATTCCGATCCTGCTCGGCGTCGTCCTGGCCTGCATGCCGGGAATCACGTCCGCAGGTTTGAGCCGGCAAGTCGTCAACTATGACATCCACGTGAGGCTCCTTCCGGAGACGAAGACCCTGGAAGGCCGGGAGACGCTCCTCTGGCTGAACGATTCGAATACGGAGGTGACGGAGCTTCCCTTCCACCTCTACCTCAACGCCTTTAAAAACAACCGGACGACGTTCATGAAGGAATCGGGGGGCTCATCCCGGGGCTTCAAGGTCGATGAAGCGAACTGGGGAAGGATCACCGTCCGGTCCATCCGGCTCCAGAACGGCCCGGACCTTACGCCGACCCTCGTCTATGCCGCGCCCGACGACGGGAATCCGGACGACCAGACCGTGATGCGGGTGACGCTCCCGGCGCCGGTCAAGCCGGGGGAAACCGCCGCCCTGGAGATCGCCTTCGAGACCAAGCTGCCCAAGGTTTTCGCCCGCTCCGGCTTCGTCGGGAACTTCTTCATGGTCGGCCAGTGGTTTCCCAAGATCGGCGTCCTCCGGGACGGCGTCTGGAACTGCCACCAATATCACGCCCAATCCGAGTTCTTTGCCGACTACGGCCTTTTCACGGTGGAGATCACCGTGCCGGAGGCCTATGTCGTAGGCGCCACCGGCCGGAGGGTCAAGGAATCGAGGAACGCGGACGGCACGAAGAGCCTCGTTTACTTCCAGGAGGACGTCCACGACTTCGCCTGGACGACCTGCCCGGACTTCGTCGAATCCCGCGAACGGTTCACGATGGACGAGCCCAAAGTGGACACGGAGATGATTTTTCTTGTCCACCGCGCCCATCTGGGTCAAAGGGACCGCTACGTCCGTGCCCTGAAACAGGGCCTGGGGTTTTACAGCAAGAACTACGGCGCCTATCCCTACGGGACGATCACGCTTGTCGACCCGGCACCTGGAGGGATGGGGGCCGGCGGTATGGAATATCCGACGCTTTTTACAGCCGGTACGACAAGCTTCATTCCGCGCGGGCTGAGGGTGCCCGAGATGGTGACCATCCACGAGTTCGGGCACGGTTATTGGTACGGGATCGTCGGCTCGAACGAGTTCGAGGAAGCCTGGCTCGACGAGGGGATCAACACCTACTCCGAGATCAAGGCCATGGACAGTCTCTATGGGTCCGACCGGGCGATGATCGACTTTCCCGGCCTCAAGATCGGCGATTTTTCGTATCAGAGATTGGCGACGATCGGCTCGGGTCGCTTCGACCCGATCGTCCGGAAATCCTGGGATTACATCAGCGGTTCGAGCTACAGCCTGAATGTCTACAGCAAAGCCGGGATCATGTTGTTGACGCTCGAAAGGGTCCTGGGCGAGGAGGTCATGGCCAAGGTCATGAAGACGTACTTTGAAACCTGGAAGTTCCGCCATCCCCGAACCGAGGACTTTGTCCGGACCGCCGAGGAAACGAGCGGCCGGGACCTCGGCTGGTTCTTCGACCAGGTCCTCCATAGCCCCGACAAGCTGGATTATGCGATCACCGACTTACGGTCGGAGGAGGTCCAGGAACCGAAGGGACTGTTTGACCGTAAAGACTCCAGGACAGGCGCTGCGAATGCTGTCGATAAAGGCACAGCACAGAAGCCCGCGTTCCAAAACACCGTCGTCGTCGCCCGCCTGGGAGAATGGATCTTCCCCCAGGAGATCAAGGTGACCTTCGCGGACGGGAAGGAGGTCCGCGAGACATGGGACGGCCGGGACCGATGGAAGAAATTCGTCTACACTCTGCCGGTCAAGCTCACTTCCGCCCAGGTTGACCCGGACAACCGTTATCTCCTGGACGTCAATTTCGCCAATAATTCGAGGACCCTCGCGCCGACGCCATGGGCCACACGGAAATACGCCTTGGGATTCATGGGCTGGGTCCAGCACCTGCTGTCGTTCGTTACGCTGTGAGGAGAAGAACCATGACGATCACAACTTGCTTAAAAAAAGGCGTCACCGAGGCGACGGCAAGACCGAACCTTATGGGCGTGCTATGGTTGTTCAATATCTTGTTCGCCTCCATCCTATATTTCATTTTCTTCGGGGCTTTTGATGCCGCCGTGGGCCCGAGCCTGGCCCTGAAAGACCTGCTCAAGACGGGCGATATGAATATCATCCTGGAGACGCTAACGAAACCGGCCGGCCCGTTCACGGCGTCCTTGCGGATGGCCCCCTACATCATCCTGCTCTATTTCCTGGCTAACATCTTCCTCCAGGGGGGCGTCCTCAATGTGCTCATCGCCCCGCGTGGCCGGGATAAGTTTGCGGCTTGTTTTTTCGGCGGCGGCGGGCGGTTTTACGGCCGGTTTCTTCGTCTCCTGATCTATTCAGCGGTCGTTTGGGTTCCTGCCGGTATTTTGTTCGTTGCTGTAAATGCGTTTCTCAGAGTTTTAGGCGATTCCTCCCGGGAGAGGCAGATGGTCCTCTTCGTCATCATCCGCGTCGCGCTCGTTCTGTTCCTGCTTCACCTCGTCAAGATGGTCCTGGATTATGCCCGGATCATGATCGCGACCCGGGATTCCCGATCCGTTTTTCGCGCTCTCATGGATGCCGTGCGATTCGTGCTCCGAAGGTTAGGCGGGACTCTCGGTTTGTACTATCTCCTCGGGTTGACGGGGCTGGCGATGGCGCTGGTCTATCTGAGCGTGAAGTCCATTATCGGGACAACGACCGCAGCCGGCATCCTTGCCGTTTTCCTAATCACCCAGGTTTATATCGCGGGGAGGGGCTGGCTGCGCGCGGCCTACCAGACGGGACAGCTGGAGATGTTTACCATTTCAGGCCTGACACGAGAAGCAAAACAAGGGAACAACGGGGTCAAGGAAGAAGCGGCGGCC
>Ga0315291_10005468_pt1 | contig 15920 bp, 15 predicted proteins | sample YL17G12_20_MG_FD_203070 | JGI IMG/M metagenome (GOLD analysis project Ga0315291, IMG submission 203070) | Sediment microbial communities from Yellowstone Lake, YNP, Wyoming, USA - YL17G12_20 | ecosystem: Environmental > Aquatic > Freshwater > Lake > Sediment | place: USA: Wyoming | collected...
CTTCCTGTTGTCGTTAGCAACCGTCTTTAACTGAGAGGGGTACTTAGGCCCTAAAGGGTACACCAAGGGATTAGCGTGCCAGTAGTCCCCCTGCACCTCCAGAACTAGGTTAGCACGCAATAAAAAGGCCACACACGCTACGAAAGTCCCAGCAGGGCCACGTATCAGTGCCGACCTCCGGTAAGATAAACCTAGTAAATCCAGGTGACTCGAAACTAGGGCCTCTAAGGCACTGACCTTAGCCACACGTCCTTCGGACATAGCTAGACGTTGAAGATCAGAGTGCCGCTGTCTAGCCCCTGGTATAGCAAACTGCCTAATGTTTGCAGCGCGTATCTTGGCTTTAGCCGCCTCAGAGTGCCCTCTACCTTTCGTTGGATGTAATTCTGGTTTAGTTGTGATCCAATCGTAGCCATTTCTTATGGTTACCCCTATAGATCGCAGATGGTTGATCACCGCTGACCCGGACACACCAAGAGACACCCCTATAGAGTGCCCACTCTCGCCTGCCAAGTAACGGCCTTCGAGATCTAAAGGCCACCGGATGCGCCCCGACAGGTTCTTACACAAGCGGGTACAATAAAATTGCTTGTGCCCCTTGGAGACCCGATACCGGAACTCCTTAGCATCTTTCACGAAAGGCTTAGAACAATAAGCACAAGTTAGCTGCACACCAGAGTATACACCAACGGGCTCAGACCCGCTGTGCGTCCCCGAAGTTGTTCTTCAAGACCGCGAAAATCTGCGGCTTATATACGCCGTTCCAGACCTTCTCGTTCAGGGGCTTACCCTGCTTGCCGTAAGGGTGCGTCAGCAGAGAGGAACCCCCGTGCTCCACATCCCCGAGGATCTCACGATCCGAGTACCCATCGAGAATCGAAAGCTTGAGGTACAAGGGGGCGTCCGGGTGGATCGCCTCCAGCTTCGACTTTATCCTGGGCAACATCCGCTTCAACTGGCGCTCCGCCGTATCCTCATCGAAGATGGGCAGCTCGTGTCGCTTTTCATCACCCTCACTCGTGTAGGTGTCACTGACCTCGCGCTTCTTCCGCTTGGCGTTGAGAGCCTCATTCGTGAGGCTCCGAAGCACGTAGTTCTCAGAATCCCGTAGCGACATATCGGGCTTGAGATGCCGGGACCCTGACTCAAGAAAGCGAACCAGAAAGTTCAGCATGACGTCTTCAACGAACTGAAGGTCATGAAACTTGGACATCAACATCATGTAGGCCCGTTTACCGAAGGCCTTGGCCAAACTGCCACGGGGATCCGGAACGTCCGCCACACCCCTATCGGTGAACACGCTGTACATCCCACTCCCGAAAGAGTCGATCGTGGTCACCGCCAGACGGGTGCAGAAATCAGCAAAGCGAAGCCGCAGAGGCAGGGATGCCCAAATCTTCCGTCGCAGGTCACCAGAAGTCCGGGCCAGTTGGGCAATGCGTTCCATCACCCGAGCTGGTTGACAAAAGGGCTAGAGCGCGAAGTCGGCCGCCCAGGGCCGAATTGTATCCAAAACAGCGTTCTGGACCTTCGGCGGTAGGTTCGTATCCCGGAGAGCCTGCATGAGCGAAGATCCGTTCTCCAGCATCGCGAAAACCTCTATCTCATGCTCCGCCACTGGTTTACACGATACAACCCCATCTAAACACTCGTGAAGGGTATCTGAGAGTACCTGTCGAGCCTCAGCCAAAGCCAGCACTGTATCGGCACTACATTGCTGTAAGTCAGGCAGAGTGGATTCCCAACTCTGTGAATCATCCTCTGTAGCGTATCCGGGAGGTATGTAGGGTCTTTCTTTATGCCGACGCTCAGCAGTCCGGCAGAAATTAGCGTAGTGATTCAAGATCGCCCGCGACAAATAGTTACGGAACTGAGCCTTTGTGATGTGGATGTCAGGGAACTTGATGAGCCCCTCAGGGCGATCCGCACTTAGGACTTGACCCTGAGAACTAATTTTCCGACCTCTGAGCCGAAAAGCCCCACGAAGTTCCCCGGACTTAGTCCGCCTCTCGTCAATGGATAGCCGGACAATATCCGAGAAGTCGAAAAGAGCAGACTTGGATGTGAACCCCACAAGACCGCGAGCTTGAAACTCAGCCAGATTAATCGGAGTCGGCATCCAGCGCCCCTGACGCCGAGAAAGAATTTTACCGTCCTCAGCGTAGGTAAGAGGATCACCTTTGTGATGAGCCCACATTGCTGTGACCCATTGACCCCAAGAAATCCCGAGAAAGTCGCAGCACTCAACGGCCAAGAGGACCTTCGGAGTCTGACGACTCACGTAGTCCTCAAATCGTTCGAGAAGTTTCGACTCCATCAACTTCATCCAAATATGAGAATGAAGATCCTCCTGGTTGCGCTCTACCTTGTTGTACTTGAGTAGCAACTTGGAGATGTGGACACCGTACTGTTTCTGCAATTCATCATAGTTTTTGGGTATAGTAGACCCGTCAGACGGTGTTGGCGTCGTCATTCAGTTTCCCCGGGATCTGAAAAGAAGGCAGCGAAGCGGCGGTCAACGTTCCTACCCAGAGAGGGTTAGACCGTCAACCAAATTAAGGTATGGGCTGAAAGAAAAACCTGTGACCGTCAGGCTAACGAAAAGAACCCGATCAGCATAAGTGGATTAACTGTGCATAGGCTGTGGATAAGGCTGAAAAACAAGCGAATTTCTGTGCACTGGGACAGTGGGCAATTGGGAGACTTGAGCTTGCTGAAAGAAGATCGCGATCGGCTGCTAGTAACGCTGGAGCTAAAGTGGGTAGTTCTTCTAGTGCAGTGAGAGGTAGAGAAGGAGATAAAGAAGGGGATGTTTAATTTGGTTCGGTAACAGTAGTAGCAGTAGTAAGGGGGTTTCCAGCTTCAGCGACAGGGATGAGATACAGCCACTTCCCTGGAGAGGTCTTGATCCTTGGGGGATCTCGAAACCGACCTCTGCATAGCCTACTTAGCCAGAGCGCTCTTTCTCCGGGGGTTTCGATCCCCTGAGCACTCCCCGCTTCCACTCACCAGGAGCTTCCCTGGTGTCTCACCGGAGTGAGCAATTATAGTGAGCACGGCATCCAGGTTTCCCTGGCTGGAACAGTTGGTCTTTTCACTGGGTTTCCAGGGAGCTTCCCGGATCCATGTGGCGTGCCCCTTACGGGGCCTGCACGGAGCCTGACAACCGAGCCCTTTGCGGGGCCGGGTCTGGTTTACACCGTTGCTCAGCCCTCACCGGCAACTTTTTGGTGTATTGGGTCACATGGCGCTCACTTTTTTGGAGCTGGTTGATGTCCCCGATGCCCCACGGGTCCAGATTGATCTTCCCACGATGCACACGGGGAACCTGGTTCTCCTGCGATTTAACGTGGAACGGAAGCATCTTGGGCGGTACGAGGTACTAGAGGTGACCGGGGAACACCGGGTCACCTCTGTCCTTTTAGATGCTCGATCGGGCCGCCCCTGTCAGATCGTTCAGGTAGCCTCAACTGGGAAAGCCCCCTTCTGGAGAGCGGTCAAACGACCCAAGCCCAGGCGGTTAGCCCCGGCCCGGTCCCCGCGTACCGTGGTTCAATGAGGCCATGTACTCGACCACTGACTCGGATGCCTGGAAGCGCTTGAGCTTCTTCCAACGACGTGGCGGGCTCGGCTCCGGTACCTTCATGGGCGAAACCTCGGGCACCTCGGTCACCGGCTTCATCCGCTTGACCGGCTTTTCCTTGAGGGCGGGCCGGATCGGGGCTGGCGGGGCATCCCTCGGGACTTCGGGCTTCTCGGGCTTGCGGGGCCTCGCTGGGGGCTTTGGCTTCCCCCGCCACCTTGGGTCCCCGACCTGGTTCGGTGGTACCTTCTGGAAGCGGCCAGCGTCCTCTTTGAGCGTCTCGGGCAGCACGTAGACGGTCCGGCCCGTGTCCTTGTTCTTGACTGGGACGCCCGGGGTCCGGGATTTGGCCTGTACGGACAGATCGCCAAGGCGAGACGCCCAGCGCTCCAGCACCCTCTGCGTTAGATCGCTCACGCCTAGGGTTTTCGATAGATACGCTAGCTCTATGCCTTGCGTAGATTCGAGACGATCCCAGACCAGATGCGCTCAAGCGCAGCCACATGATGGTGGGAGCCGTCCCCACCGAAGCGGTGCGCCACCTCATGGACCACCGTTTCGAGAGTCATGTTGGCGTCCACCAGCTTGACCTTGGACAGAAGAATCTGACCACCCTTGTACATACCCACGATAGACGGGGACCGAAAATCCACCACATTCACGTCATTCAGCGTGACAGGTTCCACCGCGTTCACGAGTTCGATGGCAGATTCCATATTGCTGCGCTCATCAGGCAACAGATCCCTCCAGCCGTAGTGGGTCGTGATCTCATTGGCAAGCTCAGACTTGATCTTGTCCGTGGTGCCAAACACAGCTTCAAGCATAGCCTTGAGCGGTTTGTTCACCACCAGCACCCCGCTCTTACCCAGGTGCTCCATATCCTTGGAGTCCGCCATGTTGTCCACAGGGATCGCATTGTCCCCGTGGCGTTCCTTGAACCTGGCCGCCGCTTGGTTCCTGACTTCCTCCGGAAGGTCGGCGGCGCTAGTGGGATCGAGACCAGCCACGTCTGGGGTGTTGTTGAACACCATGTCAAGGTACTTGGTGACCAAGTCCTTACGCTGCACTATGGAGTCTGCCCAGATCTTACGAACCCGCCATTCGAGGTCGTAGCGGGCAACCATCTTGCGATCCCGATCGATCGCGACATCACGAGTCAGGTCATAACCGAACTTGAGCTGAGGATCCTGCTCTACAAATATACCCTTGACGAACACTTTACCAATGTCCTGCTCATTCAGGAGCAAGGCACCGTAATAGGTGTCGATGCGTTCGTCTTCTCGCCCCTTGGGCGTCAGGAACAGGAAGCATGGGCGCATCAAAGCCCAGTCCTCTTTGGTCACGTTGGACACTTCGATCTGAACGCGGTCCTTGGGCTGGCGGCCCGTTTCGATGTAGATCACCAGAACGTCCGCGTTGAACTTCTCAGACCGTTCGATCTTGGGCAGCCAGACTTCGGATCCAGATCGGATCTTGACCTCATGACCAGCACGGACCAAAGCCAGCATCCCGAGCTTCAGTCCTTCACCGAACTTTCCGATCAAGTTGCCTTGACCGATCTTGGTCGTGTGGCCAAACAGCATAGCCTCACGCGGCAGCGTCGCACCCTCGTTAGTGATGATCAGGGTACTGGTGTCGGCCTTGTGGCGAACTTCCAGTTTCGCATGGAACTCCGTTTCGGCATCTTTGCCGTTCTGGAGCAGCTCACGCACACCCTCGAACGCGCCCCAGTTAGGGAGGTAGTCAGTCTTGATTGTCAGTTCAGTTTTCATCTTGATTCCTGTACTACACCGGAGAGTTGAGTAACTCTAGTTAAATCGCACGGAAGACTTCGGGGCGGGTGAGGGCAAGCTGGGTGAGCTTGGCCCCGAGCCGGGTGAGCGCCTTGTAGTAGCGGGCGTCCAGATGGTTGGATTCGTAGTGGTGGCCGAATTCATGGAGCATGAGATCGTTGACCCCTTGAAAGTTGTTCTTGAGGTCGAACCAGTTCTTACCCAGGCGCAGCACGTTGAAGGTCAGGTGACGGCTGCCGTAGTTGGCACCGTAGGGTTGTGCCCGCTCCTTCTCCATCGTGACCTCGATGTTGGCGTCCATCAGGTGTTGAGCCATCACCTGGCAGTAGCGGGCAACTTCCTGCATCCCGGGGGTCCACTCGGACTCGGGGAAGATCTTGGCGGGATCCCCATCGGGGTTGTAGGGCTTTGGGGTCGGGAACATTTGGCCCGAGGGTGCCGCCGCCTGGGCCTTCCGGATGTTCTCCCACTGAGCCTTCGTGTAAGAGCCGCCGTGGATGATCGCGTAGCCCTGGGCCATCGCCTGGTTGTTGGCCTCAGGGTCGCTGGGGTCGAACGCTGTACGCTTCGCACCAAACTGCTGGGTCACCACCGTGGTGACGGCCTCGGACAGCACATCTGGGCTCTCCAGGGCCTCTTGCACGATAGGTGAACTGGCCTGCTCACGGTCAAGGGTGTCGTACATCTCGTTGACAGTGAGCACCGACAAGGCCTTGCGGTAAGCCGGGGTCACGTTGTCCCGGTCGGCGTTGAGCGGGATTTTCTGATTGATGTCGATCGACCAGGGGAAGTCGGTCTCAACCACCGGGATCCCCATCTCGTAGATGTACGAGACGCCGCTCTCGTGCTGGGGATAGATCCTGATCTGGGTCTTGCGGGAGGTTCGGCGGAGAAACCCTTCCTCGTCCGCAACATCGGTAGGCAGCGTTCCTTCAAAGAACCTGGTGGTGTACCGTGAAGGCAACTTCACGCCGTTGATGGTCGTGTGGACCGGCGGGATGAGAAGCTTGGAGGCCTCCAGCACTTCGTCCAGCTCTGCCCTGGTCATCTTGATCTCGGCCTCGAAGATCGATCCGGCCGACAGCTTCTCCCGGGTCTCGCGCCGGTTCAGCTCTTTCTTAGGGCCCGTGCGCTCGAAGTAGATGGTACCCGTGGTGGAAGCGAGCTTGGCCGTTTCGCAGGCCGCCAGCACCAGCTTCTCACCGAGGTTGAAGCGTCCCCGTTTGGTCGGGTCACCCTTCTTGACTGATTCGGCGTAGAGCACAAACCCGTGGTTTAGGAACTTGAACCCATCGGGGTCGTTGTCCTGAACTCGGAGGCGAGTGAGCGGACGCCCCGGTATAGGCTCCAGCCCCACACAGACTTCCGTGGCCTTCGTATCCCAAGCGTTCTGGACCAGCTCGTAGAGAACGAACGCCAGACCCTTACGACGAAGGAGCTTTGCCAGCCCTTCCTTGTCAACTTCAAACCAACCCGCGTGTGTGGTCATGCTTTCCTCTGAGATAACGGGACAATGCCCGAGGTGGTACTACAAATGACGGGGCGTTAACTCCAGTCTAGACTTACCCGAAAGACGCCCACGAAATCTGCTTTCTGACAGCCCTGATCGAGTTTCAATCTTTACTTAGCTTACCACACATTAGGTGTAAATACAAGCCCTCCGTTTTCCACTCATGCTTCCGCTCAAGTGAAACTAACGTCCCGCAGTCATGGCCAATAGCTTTTTCCCAGCAGCGCAACGGGTACTCCAAAATCCCCTTGTAAAGTGGATCGGCGGAGTCACGCTCGCTCTTCTTACTGCTACGCTCACCACAGGAATTTGGCCCTTCTTTCGCGGTTGGGTAGCGACCCGAGCTGACATCGGTTCCGTGGCGGTCTTAGACACGAGGGTCACTAAGATTGAGAATTTACATAGCGTGAACTTCGAGCGACTTGATTCGGCCAAAGGGGACGACACAGGGGCCCTCAATGAAGGGGAGCAGCTCCAGTGGGCGCTCATTCGGATCAAGCGCCTTCAAATGCAGAACGTGATCGAGATTCGATCTCGCATCGGGCTTGAGGCTATGTTACGCATGCCTAACCCACGATCGGACGCAGCGCAGCGTCTGGCCTCCAGCGTTAGAGCTAAGTTTGACGACCTGGTGTTCAAGGGGGAAGAGCCTAATGTTGCAGGGCAGAAAGCCTTGGAGTATGTCTACGGAAGCACACCACAATGACTGACCTTCTGATCCTGTCCCGCTTCGATGATCAAGACATCGACGCCCATGCTCTAGATACCAACCTGTGGCAAGGGGCTATCCCACCGCAGGGGCCTAAGCTCCAACAAGCAGGCTTTCAACTGCTTGTGCTATGCGCGATGGAACACCAGCCTGCGGCAACGGAATTCCCAGGCATCGAGGTGATCCACGCTCCGAATGACGATACTAACCTCCGACACCCCACACGAGAAGAATTACGAATCGCGGTAGCGGCTGCCTCTCGTGTGGTTGAAGCGTTACGGAACGAACGTAAGGTTCTCGTGACCTGCTGGGCTGGACGTAACCGTTCCGGCCTAGTGAGCGCTCTAGCGCTGCGTGAGTATCTGGGGATTTCCGGAAGCGCCGCCAGTGCCATGGTTAGGATGGCCCGCCCCGATTCACTCACCAACTCGCAATTCCAGGCTTGTTTGGATCGCCTCCAGGCTCCGCGCATTTAGGACTAGAGTTTTTGAGCGCCCCGGTGTAGTACCTCCGTAATGGACCGTACTCTCGTTATTGGTGACGTACACGGCTGCCTCGATGAGCTGCGGGACCTGTTAAAGGTGGTTTCGTTCGTCCAAGGTTCCGACCGCCTCGTATTTGTGGGCGATCTGATGGACCGGGGACCGGAACCGGCGGCTTGTGTAAAGTTCGTACGTGAGCTGGGGGCTGAGTGTGTGGAAAGTAACCACGATGAGAAGTTCCCCCGCTTTCGGCAACACGAGGCAAACCGGGCCGTCAGCGGCAAGAAAAATCCAATGCGGTTGTCGGCTGAGCGTCAAGCTCAGCATGCGCTGTTGTCCGATGACGACGTTGCATGGCTCAAAGGGCTGCCCCGCGTCCTTCACATCAATCCGAGCATGGTAGTGGTGCATGCGGGCCTGGAGCCTGCGTTCAAGGTCGCGGATCAATCGGATGCTGTGATCCGCGTGCGGTACGTGGACGACTCGGGTGTGATGAAGGGGTACTCGGAAGGGTCCCTGGAACAACCCGCCAATACCATCCTGTGGGCGGAACGTTGGAAGGGCCCTGAGTCCGTGATCTACGGGCACGCTGTACACTCCTTGGGAAACCCCAGGGTAGACCGCTTCGATGGTGGCGCTTGCTACGGCATCGATACCGGCTGTGTGTACGGGGGCCATTTGAGTGCGGCTGTCGTGGTTCCTGGCCGTGATGTCGAATTCGTGCAGGTTCGGGCTCGCCTGGCCTACTATGACTTGGGGCATCGCCGGAGTACCGACCATGCGTGAATTCCAGATTGCCCCACAGACGGAAGGTAAGAAAGGACGCACGTTCCGTGCAACGCTTCTTGCGTCTGTGGAGGCTGATCTGCTTTGGCCCGGTGGCCAAACGGTTTCGGACAACTCTCGTCCAGCTTGGGCGATATTCGGGGGCTCAGATCAAGAGCTACGAGCCTTCATGGCTAATCTGAGCCTGGGACGTAAAGCCTATGCCCCCAAAGCGAACGATTACAGCCGACGGAAAGCTGACTGCCTAGAGATCCTCAAGTCATCAGGGTATCAGGTGGTTTGGCAGCGTGAAGAAGAAGGCTCGTTGGCTACCATTTTCCTACCGGAGCTATTCCAGATTGATCCCGGGATGGTGGACCCATCCGGGGCTCGCTTCATACTCCTACCCACCAAGACCTGGGCTGCCGAACAGAACCTCGACGTACCTTCCCTTGTGGCCCATGCAAAGCTCTGTAATTACGTGGAGTTCACCCCTGAGCAACTCTCGGCTTGGGCCCCCATGTCCTATCTGTTTGCAGCGTATCTGGATCGGCGAACCCGCTGTCCTCTGGTCGCTGACGGTCGGTTCTACTTCCAACTCATGCTCTCGTGTCTGGAACACGGGTTGGCTTCGTTCGCCACCCCTCCGGATCTATACAGGCAAGCCAACTCTTTAGGTTTCGGGCAATACCCACGGAGCCGCTACCATGAGTCTGGGACCACCACAGTAGGGTTGCTGCCGGGCTTGGCTTTCAACGCAAACCATGAAACCTTAGATACCTTACTCGCCCGCGAAGTGGCGCTCTTTTTCAGCCTTCAGGGGGCACTCTAGGAATGGCCAGGCAAGAATCAGTGGCTCTCGGTGGATACTTTCCAACCCCCGCACACCTGATCCCTCGGATTGCCCGTTTGCTTGAAAAGCATTTAGGGGACAGCCAAGTTACATTTGCCGATCCTTGTACCGGTGACGGTACGGCAATCTTGAGCCTCATCAAAGCATGGGTAAAGCCTAACCAAGCCAAACTGTTCGCTTGTGAAATGGAAGGCTCGCGATCCGCCGCTCTACGCAAAGCCTGCGAAGAAACCTACTATCACCTGACCACAAACCTCCTGCATGGTGATGCTTTTCACGCGACCTTTAAGCGTGGTAACCGTGACGGGGTGTCGGTCTTGTATTTAAACCCACCCTACGATCTGGATCGTGAATACCAGCGTCTTGAGCACAAGTTCTTGACCCGCTTCACACCCATGTTGATGTCGGGGGGCGCTCTGATCTTCGTGGTGCCCTTCTACGCTCTCAGGGCTTCGGCGGAACTTCTCGCGACCGAGTATCGGAATGTTCAGTGCTTCAAGTTCCCGGACGCCGACTTTGAGAACTTCAAGCAAGTCGTATTGTTTGCTCAGAAGGCCATGTCCAAGCACCAGCCGGATCCTAAAATCCTGGCCCTGGTCGAAGGCTACGCGGATGGCTCTCAGCTTCCGGAGCTACCGAACATCATGTCGGCCCCACTGGCTCGTATCGAGTCCTCGAAAGACTACCATGAGGGCCTTGAGGAATGGGTGATGCGTCCCGCTGACCTTTCGGGGCTCATGGCGAAGGCCCGTCCTTGGGTGCAGGGCACCCGAGCTGGGGTCTACACGCCTGTGCGGGGCGTTCTACCCGATCTGCCTATCCATGAGCTGATGCTCCGTAAGTACCCGGTGGCAACCCCGCCCCGGCCTGCCCATATCGCGGCCGGTATCGCTGCGGGGATTTTCAACGGGGCCAGGGTCGAGCCTACCGATTTCCGCCTGGATCTGCCCCCGCTTCTCGTGAAGGGGGTGTTCGATCAGGAATACCGGACCATCGAAGAGAAGGAAAGCAAGGACAGGGACGCCACGATCCTTGTCCAGGTGCAGCAACCCAAGCTCGTGGCCACCGTGCTGGATCTCCGAACCCACAAGTACCATACCCTGGGTAACAGCGGGACGTGCGAGCCCCAGATTGAGGGCATGACCGTCGGGGGTCTGTTGCACTACTACGGGGACTCCCTCATGGCCGTGATGGAGCAACAGTGCCCCATTCTCTATGATCCGCGTAGGGACGGGGATCAAATCCCTTTGGCCCCCACGGTCCGTACGCCCTTCACCGCTCAAGCGCATGCTGCCAAGGCTCTGGTCAAGCTCCTGGGTGGTACGGGTGTCCCGCTACACAAACGTCGGGGCAAAGCCGCCTTCCTGCTCGGTGAAATCGGCTCCGGCAAGTCCACCGTCGCACTGGTGGTATCCAAGACCGTCGGGGCCTCGCGTCCCTTGATCATCTGTCCGCCTCACCTGCTTACGAGCTGGGCCAATGAGATCGCGGCCGTGATGCCTGAGGCTGAGGTTAGGATCCTTGATACCATCGGTGACCTTGAGGCGGTGTCTCAAGATACTCGATCCCAAACCATTGTGTCCGTGGTTTCACGTGAAACCGCTAAGCTTTCGCATGGTTGGAAGCGGGTTGGTGACACATGCCCTAAGTGTGGAAGCCCAACCCCTCAGGGGGATCTAGCGAAGCTTCGATCACGTTGTGAGGTACGGACCCTACGGAACCCCTCAAGCGACGTTGGAAAGGTCGTGTTGAAGCTGTGCCGTCAGTTGATGCAATTCGAGCCCCTGGATCCGACCATTCAAAACTTGATGCGGGGTCGTTGGGCTCAGAAGCAAGCGGCCTTCCTCGCAACTAAGCGTGAAACCAAACCCTTGGTTTTCCCAGGCTTTAACCCAAGCTACTTCGATGCAGCTCTTGCGGAGTTGTTGCCCCGTTTCTCGGAAGGCGAGCAGATCCGACAGGCGATCGTTTGGATCCTGCTCTGTACGGCAAGCGAGGAACGCATCCTCGCCACAGCGGAACACTTCCTCGAACACCTGGGGTATTACGAGAAGGATTTTGGTCGGGAGTTGCTTCTTCTGTTGCCGCCCAACGGGGAACGTCAGGTCGAAGCTGTCTCGCGGCACAAGTCTTCGTCCACATCGTACCACTACAGCCCTTGGGGTGGTTTCGAGAAGAACGTTGAGGACGCCCAAAAGGGTGAAAAGTACATCCGGGTTGCAGGGCTTCCCTTGTCTTGGGAAAAGGGTTTGGTCATCGGGGAGACCCCAGAGCGTAGCCTCAAAGCGGCCACTATGGCCCTTAGCACCCTCTCGCACCTCGCAGGACTCAAGTGGTCTAAGCCCTGTGGGGAGTTCCTGTTTGAGGCTGTGCCTGAGCCCCGGCGTGTGGCGTTGGCTCAGCACATCGTAAAGCAGTACCCCAAGGCCTTTGACTTCTTGATCGTAGACGAGGCACATGAGTATTCGTCCGAAAACTCAGCACAATGCCGAGCAGCCAACCGTCTCATGAACCTCGGGATCCCTACGATTGAAATGACCGGATCCGTTATGAACGGCTACGCCGAAAGCCTGTTTACGAACATGTGGGCGGTGTCCCCTGGTTTCCGGCAAGAGTTCAAGCGTGAGGATAAGGCCCGGTTCAACGATCGTTACGGGTATCGCAAGCGTATCGTGATGCAGAAAGCGGTAGCCCCTGGGAAGGTCATCGAGTTCGGTACCAGGTCCGATCGCGTAACCAGCACGGCCCGTGTGGTCGGGAATGCTCCGGGCGTCCTACCCTTGTTTCTGCTGCGACACTTGCTGCCTATTTCGGTCACGCTGCACAAGGCGGACCTGGCTCTTGATTTGCCGCCTTGCAAGCAAGAGAAGCACCTGATCGATCCTGGCCCCGAGTTGGCGGCTCGCTTCAAGCACTTGCGAGACACGTTGGTCACTCGGATCAGGAAGGACATGCATGTAGAGGGTCTGGCGGGCAAGCTATTTGGGCAGCTCGCGGAGCTTCCGAGCTACGTGGATCGGGCCACCGCTGACACCGGCAACACCCTCACGGGTGCCTTCGAGATTCGCTACCCTGAGTCTGTCGGGGCGGAACTTGTGGCGACGGTACCGCCGCTCCCCGCTTCGACGATCCTACCCAAAGAGCAGTGGATGATCGAAAGGGTCAAGCGAGAGCTGGCTGAGGGTCGCAACGTGATGGTGTTCTCGTGGCACGTGACTTTGCTACCCCGCCTGGCCCGTCTGATCTCGGAAGCGCTTGATGGGGAGAATGTCCCGATTCTTTACGCAAACAAGGTTCCGACCGCTAAGCGTCAGGGTTGGATTGAGCACAATATCGTGAGTCGTGGCTCTCGCGTGATGATCACGAACCCTGTCGCGATAGCGACTGGGCTCAACAATTTGGTGCATTTCGCCACCGAGATCTGGATGGAAAACCCGGCGTGCTCCCCAATCGTTTTCCGTCAGGCTATTGGCCGGGTAGATCGTATCGGTCAAACGGTTGAAACCAGGATCCTGTTCCCCATCTACACGGGTACGCTTCAGCCACAGCTCTATGATCTGCTTCTTCAAAAGGTAGCGGTTAGCGTGGCCACTGACGGGCTCGATCCTGAGTCCGCGTTGCTGGCGGCGGGCGTTGGGGCCGACGAATTCTTGACGGGCCTCAGCATCGGTAAGCAGCTTTGGGCCATACTATCTGAGGGGGTCTTGCCCACCAACTCGGAACCTGTGTACCGAATGCTACCCAAGAAACCCATCTCTGTGTTTGACCTGATCAACAGCGTGGACTGACGTGGACCTAAACCAAGTCCCAGAACTTGAGCAAGACCTGCTTCAAGCGTTACGGGTGGGGTCAACACTTTGCCGTTACGACGGGGAAGGGTCTTTGGTACAGGGCCGAAACCTGATCATCGGGTTACATCGAGTCTGGGTTCAACTCCGCCCGGTGAAATCTCTCCCGTTTGGTCGCCACACGCTCACAGTCAAGACGCCCAGAACCCCGGCCAAGACCTTTCGGGAAACCAAGGCCGGGTGGTTTGTTGTTCGGAACGTCGAGCTGCACCTTGCCGCGATGGTACGGCTCGAAAAAGAGGCGTCCCAAGCAGAGGCCCGTGAGCGGCAGCTCCAACAAACCGCTCGAAACTCAGTGCAGCGCCTAGCTCAGAGGCTCCCAGAAGGCTGTGCCTTGGCCCCGAGCACGAAGCTGCCTGGCGGTCTGGACCTGACCGTGCAGGGGCTCTCAGAGTCAGCGATGCGGCAAACCCTGGAGTTCCTCAAGACTTTGATCCGTGGGCCCAACGATGAGTCCACCGGGTTGTGGGCCCAACTTCACGCAAACGAAGATCCGTGATGCCATCATTTGGTGGTTCGCAAGGCCCGCGTAGGTTCCATATAACTCGCCAGCCCGTGTACTCCTCGATGATTCCCAGTTGCACTACGGCGCTCCAACGACTGCTGAACTGCTCTGGCATAATGGGGATCGCGCGCAAGGTCGTAACCGTGTGTCATGGACTGGGAGTGCTTGCGGTAATACAGCTCCACAGTGCGCAGTGCCAAGATCCTGCCCTGGGATTCGCAGGCTCGCAGAAGCAAGTCAACGTCTTCCGAGAACACGAATTCCTCGTCAAAGTGCCCGAGCTTCTCCAGGAACTCTCTACGGTAAAGGCACGCCCCAAGAAGCGGCATCAGCAGGCACACGGATGCCGTAGGGCTAGGTTCTAGGGCATCCCCAGAGATTGTCTCCGTGAACCAGCGGGTGAAGCCGCCGACCAAGTCGTGATCTTGAAGTGCGCTGACTTGCCGCTCCAGCTTACCCAAGGGCCACAGGTCATCAGCATCGAGGAAAGCAATCGCGTCTCCTGTAGCCGCTGCTAGCGCCAGGTTGCGTGCTTTACCCGGAGTGGTCTGGGGGGACGAAATGAAATGCAGGCCATCGAGGTCACGAAGGTGATCAGGAAACGCAGACTCGGGAGTGCTGCCTCCTTGGTCCACGATGATCACTTCTTGGACAGGCACGCTCTGCCTGAACACCGAACGCAACGCGGCATCGACGTACTGCCCAGCATTCCAGAAGGGCATGATCACGGAAACCTGCATGCTCAAACTGAGTCGTACAGCTTGTACATGGCCCACATATACGGCGGCGTAGATGGCACCGTGTCGCCGCTGTTCAACTCAACCGAAAGCGACTGCCCCTCTACAAACACCATCGAATGGTACTGAAGTAGCCCGGAGAACGAATACAGCCCAGCAGGCAGGCCGGTGGAGGGCGTGGTTATTGATCCTCCAGCCGGATCTGTATACGTCACATTCCAGTTGTGGGTGTTGGCGTCCAGGTTATTGAAGAACGCTAGCTGGTTATACTGCGAAACATCTCGGAGGATGTGAGCCCCACCTGGGAAATACATCGCCGCGATCTTTCCTGTGGGTACAGGGGGAATGACAAGCTGCGGAACGCCAACGGTCGGGAACGTCAGCCGGACAAACGACACATCCGTTGCATCGAAGTCGATCCAGGTAGCTCGACCCACCACCTTGGTGGTGCCACCCAAAAAGTTACTCACGGTAACGGCAACCGTCTCTCCAGGGGCCAAGTAGAAGGCACCGTACTCACCGCCAGACATACTGAACTCGCCCGTGAGTCCAATTGGACCAAGAACCCGTCCTTGAGCCTGAACAGTTAAGTCGAATGTGCCAGCGAAACCGGATGGCGGTCCCATAAGGGTACCGTTGCTGGCCCACAACAATAACCCACACGGAGCTGCCTGGTTAGCTGGGGAGGCGCTCAGCATCCCGCCCAGCGGGCCGTCGATAACCATCCTGAGCTTTCCGGCAGGAGGCGACGGAATCACCGTGTAGGTGCCAGGGGCCGTGATGTTGATACGAGCGCTGCCCATCTCGGTTACCCAGGCACTGGGCTCGATTGTCTGCTCTACCGGTGGAGCGACGGGTAATACGTTGTCGAAGCTGTCTTTCAGTTGCGGGATACCATCCGGCCCAACGAAAAACTGGACATGGGTGCTCGGTGGTACTTCAACAGAAGCAGCGGCTTGTTTTCGGACCTTGATTGCCATTTTCGGTTCTACTTTCTCTCTGCCTAGGCTGGCACGTCGGGAATGAATCCTGGCGGCAAGATCATCTCGGGACTAACGGTCAACACGAGGTTGCACCAACCAGCACCCCCTGTGTTGTTGTTCATCCCCAGCGTGATCTCCCCGGTCGAAAGAAC
>Ga0315291_10005469_pt1 | contig 15917 bp, 15 predicted proteins | sample YL17G12_20_MG_FD_203070 | JGI IMG/M metagenome (GOLD analysis project Ga0315291, IMG submission 203070) | Sediment microbial communities from Yellowstone Lake, YNP, Wyoming, USA - YL17G12_20 | ecosystem: Environmental > Aquatic > Freshwater > Lake > Sediment | place: USA: Wyoming | collected...
CGAGATCAGCCGAAAGACGGCGAGCGTCAACGTGGGCGGATGGGACGTCATGCGGGTCATCAAGACCCAGATCCTGGAACGGTTCCCGGAACTCGACCTGCGCGACCACCAGGTCGTGGACGCGGTGGTGCATCGCAAATTGAAGTATTTCGGCGAGACGGTGAGCCTGAATACGGCCATCGAGGAGATCGTAGCCCCGATGGCCGATCAAGTCATCGCTCAGATCACGCAGCTCTGGGACAGAGGCGCGAACCTGGATGTCATCCTCATGACGGGCGGCGGCGCGCTGCTTCTCGGAGACCGTCTCAAGCAGGTCTTCCGCAATGCCAAGATCGTCCCGGACCCCGTCTTTGCCAATTCTCTCGGCTTCTGGAAGTTCTCCCAGCGGTCGGGAAATCCGGTCTGATACGATCTTTAAGCCAACGCCTTCGGCCTTTCGGCCTCGTTTCGGATCTAAGTCAATATGTTTGAAGAGAGGCCTAGATATATTTCTTGTTTTCCGACTTTCGCTATGGTATGAATGTTAAAGAGAATGTTTATTTAAATCATCCAGGGAGGATTTTTATGACACAGAAATCTCTTCGAACGCTCAGCCGGCTCCTCATTCTTGTCGGCTGGTCGCTTGTGTTTTTCCCGGTCATCGCCGCGGCGGCCCCGCAGGCAGTCAAGAAAGCGGGTCAGAGCTTCTCGATTAAGCTCAGCGGAGGAGCCGGATACGCCTTGAACGGCGGCGGGGACCTAGAGCAGGCCAGGCTGGGCAGGATAAATTATTACACGGACTTAGGCGAAGAAGACTACTATGCGGCGATCCTGAATTGGAAGAAGATGTCCTTTATTCCCGGTTTCGGGATCGATCTCATTTTCTATCTCAACCCAAATATCGGCATCGGACTCGGGTCCGGCTATATCATGGCCAGCAGCAAAGGCGATTATGGGTATACCTATAAATATACCGGATCTGAGTGGTGGGGATCCTACACCTACGACGACAAGGTCACCTATACTCGGGATTACAAGATCAACGCCATCCCGATCGTCTTCAATCTCTATTATAAGATGCCCATGGGCCAGATGAATTTTTATGCTTACGCGGGCGCGGGATTATATATCGGAAAGCTGACGCACGATTACGCGGTGGACGAAACGTTTTCGTATTCGGATACGTCCTGGTATTATCTGAATCAAAAAAGCGAAATGACGTATACGTTCAATGGGACGGAGGAAGTCAAGAAGAATGCGGTGGGCTTCAATGGCGGCTTCGGCCTGGAGTACAATCTGGGCTCCAATATCGCCCTCGGGCTGGAAGTGTTCGGCCGGTTCGTGAATTTCTCCAGCTGGGACGGCAGCTATTCCGAGGAATACACGGAGCACGAACGGGACTGGCTCGAGGGATACGGCTGGTACTACGATCAGACGACGACAGGTGATGATAAGGGTAGTGGAAAATTATGGTACTACGAATCCTATGACTCAGACTTCGGCAAGCAGTATGGACAAATGTATGTCTGGGAGCAAAAGCCCAGCGGATCTTCCGTAAGGGCTGCGAAGGAAGCGGCCATCAACCTGAACGCCTTCGGCATCAAGTTGTCTTTCCGGATCTTTTTCGATCTGTTTTAGCCCGGGCCGGCAGCGGAAATTTCTTATTTAGGCTGAAGGGCGAGGTGAACCTTCAGCCAGACTTTGAGCGACTGCTGTCCGCGGAATCCGCGTCCCGGTCCGATCATGCCGCCCCTTCCCGTCATGCCGCCGCGCATGCCGGGACCGAAACCGCCGGGAGTGCGGCCGCCCTGACCTCTCCCCGGCATGAGCATATCCGGTCTGGATGAATCGAACCCGATTCCGACGATCTTTCCGGGTGCAGTGCCTGCGGCAATGGGCGTTTGATCGCTTGTTTTAAGGGGGATCTTCAGCTCATAAACAAGCATTCCCCCGGATGGTTCTACGGCCGCTTCTATGCCTTTCAGCTCGCCGACGCGCATCCGGGCTTTTTCGTCCCTTCCCGGTCCGAGGATCTCGATCTCGTCCAGATTCTCCCGCTGTCCGCGCCGGCTGTCGTCCCGGATCCCATCCGGATTCGGCGGCGGCGGGCCTTCGAAGTCATTTAAGTCTCTTCCCAGGGGATAATGGATGCCCAGAACCTTGTCTTTTCCGCCCTTCGGGTCGAACCAGGCGACAAGGCCCTGGCGGAGGGCTTGGGCAGCGGCCTGAGGATTGACGGCGGTCATGCAAAGATAAATATTCTCGCCGTCGTTGAGCACGCCGAAAGACACGCCTGTGTCCTCGATCTCCCAGAGCCGTCCCTGCCAGTCGCCGATCTTGCCATCGATCGTGATTTCGCTCTCGCGCCACTGGCTTTCCATCTCGACCGAGCCGCAGCTCGCGAGAAGAAGAATGGACAGAAACAAGAACAGGACAGGAATTTTCATGCCGCGATCTCCTCTCAGCCGTGAAATGTCAATATTCATCCTCTTTTTCAATAAATTAGACAAAACGCGGCATATTTTCTTGGCAGGAAAGAGAATATTTTAGGAGCTCAGCGCAATTTTCCCCTTTCTGCGATCATGACCTCGGCTGTGGAGAAAGAAACCGCTCTCTTATCTGATCCCGCTTTTAATGTTACGGTCTAGAAGCGCACCCCCAACCCTATGCCCATGGTCAGGCCGCCGATATTTATCTCGTAATCAGCCGGCTTCATGCTGCAGGTGCTGTATTTAAGACGGCAGTCTAATACCAACAGCTTGGCAACGAAAACGGAGACACCAGCGGCGCCGCAAAAACCGATCTTGCTCTGTTTGGCTTCGCCGATAGGCACATTGTTCTCATTGAACATGTAATATCCGATGCCCGCCCCGACATAGGGCGAGATATTGCCGGGCATGATCCGGTAAAGCGCCCCGCCCTCAATGGCCGTGACCTTGACCGTTGTCTCCTCGCCGGTAAAGGAAAACTTGCCCGTTCGGGCGCGGTAATTGCCCTCAAGCCAGCCTGCGATCCGCTTCCCTCCTATCCGCAGCTCGCCGCCAAATACGACTCCATTGCCGTAAATATCCTTGAAGGCCGAATCTGAAGCTAGAAAATAGCCGAACCGTCCTAGAAACATTGAGAAGGAATCACGCTCCTCTTGCGGCCCCGGCTTCGCGGCCGGGACATCTGGCTGTTGGGCACTGAGTGCCTGGGTAACTATCAACAAAACAAGTCCAACTCCAATCATTCTACGCATGTTTGCTCCTTTTATTGAACCGTGACCGTGGCCGGAGCGCCTTCACGATTGCTGCTGGTGACCGCCACGATGGTGTACTGAATGCTCGCTTGTCCCGCCTTGCGGTGGTAGTACTCTAATTGGCTGGACGCCAACTCAACTAGCAGGGTGGGCGTAGTGCCGCTTATCTGATAGATTCTGTACTTGGTGATGTCCAACCCGGCGTTGGCCGAGTTGGCCTGCCAGGACAGAATATTGATGTATTCCGCTTGCGAGAACGTGCGGTTCAGCACCTTTCGCCCGGTCGCGATGGGCGCATAGATGTAGCGGAAATAAGCAGAGATGGATTTGTCGCTGTCCATGGTCAGGGACAGCGGATTGGCGCTTCCCGTCGAGCTGCCGCTCCAGCTGATAAATATGGAATACGTATCCGGAATAGCGCTGACCTGGACCTGGGCGCCGGTGGCATAATAATAATCGCCGGGGCTGGGATTGGTGGTGCCGTACTGGGAGGACTGAATGGTCAGCTTGGGCTTCAGGCGGAAATTAGCTTTGACGGTCTTGTCGCTCTCCATGGTGACCGTCACCGGGTTCTGCGTGCTGGAGATACTGCCGCTCCAGTTTACAAATTCATAAATCGCGTCCGGAATGGCCGTCACCTGAACTTGAGTTCCCTGGTCGTAGGTATAGGTGCCCGGGGTCGGATTAGTGGTGCCGCCGGTACCCGCCTGGATGGTCAGCGTGTAGCCTATAGAGAGGGTAAAGGCCTTGATGCAACAGTTCAGCTTATAGTAGTTACTCGAATAGTTGTACCAATCGCTCCAAGTTGACCCATTAGAGCTATAAAAACTCTGGCCGGCCGCATTCGTTGCTCCAGATGAGTAGCCAGCGTAGTAGCCTTCCATAGCAGCCGGATACTTATAACTGTTATTGACAAATTTGATGACCACGGAGAATTTATCGCCGGTTGTGAGGGTGACGGGAGCCGAAAGATCGGTGGTGACATAGTAAGGATAATTCCACGAAGCAGTTCCAGAGGCTACTAAGGTCCCGCTCGTTGGATTTGTTGCCGTCGGGTTTTTGTAGATATAGTAACTGACGTTGCAAGCATCAGTTGTGATGTAGCTTATAGCCTTGAGCGGGTCGTTTGTCGTAGCCGTGAAGATATTCGCGCTCCACATGGTGGTCGTACTATAGCCGTAATTATACACCCAGCCCAGCGGGTCATAATGATAGATATTTTTGTAATTAGTGACGGGCTGCACAAAGGAGAATACGCAAAGATCGGTGATCGTTGCGTCGTAGTAGGAAATCCAGAAATAGCCGCTATTCCCCCACGACGTCCCCCAACTGTTCTTACAGAGCCAAGCGCCGTTTCCAGCAGGCGTCGTTGAGAATTTCGTCTTAGCGAAATTATCGTCCCATCCTATAATGAGGATTTCATGGTTGCTGCTGGCTGCCGTGGGATAGTAATAGGCATAATTCGTGGCGTTATAATAGGCATTAGTATAATAGAAGGCAAGCGTGATAGCCCCGTATGAGGAAGATGAGACAAACGCTTTGATCGTGTCGTTGTCCTTCGGCAGCCAAACCGCCCCCTGGACATGTTTCTGGACGGCCGCGATTCCAGACGAATTAGACGAATAGGGATAGGGGTAATCGGTTTCGTTATAGGGGCCGTCCCACCGGGCAAAATATGCCGCGGATATATCGGTGTTTCCTCCTTCGCATTCCGCCCAGTCAAAGCCGTGATATTTATTGAGATGCTGTTCCGCAAAGTCCCTGTTTTCCGTCGGCATAAGGGAAGATTCGATCCCGCCCATGGCCGAGAACGCCCAGCAGGCGCCGCATTGTCCCTGGTCCTTGACCGAAGTCACTTTGTTGTAAGTCCTCAGGTCATATGAAGCCGCATAGCCCTCCGCGGGTCTTTCTGGAGGGGCCGCTATCGCTGTGAAGAAAGAATGATCGATGGGACCGGGAATATAGCCGAGCCTCGGATCCTGATAGAACGTCCCCGCCCGTTTAGCTTCGATCGCCTTTAGGAAAGCGGGGTTTAACGGCGCGAGCATAGGCTCGGCATCATTCTGAGCGTGAAGGAAAAGAAAGCACAGGCTTGCAGCCAAAACCAGGGAAAAAACCCCTACAAAAATTTTTTTTCGCACAGTCTCCTCCTTAATTTTTTTCATCAGCGGTTTTCTCATATTTTCTTCCTCCTCTTTGGAGATTTAAGGCATAAGGATTTCTTTTTCGGCAGCGATGGCTGAACGTGGGTCATTGTGCTGATTCTCCCCTCCAATGACGGGGAGGCAAGTATAATTCGCGAAAATAAAGATGTCAAGGAAGAGCCGGAAATAAATTGCGCCGCGCCGCTTAAAATATTACCAAATCGGCGCCCCCAGGCTGGATATTACGGCCGCCGAATATGCGGCTTGCAATCTAATTTGGATAATTCTAAGATAAAAATCCAATTATAAGGGGCATTCGATGGAAAATTGTCTTAAAATTCTATAATTTATTTTAAGAGGTATTGATGAAAAGAACATTTTCTTTAATGTTTATATTTCTTGTTTTATTCTGGCCAGCTTGCAACAAAGGTCAAAAATCGAAATCAAATGCCAGTGTTGAATTTATTGATGGCGTAGAATGTATCCATAACACGGGAACCCCGCTTCATCCGGATAAGACAGTAGCCTTCCTGGAAGATCTTTCTATAAGCGGAGAAGACAAGGAGGGGAATATCATTCTTTATGAGCCAAGGCTGTCCCTTGTCGATGACAAAGAAAATATCTACATCATTGAAAGCAAGGATCAAGTCATCAAAGTTTTTGGATCTGATGGAAAGTACATCAAGACAATCGGAGCAAAAGGGAGCGGTCCAGGTGAATTTAAATCGGTGGCATACTTAGCTGTTACAAAAGATGGGAAACTCATAGCCATGGATGAAACATCTAGACGGACAAGCTTTTTTGATTCTTCGGGCCGATTTTTAAAAAGCTTTCAGTGGCGGACGAGTTATTATAATTTTATTATGATTAAAAGTTCATCATATATCATTAGTGAAATCGTCTATAGCGGAGATAGACAATTCCGGCAATTATTTGTAAAAGAAGTCGATTTTAATGGAAAAGAAATCCGATCCTATGGGGAATTTACAGCGTCAGAGCCTAAAATAATTCGCCAGGGTAAATATAGACATTATTTTAGTCAACCTGTTTGGACGGAGTCTATATTTGCCGGGGACAAGGACAGGGGTTTGTTTTATCATTGTGTGAATAATAAATATATTATTGAAGTCTATGACACTTCCGGAAAACTCTTCAGGAAAATCGATCGGCCATATGAGCCAGTTCCTTTTACCGATAAAGATGCAAAGGCGTACCGGGCGAGAGTAGGTAACGTCCCAAACGAATTCCTCAGGAAAGTAATAGAGGAAATGGAGATGCCGAAAGTGAAAAGTATTGTTGAAAGGATGTACGTCGATGATGAAGGCAACTTGTGGATTCGAACTAATGAGATAAAAGAAGAAGAGGATAAAATCCTGACTGCTTTTGATATTTTCAATTCAGATGGATATTATTTTGCCAAGGTTTGGACGGCGATCATTCCTTCCATCTTTAAAAAGGGAAAGATGTACAGGATGGACACAGATCAGGACACAGGATACCGAAGCCTGAAACGTTATAAAGTAATATGGAAATAAAATATACCCTTGCATTGTCTTAGCTGACATAATATACGACGTCAATGAGAGAAGGTTTGTATCAAACAAAGCATGCTGTATATTAATAGTTGGGCAGAATACACCAGACTGTTGACGGACGCATGAACAAGAACATTGATTTCGGCACGGTCGCGGACCTTTACGACGTCTACGTGCAATGGGACGTTGACATTCCGTTCTTCCGAGAGGCGGCCGCGGCGGGCTTCAAGGTGCTTCATCTCTGGGGTGACTACTCAAGAGGCCAGTTTGAACCAGAGAGAAGCCCGTTCATGATATGGGAACTGGGAGGGGAGCAGTAAGGGGATGTTTGTCCGAGTCGTGTTTCGCACATGCCCAACAACGGCTTGCGGCGGACGCCGCTTCGCGCCGCCGCTGAAGCCAGGCGCTGGGCGCGATAAGATGAAAGGAAAAGTATGATAAAAGTAATAAACCTCGAAGATAAGTTTAAAAAGTTTGATGAATTATGGAGCCCGAAAATAATTAGTCGGGTAGATAACTATGATGTGAAAATTGTTAAAGTAAAGGGTGAATTGGTTTGGCATGAGCATAAAGACGAAGATGAATTGTTCTATATAATAAAAGGTAAATTCAGAATTGAATTAGAAGAAGGAATTATTGAAATAAATCCCGGAGAATTAGTGGTCATTCCAAAAGGCAAAAAGCACAGGCCATTCGCTGATGAGGAAACCTGGATGGTGGTTTTAGAATCATCAAAAATAAAGCATACAGGTGATGTAATAACTGAAAAGACATTAAAGGAATTTGAAGAAATATAGAGCGCGCACAACAAATAGCTCCGCCGGATCGCCGATAAATCCGGCTCCCAGTGAGCCTTATCGTTATGCCGGTTGATCTAGATCTTGGAGGATTTTTCCGTCCTGGGCGAATAATGTCGAAGACGCATGCTTCTTGGCTCCCCCAGGATGGATATTATGGCCGCCGAATATGCCTGACCGTATATCATTTTCGGGGACATGATTCCCTGTCCATGGCGGTTTTCAACGGTATCGTCCTTTGGGACGCTACCGACCAGATAGGGACAGGGTATCGTGTCCCCCTTGCATTTGAAAGTGATATACTGTCAGCGAATATACGGCTTGCAATTTAACAGGGATAATTTTAAGATAATATTGCAATTGTGCGGGGATATTTGATGGAATCACATAATATGCGACGTTAGTTAAGGGGGATTTGTATCAAATAAAGCACGCTGTATATTAATAGTTAGACCTAACAACGATAAAAACAATGTTAGACCTAATCCAAAAAGCGCTTATGGCCAAGCGCGAGTCCAAGCACATAGAGTTCAAACAGGGATTCGATCCAAACTCAGCCCAGGACTGGTGCGAAGTCATCAAAGACATCGTCGCAATCGCCAACTCTGGCGGAGGCGTCATCGTCTTTGGTTTGGACAACGTCGGGACGCCAAGCGGGGCGTCTGTTGATGCAATCGTTCGGATCGATCCCGCGGACATAGCGAATAAGATTGCAAAGTACACAGGACCAGTTGATTTGGAATTCGAAATACGCGAACTAAAAAAGCATGGTTATGAACTAATCGCATTTTTGATCCAAGGATCTTCAATTCCGCTTGTTTTCGAGAAACCGGGCACCTATGACGTTGGTTCGGGCAAACAGCGTACAGCCTTCAGTGTGGGCACCGTCTATTTTCGACACGGCTCGAAAAGCGAACCGGGGTCGAGTAACGATATTCGGCTGGTTATCGAGCGACAGCTTGAGTCTATCCGCAAATCTTGGATTAAAGGTGTTAGGAAAGTCGTTCAGGCCTCGCAAGGATCACAGATTGTCACAGTGCAGCCGGTCAACAGGCCTGGAGCGTCTGTTGTTCTCTCGCCCACAGTGCGTGCAGTAAAGGATCCCAAGGCACCTCCAATATTGCTGACGCGAGATCCCACCAAAGCGACAGGCTCATTTGTTCACGAAGAAGTATCTGACGGTCTTTTTGACGAGATCAATAATGTGATCGATGCGAACCGTGCTTTGGCGAAGGGCCAGCAGTCTTTCTTCTTCGGCCAATCCGTCTACTATCGGATTTATGCTGAGAGGCACCATGTTTCGCAGACAGATAATGATATCGGTTTACTACTTCACAGTGCTGTCATGGAGCTTTACGCTCCCGCCGTATTCTGGATGTTGAAACTACCGGAGAGGTTGATTGCCCAGACATTTGCTGAACTCTATCTACGGCCCAAGACACCGCACATTCACTACTTCATGAGAATAGCCGTTCTTTTTGGAAAAGAATTCTGCGAACGACTTTACGATAGATGGCACTTTAAATGGAAACGACATTCGCAACCGCCATCCTTCTACTGGACTTTCGAGAACATGATAGCAAAGTTGAAAACGGTGGATCCACGGGTGATCGCTGCTCGAACGACCCTTACGTCTGACATTTCCATTCAAGGGGAAAGATCCGTTGTTGTCAAAGAACTCTTGGAGAAGCCAGAACAAGCCGCTAGCATGCTGTCCAGGGTATGTATGAGGGTCTTCGAGGGCGAATCTAGCTTGCGCTCAACGGCTAGAAATCTCGATTATCTTGCGTATGGCGCAGACATAGGTTTGCGCTCAAGGGGAATCTCAAAGGCGATAATAAAAGCCATCGGCGATCAAGAGGCTGGTGATGTTTTGGAATCATCGGAGCAGGACTAACTCAAATAATGCATAAAGGCAGGTCTAACAATCGCTTATACCGGACGCGGAGCCCGCTACAGAATTCGCGCCGGTGAAGCGTAACGTTATGTCAAGCAGCATATCGTTATCATTTTGAGTGCTACACCTTTTGCGCTATCATAATTTGAGAGAACGCGGTGAAATAAGGTGATGAAATGGAAACTAAATTAAAAATGGTTTATTGGAAGGGTAAAATATTTTGGGTGGGAAAGCTTCTTGAATATCCTGACATAATGACCCAAGGCAAGACCATAAAAGAACTTGAAAAAAATATGAAAGAAGCTTTAATGCTTATGACAATGGAAGATGTGCCCGAAGAGCATAAAGTTAAAAAGCTCACCCTCTCAGTATGAAGAGAAAGGATCTTATCAAACGAATGACTTCCATCGGATGTGTTCTCCTGAGACATGGTCAGCGACATCTCTAAATAAATCCTAAAACGGGTAAAAAAACAACGAGTGCCACGGCATTATGAAATAGACGAAAACCTCGCCCGGCACGTTATAAAGATATTGGCATAGCATGTCACTTCAGCGGATGCGGCTTGACCGGCGCTGCTGAGTTAAATCGAATATCAAATTCCCTGAGGTTTTTTTGATGGCTGTCCAATCGGCGCCCTCAGGATGGATATTACGGCCGCAGAATATGCGACTTGCAATCTAATAGGGATAATTTTAAGATAATACTGCAATTTTGCGGGGATATTCGATGGAATCACATGATAGGCGACGTTAGTTAAGGGAGATTTGTATCAAATAAAGCACGCTGTATATTAATAGTTAGGAACGAAGAGATGGATGAAGAAAAGATCCTCTTGAAAGACCTTATACAGTCAGCCGGGAAACAACTTCGCCAAGATTTTGAAGAAATAAAAAATAATAATCCTCACGCTGCAGAAAGCGGTGCAGAGGCAGAATTGATACTAAAGACTTTTCTAAAAGACCGACTCCCTCGGAGGTTTGATATTGAATCGGGTTTGGTCGTAGGGCCAGGCGGCGCTGTAAGTAGTCAGACTGATCTGATAATATTTGATGCTCTCAACAGTCCAGTATATCGCAAGGGCCCCAAAGTACACATACTTCCACGAGACAATGTTGCCGTTGTAATTGAAGTCAAATCGAAAGTAAATAAGGACCAATTGAGGGACGCCGCTAAGAAAATTGCTTCAGTTAAAAAACTAAGACCCACTCCAATAACAAATGTTGATCAGCCAGTGACATTTAGCGATATGATAATGACGAACACCCTGGGTTGCGTATTTGCATTTGATTCATATACGTCCCTTGTTACGCTGGCTGATAATTTAAAAGAAATAAATTCCAATTATCATTCGTCTGATTGGATTGATCTAGTGGTAATTCTCGATAAAGGCTATATTGGCTATGCCATTCAATTACCTTTTGGCCAATATTTCCCAGGTTGGTTTGGCGGTGCCTGTGTTGATGATTTCCCAATTCCACCGTACTATATTCACCTTGTCAAACATGAATCAGGCAACTTGACTCTGAATCATTTCTTCGTGAAGTTAATGGCTCATTTAACGTTTTTCAGAAAGAGGTCTTCCATTGACTTTAGTTCTGTTTTGGGTCCAGATCCGAATGAAATTATGACAATCCAAGGCTACCAATACAATTTGAATCGTAAACTAGTCCCAGCTGAGGAGGCTCATCAGGCTGGAAAGTTCATAAATCCTCCCGTAAGATTCAATATATATTCGAAGCAGGACAGGGTGTTTAAGGGCCAAGTGTGTTACCTACCATGGCAGGATGGGGCCGTCATTACATGTTCCACACTTTTTAATCCTCGATTGATTTTCCAGCATTACTTCAAATCGCTGAAAATGAAAGGCATCATTTTGCCAGCTGGGATGAAAGAAAACATGTGGTTCTCTTCAGTACTTCCCATATCTGAGGAGGATTTCATCTCATCTTCAGAATCAATCCATAAGGATCTCATTACTGTACGCGATTCAAATGACGATAATCCGCCTCCATTCAAATTGTGAGAGATTAGAAGCTTTTCCTAACCATGGGCTGGAGCAGGACGCTCGTTACACTCGCACCTTTCAGCCCAATCGTTATACCGAAAGATATTAAGCTCCCGTATGCATAATGGCAACGTCTTAATCAGAGCTAGAGGCATAATAAAGTGCTTAGAAAAAGCATGAGTCATTTGCTGAACATATTCAATAATAGAGAAATAGCGCTCTTTATATGGTTTTTCTTGTTTTTAGCTTGGGCATTATCGAAAAGGAAAATCCGGAAGTCTTTCGTTGGAGTGTTTAAAGCATTTTTAAGATGGAAAATTTCAACATCGGTTTTTTATATGATTTTGTATGTATCTCTTCTAATTACTGTGTTTTATAAAATTAGATTTTGGGATACATTAATGTTAAAAGACACTCTTTATTGGTTTTTCGGTGTTGCCTTTATTATGCTCATGAATTCAAATAAAGCAAATGAAGAAGATCATTATTTTAAGAAGGTATTATTAGACAACTTAAAATTGGTCGTAGTACTTGAGTTTATTATCAATCTGTATGTCTTTAATCTAGTTGTAGAGTTAATTTTGATACCCATTCTCATTTTTATTGTCATGGTGAATGCTTTTGCCGAAACTAAAAAAGAATATCTGCCCGTTAACAAATTAATGATTAACATTTTAACGTTTGTCGGCATCTGTCTCGTTATTTTTTCATTTAAAAATATAGTCACTGATTTCAAAAGTTTTGCCAAAATCGACAATTTACGTAGCTTTTTATTGCCCCCAGTTTTTACATTTGCATATTTGCCTTTTATATACCTCATGGCATTATACATTAAGTATGAAAATATCTATCTCCGCATGGATTTATTTAATGAAGATAAGAAAATATTAAAATACGCGAAACGAAAAATATTTGTTTTGTGTCACTTTAATCTGAGGAAGTTAAATAAACTATCGAAAAGATTAGGCATAATCAAAATAGATAATGAAAATGATGTTCAAGTATTGCTACAAAGAATCAAAGGTAAATAGGAAAGATTACATTTTGGAATTGAAATCCGGCATAATAATAGTTAGATGCAAAAGTAAATGACAAGAATCCCCCTGCCCACAATATCTCGGCGACCAGATGGGAAAACTCACCCCTTTCCGATTCAGATTTTGCTGCAAGCCCAGGAATTCATCCAGGGGGCGCTTTTTCACGCGGCATTTGCAGATATCGCTGCAGGTGAATTCATACGTCTGCCGGACGGAGTCAGCCGAGTTGAGCTCGTAATGCGCGGGAGAGGTTTAGCTCAAGGCGTTTCTGAAGAGGGATGGCAACTAATGCGCAAGTATCAGGATGTCTTCGCGGGTACCGTCTATCAATCGGTTCTCATCACGCTCAATAGTCATTGGGATTGGTACATCCGCAAGCTGTCTGATTTCATCAGATTTGCTCGTTCGTCTGTTGGCGGTCCCACGCTCTCAAATGCTGACGAGAAGCGACTTGCCAGAGCAGACCGACTGCCACTGGGTGAGCAGCTTGAAGTCATAGAGCTAACTATTGGTGTCACCCTCCCCCTCGCAGCAGATGAAAGGCAGGAGCTGAGGGAGATGTCACTAGTCCGAAATCTTGGGCTGCACAATCGGTGGGAGATCGATCCTCAGTACTTGAGGGAGACGAAACGGGAGGGATTACAGGTTGGTGAGCTTCGCCTCGTCGGTATAGAAGAGCTTCGAAGCTGGCATTCGCTGCTCATCAAGCTACTGAGCAGTTCGGGGTTAGAGTGTGCGAAGCGGTTCAACGCTGCTTCAGACTTTCCCATCTAACAACTCACTACAGCTGACGCGGCAATAGCCGCGCCGCTGATTTCAAACGTTCTAGATAAATTACCGAAGGTAAAAGTGAATCCAGTTTTCGCCCCAGGGTGGCCTTATTTTTTCAAGGCTTGCCGCAGGGCTGACCAGTGGTCGTCCTTCATCGAGCTCATGGCGAAAAGAGTGATGCCTTGAGCCCCGCCGTTCAGTGACCAGCGGACCGCGTTCGGCAATTCTTCCGGCTTGATCTCGGGGATGAAAAGCCCGCTATAGAGCGGTCTGTTCGCGGGAAGCGCCTCGACGCCTTCGCGCGTGGCCGGCTCGAGCCACTCCAACTTTCTGTTGTAGTAATAATGATAGATCATCGGATGGACGGTATCGAGCTTCCAGCGGGGCCAATCCTGCCGGACGTAGCGGCGGGCGAGCGACGGCGTGGCGAAGACGGCCGCAGAGATGGCCCTCTTTTTTTTGTGGACGGCATCGGCCAGACGGTTGACGATGCTCGTGATTGTCGAGTGGCGATAATTCCGCCAGGCCTCGTGGGAAGGTGGGTCCTTGATCTGGAGGGGGTCGATGCCGTCCCTGTCCTTGAAAATCTTGCGGCAGACGGGGCAGTAGCAGAAATCGAAGGGCGGATACTCCTTGTCCTGGACGAGATTGTATTTAGGCTGAAGGGCTTCGGGAAGGATCACGTCCGGATAGCGGATATAATCCAGATGAATGCCCTTAACGCCGTCAAATGAGGCGAGTTCGAGCGCGATATCTTCCAGATATTTATAGACTTCGGGCCGCGAAGGGCAGAGCCATTTATAGCTTGGAATGTAAGGCTGGTTTTCCAATGTGGAAATGCCTTCCCGGCTGACGACAAACCAGTCGGGATGGTCCTTTTGGATGGCCTCAGCGCCGCAAATGAGCGCGCAGATCCAGGTATGGACCTCGAGGCCGCGCTCCCTGGCCATGGGGAGAAGCCGTTCAAGCTCCCTGGATTCCACGGCCGCATGAGAGCTTTCATAATAGGCCTTGGTCCCGGAGTAGCAGAGGAGGTGGAGAGCCTGAATTCCAGCCTGGGATGCCTGATCGAGGGCGCGCTTCCATTCATCGTCGCTCATCTTGGCCTTCGGGTGGACCCAGGCCCAATTCTTGAGCGGGGTTCGGGCTTGATATTTAGACGGCGTTTCGATGCGGCCGAGCCGGGCGGAGCTCAAAGCGCCGAAGCTGCCCGCCCCTAAGACTCTAAGGAATTCTCGCCGTTCCACGCTAATTCCTTTTTACACTTTTTCCCGGATTCTTTCAAATGGAAGAAGACAAATGCAAGGGGGACACGATACCCTGTCCCTGTCTAGTCGGTAGCGCCTCAAAGGACGATACCGTTGAAAACCGCCAGGGACAGGGAATCATGTCCCCGAAAATGATATACGGTCAGTACGACTGTCTCTTGACTTGGCCGGCCCCCCATTTTATCCTGTGCCCTCGTCTTTAAGGAGAACCTCAGGAGGTCGAACATGATTTCTCTTCGCGATAAGGTCGTTTTCATCACTGGCGCGAGCTCCGGCATCGGTCGGTCCTGTGCCCGCGCATTTGCCCGCGAAGGGGCAAGGATTCTCATGGCCGCCCGCCGGCTGGACCGTTTGAAAAAGCTCGCCGCGGAGCTCGAGGCGGATTACGGGATTCCATCCCATTTTTTCGAGCTCGATGTCCGTGACCGGGCCGCTGTTAAGCGGGGCGTCGTCGGCCTTGCCCCTGAATGGGAGACGATCGAGATCCTGGTCAATAATGCCGGCCTGAGCCGGGGCCTGGACAAGCTGCACGAGGGAAAGGTCGGCGATTGGGAAGAGATGATCGACACGAACGTGAAAGGAGTGCTCTATGTGAGCCGGGCGGTCATCCCCGGAATGGTCAAGCGCGGCCGCGGTCACATCATCAACATCGGCTCTGTCGCCGGCCACGAGGTCTACCCTGGCGGCAACGTCTATTGCGCCACGAAATTCGCCGTGAAGGCCCTCTCAAGGGGTCTCCGCCTGGACCTTTCAGGCACTCCCTTGCGCGTAAGCACGGTGGATCCCGGCATGGTCGAAACGGAATTCAGCCTCGTCCGGTTCCAAGGAGATAAGGAGCGGGCCGCCAAGACCTATCACGGTTTCAAGCCGCTCGCGCCCGATGATATCGCCGAGGCCGTCGTCTTCTGCTCCACACGCCCCCCGCACGTCAACATCAGCGAGATCATCGTCATGCCCCAGGCGCAGGCTTCATCGACGCTCGTCCACAGGATTTAGGGAAGAATCCTACAGCTCGCCGTCGGTCTCTTTATCGAGGCGGTGGAAGAAATCGACCATATACTTATGCCGCTCTGCGGCGATCCGTTTTCCTTCCCTGGTGAACATCCTGTCCTTGACCCAGCGCAGCTTCACCATGTATTCCCTGAACGCCGTGTCCTCCCTGGTGTAGGGCATGGTTTTCGAGATGTCGCTGTCCTTGTTGTGCAGCCGGGCGCCGACCTCTCCTGCAAACAGGAACGCT
>Ga0315291_10005470_pt1 | contig 15917 bp, 16 predicted proteins | sample YL17G12_20_MG_FD_203070 | JGI IMG/M metagenome (GOLD analysis project Ga0315291, IMG submission 203070) | Sediment microbial communities from Yellowstone Lake, YNP, Wyoming, USA - YL17G12_20 | ecosystem: Environmental > Aquatic > Freshwater > Lake > Sediment | place: USA: Wyoming | collected...
ATACGCGCTGGATGTTTCGATGCTAGCAATCTAACCCTCGGACATTGGCTTGGCTTTTTTAACTCGCCGTCCGATCCCCTGATTAAGGAGGCGTGCATGACAAACCCTGCTTTAAAAGCGGCGATGGAAAGTCTCGAAGCCATCTCGGCGAATAAAGAGGCGCGGGAGATTGCTCGTCTGCGCGAGAAGGCTCAGCATCACTGGGCTTCTGAGATCCACGGGGCAAGGCAAGAGGGTGTCGCAGAGGGCGAAGCGAAGGGTAAAGCGGAGGGTAAAGCGGAGGGTAAAGCGGAGGGTAAAGCGGAGGGTAAAGCGGACACCACTCTGGCCAACTTGCGAGCTATGCTTATCTCACCGGCCACCCGAGTCCTCGCCAACGAAGTGATCGCCGGCATCCTCGGTGTCGATGTCCATCTGGTGGCGGCTGAGCGGCACGACCTAGACGCCAAAACCAGCGTGTAGGTCGCTAGGCAAGGCCGGGGTAGGGCCCGGCTTCAATAGTCACTGGTATTTTGAAGGCTAGATCCGTGCCCATACCTGGTCGAATCTAAAGGGGAAAGTGCCTAGGTGGTAGAAAGACTTATCCCTTCCTCTGCGCACACTTGCACCGCTGACTTGCTGCCGCGATTCACTATTTTAGTAGTGATGGCGGCGTCTTTGAATTCCTGCGGCAAATTCCTGCGAGCTGTCATTCTTCTTCATGCTTTTCCCGGCGGTTTTTTATCCCCAATTTATAACAGGCGGCGCATGCAGTAGTCGGCACCTGACTTATAGCCTGGTACACAGCCGAGAAGTGCGATTAGGTGCATAAAGCTCATCGCCACTACCATAGCGATCGTCTTGAAGGAACAGCCCCTTCAAACTCATGGTCATAGCATGCGGGTCTACGCCCTTGATCATCGCTGCGCTCAAGTCGGGTACGCCGATTGGACGGATGTAACCGAGGTACGCTCCAGGAGTGTCCGGGTCGTCTTGAATGAAGGTAAAGAACTTTGCCATGCCAGCTCCTGGGAGAAGAACGTCACTGCCGACTTGTCGGCACATCCGCTGCAACCCATGAGGCGCATTCTTGCAACGAGCTAGGCTAATAGCGCGGTTTTGCGGCTAAGTCATCAATACTCAAAAAGAAAACTACATTACATAAAATTGCGGGCGAACCTGGGGATGTGACCGCCACCGTGGCGCCACCCATGGCAGTGGCTATGATTTTAAAATCCAGCTCCGCCCTACTTCCTAGTTTCCACTTGATGGGCCGACCATCCTTCGGTACGGTCTGACTCCTAAGCAGATCTAGTGAGATGACTTGATGTGCCGCTTTAGCTCAGTCGGTAGAGCACTTGCTTCGTAAGCAGGGGGTCTCCGGTTCAATTCCGGAAAGCGGCTCCATTATTTCATGGGTTTAAACGCCAAAGAAAGCTCTCTGGCGTGTTTTTCCCCAGCCTAGAGACGCAGACGCAATCCTAGGTCGATCGCTGGGATATTGACGATCATGCTGCGATTAAAGTTGAACGACACCCCGTTTTCCTGCAGCTTGCCGACGTCGAATTGCATCTGCATCCAACTGATGCCAAAGGTGAAATCGAAAGAACGGCCCATTGGTGCGACGGCCTCCCAGCCTAACTGCCAAGCCAGGCCGCTCACGTTATCAGCCTTAGCAGTGCCAGCGGCTGCAGTCACGATGTTCAGACCAGCCGATACCGGTCCGACGCCGAACTTCAGTACGCCAAATAAATTTTCACCGAGGCTGTAGCCGTACCCTGCCTTGGCCAGGACACCATAAAGACCAGGGTAGCTGACCTTACCACCAACTGGACGGTCGTCAGGAAGCCTGTAGTTGACGGCCCCACTGAAAAGGTCGAGGCCAAATTCCAGCCGCGACCAGCTGCCGGTGCTGACCTGGTAACCGGGCTCGACGTGGCCAAGAAAGGCAACGCCAGCGCTCGAACCCTCAGTGGTGCGGCCTTGGCCTAGCGAAGCACCGGCGCCGATAAAGACGCCGCTGTCGTTGGTCGGCTTGCTGGAAATTCCGACGATAGAAACCTGATCTGGGGTCAGCGTATCAGCGCCGCGGCCGGCACCTGGGACATAGCTATCCCCGGCCGCAAATATAGCCGGAGCGAGGGCAAGGTTTGCCAGTAAAAAAAAGGATTTGAAGCTGGTTCTGAGCATAGTGTAGGCACCTCTCTGCAGTAGGCTTATAGATTCATGTGAAGAAGTGTGCCACTCCACACTCTTATTTGCGATTGATTTTAGCAGCCACTTCACCTAGGTTTGCCCATTCCATTGCCACTGGATAATTGGAGAGAGATAACTGACATGGGATCACCAACTAAGAAGCACAAGACCCGCCGCGTCGCTAAATCAGCGAATCAAGGCAAAGCCCGTAAAAACCTGGTCCGCAAGACCGGCACTACGGCACCCAACCTGCCGCTGGTAAAGCCCAACGCCAACGAGCAAGCCCAGCGCCTCAAAGCCGCTAAATAGTCGTTAAGCCTCATTTCTTTGCCACAACGGCGGTCGCTCCCATGACTGATCAGAGTGCTGCTTGGAGGCCCGAAACTGCGACGCCTTATGCCGATGACCTCCAGGTCGAGCTGATATCCTCGGCTCTGGCTGGGCGGACCATCGACGTGGTCGTCGCCGGCTCGATTGGTGCCATTGAGAGCGTGCGTTTTATCCGCGCGCTGCGGCGCCTAGGTGCACAGGTTGTGCCCTGGCTCACCGATGGCGGCGCACAATTTGTCACTCCTATGGCTCTGGCCTGGGCAGCAGGGCGCGAGGTGCGACGGGATTTTTCCGGTGTGGCCACTCACCTGGCTGCAGCCGATGCGTGCATCATTGCCCCGGCCTCTGCCAGCCTACTGGCACGCCTGGCGTCAGGCCTGACCGACACACCCACGAGTGCACTGATTACCTCCTATTTGGGTTGCCGCCGACCCGTCCTAGCGCTTCCCAACATGCACGACAGCCTTGCAGCAGCGCCGGCGGTACAGCGCAATCTAGAAACCCTTAAAACCATGGGTTTGCGCTTGCTTCCAGCCCGCTTGGAAGAGGGCAAACATAAGTTTCCGCCGCCGGCGACGCTTGCCGACCAGGCTGCGCATGCGCTGAATCAAGAACGCGTCGCCAGCCGCGGCGTGCTTATCACCATGGGTAGCACCCGCGGCTATATCGACGATGTCCGCTATATCTCCAATTACTCAAGCGGTGCACTCGGCTCGGCCATGGCTGAGGAACTTTATCGCCTTGGCTATACCACCCATGTCGTCAGCGGTGCCTGCCCGATTCGCCCCAATGCCTATTCGTTCTTCGTCGAGGCCTTGACCAACGATGCTATGCAAGACGCTGCCCAGGCAGCGCTAGATGCCGGTGCCGAAGCGGCGATACTCGCCGCTTCGGTGCTTGATTTCATTCCAGTTGAGCGCGTCGCCGGTAAAATCAGCAGTAGCAGCAGCGACGTCATGACCGTGACTATGGCCAAGGCCACGAAGATCATCGCCAGCCTACAACCTAGTAGCAAGGTCAAGGTTGGCTTTAAACTCGAAGCTGCATTGTCGATGGAGCGCGCGCTCAAGTTAGCAGCAGATCAGATCAAGGGTTATGGCTTGAGCCTCGTCGTACTCAACGACCTAGCCAAGGTTGACCAACAGCGGCACGAGGCTATTTTGGTGCAACCTGGTACGATTACGCCAGAGGTGATTACCGGTAAGCGGGCCGTAGCCCAGGCCGTGGCCGTGCATGTAGACGCGCGCCTGATGAACAAATTTCAGCCGGGATTATAAATAGGATGCAGTTGGTCAAGGGCGTCTATTTTTGGGTCATGGGATTCCTCGTTACCTTGGTTATGTTTCTTGCGTGTCTTGCTAGTCACTTCAAGGTCGTCGCCTTGCGCCGCCCGCGTGATGGCCGCGCTGAGCACCGCAAGGCCTTAATATGGGGGCGCCTGCTTATCCGGCTCATGCCCGGCTGGCAGATAGAGGTCCTGGGCCGCGAAAACCTGCCGGGGCCCGACGTGACTATGGTGATGGTCGCCAATCACGAAAGTTTCGCCGACATCTGGGCCATGTGTCATTTAGACGTCCAATTCCGCTGGCTCAGCAAAGAAAGTATATTCAGACTGCCGATGATTGGCCATGCCATGCGCTGGGCCAACTACGTCCCTGTGGAACGCGGCCGCAAGAACAGCACTCACGCGGCGATGCAGGCCAGCGCCATGCGCCTGCGCCAGGGCCTGTCGATGTTCTATTTCCCTGAGGGAACGCGCTCGGTCGACGGCCACCTGCGCCCCTTTAAGCTTGGCGCCTTCAAGCTGGCCCGCGACGAAAACACTCCGGTACTACCAATAGCCATCCATGGTGCGGCGGGGCTGTTGCCCAAGCACGCGTGGATTCCTGGTCGGGCCCGCGTGGCGATTACGATCCTACCGTTGCTGCCGCCCCCAGCGGCGCAGGAGGACTTGACTGCCTACGCTGCAATGGTGCGCGAAAAGATTGCCGCAGTGCACAGTCAGATGGTTTGAATTGTTCTGTTATATTTGTTAGGCTCGCAGCAACATGATCATGCCTAAAACAGCCAGCATCTGGGATAGTCTCAACGCCAAGGCCCAGGAACAAGTCCTGAGCACGGTAAGAGGCCGCTATTTCCCCGAGATTTGGTATGCCCTCGAGAATTGGCTGCAAACCGTGAAGCTGCGCGAGGCGCTTGAAGTTGGCTACGGCATCGGTTTGGTCGGCGAGGCGCTGGCCAAGTCTGGGTGGGCCGTGACCATGACCGATCCCTCGGTGACGGCGATGAATACCTTTAAGGAGCGCTTTGCCAAGCAGAAGCTGAATGCGGCCTTCACCGTCAGCGAAGGCGGCATCCTCCCCTTTGCAACGGGTTCGCAAGAAGTGGTCGTGGCCATCAATAGCCTCGAATTTGCACCAGACCGCCAAGCACTGCTTAAAGAAATTGCGCGCGTGCTCAAACCCTCGGGCCGTGCCGCTATCGTCGTATTCAATAGCTATGGGCCATGGGGTCTGCCGCTGATCAGTCAGCAACTGCGCTTACCGCCGCGGCAGCAAGCCGGGCGGCTCTTCACCAAGCGCGAGTTTACCTCGTTGCTAACGGCCTGCAGCTTGCCGCCGACACAGGTTTTGGAGCGCGCCTACTATTTGCCTTTTGCCATGCCTGGCGGCCTTCGCATCAAGCTGCCGCTTCCTGGCGCCTTCGTCGCCCTGATTAAGGGCAACCAGCGCAGCCGCATTCGGCGCCCTTATAAGGCACACTCATCGCAATCTGCGTCCGGCGCAAAGAAAAAAAAGGCCTAGATCAACGCTGCTAAGCGTCGACCTAGACCACAGGCTACCCTAGAAAAAATCAACTTAGCGCTTGAGGTTAATCACTTCTTCGTACATCGAGTCCGTCGTGGTGATCGAACGTGAGTTGGCCTGGAAGCCGCGCTGGGTCATGATCATCTGCACGAATTCTGCCGCCAAGTCGACGTTGGACTCCTCGAGCGACGAGGCGAATATCGAGCCACGTGTGCCGCTCTGCGCCATGCCGATCTTTGGTGGGCCAGAGTCGATGCTCGAGAAGAACTCGTTATGTCCGGCTTTCATCAAGCCGTCCTGGTTTTCGAACGTAGCCAATGCCACAGCACCCAGCGCCCTAGTCACCCCGTTGGTGTATATGCCGCGGATCGTGCCATCCAACTCCATACGCAGGGACTTGATATTACCTGCTTCGTAGCCATTTTGGTTGTGAAAGTTGGTGACGCTCTTGGCAGCGATAGCGGTGGCTGCGCCGAGGCCGGTGCCGCCGTCCTTGATCGTCTTACCAAAGTCAAAGTCGATAACCTGGGCTTGTGCGGCGCCGCCAGCGAAGTTGACCTCGGACATATCGATGGTGCGATCGAGGAGGACACCTTTGGCATCGAACTTAACCGTCCCCTTGCCGATCTCCTTCGTTTTGGCGCCGTCGGCATCGACCACCTCCTGACCATCGACCACGGCATGCCATTCAAAGGTGATGCCCTCGCTATCGTCTAAGCGTTTGAAGAAGGTCGTCATTTGATGGGAGCCACCTTGGCTGTCAAACATCGTGATGGTGTTGTTGAAGTTAGAGGTAAGTTCGGCCTTGGTCGGATCAAAATCTCCTTCGAGCTGCTTGGACCTTGCATCGAGGTTAACGTTCATCATCAATTTAGTGGTTTGCTGCGGCGCGATTTGGTTGGTCTCGATGCGGATATCCTGGAGGCGCGACGAGATGGCACCAAGTTCATTGGCCATAAAACCTTGCACGTGGCCGCCTGTGCTGCTTGAGAGGTAGCCGTCTTTATCGAAGATAAAGGAGCCATTACGGGTGTAAAATTTGCCGGCGGATTCCTGAACCTCGGATTTGGCGTTGCTCACGACAAAGAAGCCGGAACCCTGAATGGCCATGTCCGTCAGGTTATCCGTTACGGCGAGACCGCCTTGCGACTGGACTGTGCGCACGCCGCGTAGGCGCGCACCACGACCGATCTGTGCGGATCCGGTGCCGCTGTTGAGATCGAGCGACAGCATGTCCTCGAATTCCGCCCGGTCTTTTTTAAAGCCCTTGGCGTTGGCATTGGCGATGTTGTTGGCGATGACCGACATGCCATCGGAATTGACAGATAGTCCGGTGACGCCTGTGTACAGTGCCTGGCTAATGGCCATAGATGACCCTCTCCTTGTGGCGAAGGGACGAACGGGGGGTTAGTCGAAGCTCGGGCTTTGCGCCCGTTCACCAAGACTAACACGCCGATTTCTCTATGGTGGAATGTTGGGAAATCTTCACGATTGCTCCGCAGCGGTCACCGCGGATGAACGTGCAGCAGCGCTTAGGCCTGCATTTTGAACGCTGCTTTGCCGCTGGTGTTGGCCTGGGCTTCAGCCGGTTGGTTGGCTTGTTCAGCGGCAAAACGCTTGTACTCTTCAGGCTGCAAACGTGGCGAAGGGACGCCATCGGCACGGGGATTTTCGACAATGTCCTTCCAGCCGGAGTAGAGGGTCATCAGCAGGCCTTCGACGGTGGTGAGGCACTCCTCGTCGTTCTTGATGTTGCCTTCGATCAACTTGTCGATCATAAAAACATAGAGGTTTTCTAAGTCAACGGCGAGCTGGCCGCCGGCTTTGAAGTCGAGGGTGGCCATGAGTTCTGAGAGGATGGCCGTAGCCTTGCTGATATACTTGCCTTTTTCAGCGATTTTCTTCTGCTTTAACGCCGCAATTGCATGTTTAGTGAAGCGAATGGCCCCCTCATAAAGCATGAGCAGGACTTTTTCCCGACTGGCGGTGGTTACTTGTGTCTTCTGATACTGACTGTATGGATTACTCATGTCGTCCCCTCTGTTAGCCCCCTCCCTGGGGCTCCTGGCCACTTGCACCGAAGCGCTGAGCCAGAAATTGACCTTGAGCTTGGAGAGATGACATTTGACTCTCAAGAGAGGAAAACCGCTTCTTGATTGACTCCTGCTTCTCACCTAACTGCCGCTCACGGGTCGCAATGTCCTTGTCTTGGCTCTCGATGATCTTGTCGAGCCCTCGCATCCTGCTTTTCAACACCCCCGAGTTTGGATCCCGGAAGGTTTTGATCCGCTGCGAGATACGCTCGCCGACACCATCACCGAACTTCGATCGAATGAACAAATTCGCGACACCCTCATAGTTGTCGGCGAGTGCTGTTTTAACTTTAGTCTCGTCCATCACCATCTCGCCGGTTTTGGGGTTGGTACTAATACCGATATCCGAGAGATTTTGGTATTTACTGGAGCCACTACCTGTACCAAATAAACTCTGCTGCAAGTTCCGCATAATCTGCCGCACCGAGGAATCGCCTGACAGCGCACCCGGATTACCCTCGCTGGGGCTTTTTGACTGATCCGCAGCAAATTTGACGATATCGTTGTATTTCTCGATAAATGTCTTCATCGCCGCAATCGTAGCATCGGCATCATGGACGATGCTGACCTGAATGCGAGTGCCTGGCTCTGCGCGTTTTATGTGAAAATTAACATTATCCAGCAGTTCTTTCAGATCGTTATCGGGGCTAGTGATGGGCACGTCCTCAAACAGCACGTCGAGGTTGCGGCCAGCGACCTGGTTTTTGAATTCGAGGAAGGTCGTGTCCTCATCGATATTGATCCTGGCCTCATTACCGGATTGCTCGCTGAGCACCAGGAGCCTGTAAGAATCAGGTTTATAGCCGGTATTGATAACCATCGCCCGCACGCCCGCTTGGGCGTCGTTAATCTGCATGGCGACTTTTTCTAAAGTCGAGCCGGGCTCGATGGTCAGCTCAAAAGGTTCCCTGTCCTCGCGTTCAATTTCCATATAGCCAAAGCCGACCTTGGTCTGGTCTTTATCCGGAAAGCCATAAGCCAGCTGCTTATCGCTGCGCGCCATGCCGCGCACCTCGAATTCATAGCTGCCAACAGCGGCGGGGCCTTTGATGGTGCCTTCAATAATGTCCGGGTGGGAGGACTCGACTTTCAAATGATAGAAGTCATTTTGCGACTTAATTGCGTTGGTCGCCTTATCGAGTTCAGACACGAGCTTCGATAGCTTATCGACCTCTTTCTTTTCGGTGACGACCTTTTCCTTGCGCTTTTTTGCGGCCTCAACTGGCAGCTTTTCAACCTCGAGCAATTTGTCGACGGTTTTATCGAAGCCAAAGCTGGAGAAACGGATGCCCATTGCAATTGATCCCCTAAGGAGCTGGCTCGGGTGTTACAATCAAGGATAAATCGTCCGGGAGGCTGGTATGCAAGTCTTTCATCCAAATGATGGCATTCAACGTTCGGCACTGCTGCGCTTGTTGCAAGACGGGTTGAGGCCAGATGGAGCGCCGTTTCCTATCGAGAGCGAATATCCGTTGGTGCTTGGTGCTGGGAAGGAAGCCTTTAGTTATTGCGTTGGCACTCAGAAGGCACCTGTGGCCCATGCTCATCTGTGGCCACGCCGGCTAGTGGGTGGCCCTCTAAATACGAATCTATTGATTGGCTTGGTTGGCAATGTCGTGACCCATCAACAGTACCGCGGCCAGGGCCTTGCAAGAGAGTTGCTGGGCGAACTTAAACTGAAAGCCACCCAGCAAGGACTAAGCGCCTTAGTGCTGTGGAGCGACCTCCATGAATTTTACCAAAAATGCGGCTTTGCGTCATGTGGCGAGGAGCACCGCTGGCTGATTAAAGTAGAGCCGCCGTTGTGCCTAGAGCAACCATCCAGCGTGGTGCAAGAGGTACCCAGCATCGACCTATGCGAGCAGCTCCTCGCATGCCGTTGGCATAAAATCGCAACCATTCAAAGAAGTGCCCAAGAATTCGCGCAGCTGCTCCGCATTCCAGGGGTCTCTTTGATGACCAACCTGCAGCAGCGAGCGGCGCAGTCCGTTACGACCTTTACGATTATGGGTAAGGGCTGCGACATGGTCGGAGTCGTCCACGAGTGGGGCGCGCCCAATGCACTAGCCTTAGTGGAGCAGGTTAAGGCGCAAGGGCGACTGCAGGGCATGAGCGAGGTGCTGCTTTTAACCCCAGCCCGCCTGCCAAGTGGTTGGTACGAGGCGTTGCGCAGGCAAGCTAGCCATTTCAGTCGCCACCCCATGGCCCTGGCTTGGTGCGTCGACGACCACGCCCGCCAGGCTTTGGAGCAGAGCTTTATCTGGGGGCTTGATTCAATTTAACGAAAAACACCCTGCGACTCATCGCTTACTGTTGGTTTTGCAGCAGTGCGAGGGCCAATTTAGGGATGTTGTTGGCTTGGGTCAGAACCGAGGTTCCGGCCTGCATCAAGATGTTATGCTTGGTCATTTCCGCCGTCTCCTCGGCGATGTCGACGTCCTTAATCCGCGACCGAGCAGCCGAGAGATTTTCGACTGAAATGCTTAAGTTGCGGATAGTCGATGACAGTCGGTTCTCGATCGCACCGAGTTCGGCCCTCGTCCCTGAAACGTCCTCAATGGCTTTGTCTAGTGTAGTTAAACTACGCTGTGCGTCGATTTTACTGCCGACGTTAGCATCCTCTAATCCGAGCTTGTCGACGTTGACGTCGAGGCGAAAGGCATCGAAGGAAATGCGGTCGACACCGAGTAGATTCTCGCCACCGGTGTTGACTTGAAAATCGAGGGACCCGCCGGTACCATCGAGTAGGACTGAACCGTTGAATTCGGTGGAATTGGCGATACGATCGACCTCTTCCTTGAGCGACTGGTACTCCAGATCCAAGAATTTACGCTCACGGCTGCCGATGGTGTCACTGGATGCTTGCACGCCAAGTTCACGCAAGCGCACCAGGATGTTTTGCACTTCGTTGAGGCCGCCCTCAGCCACCTGAATCAGAGAGATACCATCTGACGAGTTACGCTGCGCTTGCACCAAGCCACGAATTTTGGCCCGAAGCTTTTCGGAGATGGCTAAACCGGCCGCATCATCGCCAGCGCGATTGATCCGGTAACCGCTAGATAGGCGCTCCAAGGAGCGGTCCAGGAGTTCCCGGGTCTCGCGCAAATGTCGCTGTGATGTGAGCGACGATACGTTCGTCGCGATTCTCAGGCCCATACTTCACTTCCTCCGACGGATGGCGGAAAGGGCAAAAATTAATTGAAAGGGATCAAGATGAGGTGATAACTAGAGGGCTGTATACTTAGGCTACCACACTCTTATAAAAAATTTCAACACTCGCCAAATACTATCTGGCAGCGCACCCATCACCCTTTGCTAAACATCAGGAAGCAAAAGATATTTCCCAACCCTTGGCGGGACGCTAGCGGTCATGCCATGATCGTCCTAACAGGGTCGCTAGCAGAAACAGCTAGGTCCATTTACTGTGGGGCGCAGATGCAGACTAACAGACCTGTACTTCTAGTCGTGGCTATACTGGGCACAGCGCTGTTCCCGGCGCGGCAGGCCGCAGCCGGCAAGAAGGCCGAGAAGACTCCCCCCATCCACCAAGGCTGGGCAAATCCACAAGGCGTATTGGTGAGCACTGACGGGGGCAAAATTAACTCGCCCGAGCAAAAAGATAAGAGCGATGGAGATCCAATACCGCCAGCCAGCTTAGAAGAACTAGGTCCACTGCTTAAGACCCTCTCGGCAGCGCTCACTTCGTGTTTAGCGGCGCTGCGCGAGGCCACTGCGGAGCTGCAACAAAACGGTGCCCGCTACGCCTTCAATCTCGATTTTGTCATCGGCGAAGACGGCCAGGTGGGATCGCTGAATCAGGTAAAAACCGGTGGTAGTAAGGAGCTACCGACGTGTGCCACCCGAGTAGCCAAACAACTCGCGGCGCATGCTTTTAAACCGCCAGCCGAGGCCCAGCCGCTAGACGCACACATTGAGTTTGAGGCGGTGATATTAAATGATAACGAGGCCCAGGGGCGCGGGTATCAATACATCATGGCTGAAAAAGCCTGGGAAGCGGCACTTAGGGTCAACAAGTCTTGGTTCAAGTGTGAGGTCGACACGGACTGCGCGACCACGGCTGAGCGCTGCGAGGTGCGCGGCGTAAACAAGGCCGATCTGCCCGCCTACCGAGCAGCTATCAACAACCGCAAGAAGCCGCCATGCCAGTTGAAAGTCGACTTAAGTAGCTATAAAACAAGCTGCAGGAGCAAGCGCTGTGTTAGCCGCAAGAACCCACGCTCACCCTAAGGGCCCTACTGTTTTTTGGCATCAGCAGCAACATCGGCAACTAATTCAGCTCCGTCCTTCTCCAACGACTCGACTCGGTTATTAAGAACCTTGGCGTAGGTCTGTAGAAAATCGCTTGTCACCCAATAGACTGGTTTATCCGTACCAATTTTTTTGAATACCAAATGGTCGACTGTTTTACCGCCTTTGGTCAGGCCTACCGTCAAAAACGGCGCCGCAGCTTGCAAAGCAGCCTCTTCAGTCGCAGGTGCGTACTCGGTTAGGCGTAACTTGCCGATCTTGTCCATAAAGCTATCTAGTGAGCCCTTGGGCTTGGCTCCATCGGCAGCCTCCGTCCACAGCAGTTCGCCATCCTTGCCGCGCTGGGTGTGGACGATCGTCTTAGACTTAGAGCCTACGGCGATGTCGGCCTTGGTCACTTCGGCAAAGTCGACATTGGTCAAGCGGCGCTCGTAGAGGCGGGCATTGGCACGCTCTAGGTTTTCAAGATCATCGCCAGCGATGAGGATAATCTGCCCTTTGACAGTGGACTGCTCAGCAAAGCGGCTGCGGGTGTCATAGCTGCGCTTGCCTAACACTAGCGTGAAGTCCTTGGCGCCACTCGACTTGATGGTCCAGCTGTCTTTACTGTCCTTAATGCCATAGTCAACGAGTTGCTTTGCATCAACTTGACCCAGGATGCGATCGCTGTACAACGGATTGAGGTTACTCAGCAGCTCGGTCATTTTATCGTTGGCGAGGAAACGTTCGGTCGTGACCTTCGCCGTTGGCTGTTTGTGATCCTTGGGCAGATGGGGATTTTCAACCGGCGGCTCGGTCGTCGTGAGGGTGATCCAGAAACGGCCATCGCTCGGACGTTTGACCGCGACTAAATCGCTAGTTGCGGTTTTGAAAGCGATTTCGGTCACGGACTTCGGATCAATGGCGAATACAGAAACCTTTTCGTCACTGCCCTCAGGAACAGGCAATGAGGCCCAATAGGCGGTTCCAAGACCAGCCGCTAGCAGCACGCCATAGACGTAGATATCAAGCCGCATCGGTGCTCACCTTCTCGCTGGTTTTATCCTTGCGACGACGCGTGGCTAAGAATCCGATCCCAAGCACGAGCAGCGGCATCACCACCACCGTCGCGTGAAACCAGACCACATCCTCCTTACGGGTATGGCGGATTTTTACATCCTCTTCGTTAGCCAATTCTCCTTGCAGCGCTGTGTCGCCCACCAACCACTTCAAGGTGTCAGAGAAATACAGAGCGTTGCCAATATTACGCACTAGCGCGTCGGCAAAGGCAGAGGCGTCGGCAAACACGGCGACCCGGCCTTGATGACTCGCTTGGCCAGCTTTGGGCGCCTGCGGTTTAGCCTTTAGCTCCGAGACTGCGCCAAGGACAAAAGCCTCGCGCTTCTCCCCAGGGTCGAAGGCGTAGTTGCGGTTGGTGTCAGCGAAGGAGTCGGTCAGTGCGCGTACCGTCTCGCCGACCTTCCATTTGTTGTCGCCCGGGCCGACCGTCCAATACCCTGAGTGAAACAATAGGATGCCAACGCGCTCGTCATGGCGGGCCAGGCTGATGACGGAGTCGTGCGAAGTGAAAACGTTGCTGAAAATCACCCACATATCCGCTGGGGTATGCGTTGCTGGATAGTGGTTCTTTTCGTTGCCGAGGGGCTCGGCGTGGTAGGTAAGGCCGATCTCGGTGAGTAGATCATAGAGCGGCTGATCCACGGCACCAGGGATGGTTGGTACCACTGCTGCCTCGGGCCTGTCGATATCGGCAGCGACGAAGAGGTTGCCACCCCTCTGCACGTAGGTACGTAGCGCCTCGACTTCCTCTTTCTGAAAAGGTCCAGTTGGGCCGATGATTAGCACCGCAGAAGCATCATCGGGGACTGCCGAGAGGCTGCCTTCACCAGCACCAAACAGACGGGTGGTATAATTCTGCTGGCGCAGGAAGTCGCTAAGCATGCGCAGTGAACGCAGCGGGTTCTCCGCCGTTTCGCCCATCCACGAGGCTTCACCGTGGCCACGAGTGAAATACAGGGTCTTCTTCTCAGCCGTCGCCTCGAGAAATACCTTCTGGAATTCGCTGTCTAGGGACTTAAGCACCGTCCGGGCCTTAGCCAAGGTTGTACCGGTATCGATACGGCTCTTTTTCCCCTTCATATCGAGGACTATTTGGCCATTACGGGTGACCCGATACTCCTCAGCCTTGACGGGCTCAGCGTCTTTGTCATACCAGGTAATCTTGACGAGGGGGTTTGCCGCGGCAATGGCGGCGACGTAGTCGGCGACGGTGCTGCGGACTTCGTTGCTCTGCGGATAAAACATGAGAATATTTAGATCTGCGGTCAGGGTCTTGACCAGGCGCAGTGTCGATTCCGAAGGAGTATTGATCTTAAGATAGCTCCAGTCGTGTTGCTTGTCCTTGACCGAGCCGGCGTAGTTAAATGCGCCTAGGCTAGATAGCAGTAGTCCGACTGAAAGCCAGGCCAGGCTGGCTCGCTTGACCCGTTGCGGCTCCGCCTGATCACCGCGGCCAGCAGCGCGCATCGACCATTCACCACCGATGCCGGCAAAGACACCTAAAACACCAAGCACCAACCATGCCCCGAGCAGCACCTTAGCCATCGGCGTAGTGGGTGCCGGATCGCTGCCCAAAGCCTTGCTGTAGGCTAAGTACATGCCGAGTGCCGCGAGCAGGAGGACCTGCCAGCCGCATAGTAGCCACCAACCAGCAGCCTCCTGGTGGCGCTGGCGACCTGCCGCTAGGCGGGAGAGGGCGAAGGTCATCAACAAACTAATGCCGACTAGCGCTACGCCAGTGTATCGCAGCGCCGCGTAATAGGATTCAGTTCCGAGGTAACGATCCGCCACGCACAGCAGGATCACGCCGATGATACAGCTTGGCAGTCTAAGCCATGTGAGAAGCTTGAGCATCAGCCGCGCCACCTCCGTGCTTCAAGAACCCGTACCGAGCACTCAAGAAAAAACATCATCATGCTACCGTAATAAATCAGGTCGCGGGTATGAACTATGCCTTGCGAAAAGGGCGGGAAATGGCGGTTGTGAATCGCCAGGTAAGCAAAGAGGTCTTTGAATGGCGGTGCCACGATGTCGGCGACCATCCAAAGCACCAGGAAAGTCACCAGGAACAATGCCCCGGTAACACCAGCCACCAGCTGATTGGGTGAGATGGCCGAGGCGAAGAGCGAGATAGCTGCGGCGGCACCGCCAATCAGGACCAGCGCCAAATAGCCTGAGGCCAAGTGCCCAAGCGATATCTTGCCATTGATGAAGATCAAGGCCGGTAAATACAAAGACAATGCCTGGATCACTAACAGGAAGGCGAATACCGAGAGGAACTTACCGTAAATCAGCTGCCGTTCACTAATCGGCGAGGTATAAAAGAGTACCAACGTGCCGTTTTGCTTCTCCTCGGCAATGAGCCGCATGGCGAGGAATATACCAGCCACCATGGCGATCCCGGAGGCAAAGTAAAAGTAGTCTGCCAACACTTCAGCCGACAGCTTGGGCGAGCTGCCGATTGCATAGGCATTGAACAGCAGTCCCTCAATAAACAGCGCCGCGGCGGCAATCACATAACCCATCCAGGTGGCGAAAAAAGCCCGCAGCTCTCGCCCCGCCACGAGCAGCACCTTACCCATGGGCACGTTCCTCCGCCGGTTTAATCAACTTCATGAAAACACCTTCGAGTCCGGCTTCGCTGCGACTGAGCCCTAGCAACCCGGCGCCGGCCTCGACCACCATCTTGGCGATCACTGCGCGCACGTCGGCTTCGGTGTCGAGTAGCAAGCGTTCACCGCCTTGTCCCGTGATGCGCTGCACCTTAGCGACGCCGTGCACCTGCTGCAGACTGTCGATAAGTCCATCAGGGAGTCGGTCTAGGTCGCAGGTCAGGCGCATGGTTTGGGTCATCGCCGCCTGGAGTGTGGCCTCAGAGCCTTCGGCGACCAGGCGGCCTTGATCGACGACCAGCACGCGGTCACAGGTGCGAGTGATCTCAGACAGGATATGACTAGATAGTACAACGGTGTGCTGTCCTCGCAGCGAGGTAATCAGGTCACGCATCTCCACGATCTGCACTGGGTCAAGGCCGTTGATCGGCTCGTCGAGGATGATCACCTTGGGATTATGCACTAGCGCCTGAGCGATGCCGACCCTCTGGCGGAAGCCGTGCGACAGGTCGCCTAGCTGGTATTTGCCGACGCGATTAAGGTTGGTCTTGCCCATTACAAAATCGACGCGA
>Ga0315291_10005474_pt1 | contig 15914 bp, 27 predicted proteins | sample YL17G12_20_MG_FD_203070 | JGI IMG/M metagenome (GOLD analysis project Ga0315291, IMG submission 203070) | Sediment microbial communities from Yellowstone Lake, YNP, Wyoming, USA - YL17G12_20 | ecosystem: Environmental > Aquatic > Freshwater > Lake > Sediment | place: USA: Wyoming | collected...
GGCGCGCGTCACGCGGGCGGGCGGGCGGGCGCGTCCGCGCGCGGTTCCTCTCCGCAGACCGCGGGGGGACCGGGGGTACCCCCGTGCGTCACGACGGCACGGTCGTGGCATGCCGTTCTGACAATCCGAGCGCCTGGTGCAAGGTGTGCCGTTGGCTCAACCTATTGGCACGGCACGAGTTACGGCCGTTTGGCACGTCTGGCACGGAGCCTGCTATAGGGGGGTGTCGGTCGGCGACTGCGCCGATGCGACAGAATCCAACGCGGGGAGTCCTGGCAGAGACTCGCGTTGCTTCGGTCCCATGACAACGGGACCGGCCCGGTCCACAATACCGGGGGTACGGGAGCCACGCGGCCCGTGCCGACGTACACGATCCACCTGGGGGCCTACGGGTTCCCGCTTGACGGTTTCACCCGTCTGGCCCCCAGGTGCCTTCTCCCTTGCACCCCGGACAGTCCCGGGACCAACACTACAGGGAGACCGCATATGATCGCACCGAAGCCCGGCCCTAAGGGGTACGGGAGAGAATCGACCGAGGGTCCGCTACCTCGGGGTACGACCGTTCTCAGTCCTGACGAGGCCGCTCGGTGGTCCGCTCAGGCGGTCGCCGACCGCGAGCGTCGGGAGCATGCCACAGCCCTGGACACCGAGGCCCTTGACGCGGTGTCCGCCTACCTACGAAGCAAGGGCCTTGTCATCGGGCGCGACGGGATTGCCCGTTGCTCTCGACCGGCGAGACCCAAGCCCCGGGAGAGGTACTCCGCGGTCTACGCCGCTGGCTCCTGGGAACCCCAGGAGGTCCGCTACCGCCCGCAACCCTGGGGCGCTAGGACGGTGTCCAAGTGACCGAGGCGGACATCGCGTCCGCCATTGCATGGTGCGTCGTGGCGTGCCATGTCATCTACGCTTGGCGCCGTGCATGCCGGGACGATCCGCGCGACAGATAGGCCCCCCTTGGGGCGGTCGGGAGGCGGCTCCCCTGACGAGGCCCGGGAAGGGCCGAAACCAACCAACGAAAGGAATGCCAATGGACCACGACCGGATCGTTGCTGCCGCGTGCCACTACGCGAAACTTCAGGGAGAGATTTTCGATGCCCGCGAGAGCGGGAAACTCGACGATCCCACTCTGTGGGGTTCGCGCCTGATTCACGCGGCGGACTGCGCGATGCTCGACTTGCGTCTGGCCGTGTTGGGTGACAACCCCGACGACATGTGCCAAGACATCAAGTCAGGCATCGAACACGGGCAGCAGGTGATGCGCCTGTGCGCCGCGCAAGACACTCTCAGCGGTAAGGATTCCAGCACGGAACCCCGCGCCACGAGAGCGTTCAAGCCCGGCGCACGCCGTGCGGAGGCCGGGTTGTTCGCGTTCGTGATCGCCCAGATCGAGCGCCGCGTGGCCGACAAGCGCCGCATCGCCAAGTCGGATCCCGTGCCTGCGCCGACCGCCCCCAAGGCGCTTGGCAAGCACGACGAGATGCCGTTCGAGGTGCGCGAGATCATGTCTGCCAAGGAACTCGAAGCACTCTTGGATCTCCCGCTCTTCCCTAAGAAGCCCGAGTAGATCCAGAGAGAGTACCCCTGGCCCGCCCTTGGGGCCAGGGTCGTGCCAATGGTCGTGGCGCGTGCCACCTGAAGAGGCGCTGGGGCGCCGAAACCAACAACAACAACGAAAGGTACTCATGTCCAAGATCTTGAACCTGTCCGTCTCGGTCGCCGAGGCCGCTCTCCCCGAGGTCGCCAAGGCCGCCCCGAAGGAGCCGACCGACCGCGCCGCTCTCCTCAAGGAGTTTGCCGAAGCCACGCTGGCTCGGTACGAGGCGGAGCGCGTCTACCGGCGTGCCAACGAGGCGCTCGGCGAGGCCAACGACCGCCTCAACAAGGCGGGCAGCAACCTGCGCGATCTCGACGACCCGGACCACGCCTCGCGCTGCTTCTGCTAGTCGCACGGCCCGCCTGTGGGGCCAGGAGATTCTAGAATCCCGCAGCATCTGGGATGGTGCGCGCCCTTGCGAACAATGGGCATTCAACAACCAACAACGAAAGGTACTACACATGAAGCGTACGAAGACTGCCGCGACTCGTTCCACCAAGGCGCCGTTCGACCCGAACACGCGCCCGACCCGCGTCCTCATCGTCAGCAACGGCGGACTGAGCGATGTGTCGGCGGGCTGCAAGGTCGGGACGGTCTACGACGTCTCGGGCTGGAACCAGGTCACGGATGCCAACGGCAACCGCGTGAACGGCTGGCAGCCCAAGATCCGCACCGAGTCCAACCCGAGGCTGGAACTGTCCATCTCGTGCTGGATCCCGGCCGACAAGGGCGGGTTCCCGCCCAAGCGCACGCCCAAGGTGCCCACGGTCGCCGACCTCGCGGCCACGCTCGGCAAGGCGACCCTCGCCTTCAACCGTGCCAAGGCCAAGGCCGAGAGCGCCAGCGAGAAGCGTCAGGCGTGCGAGTCCGCGATGCACGCGGCCCGCAACGCCCTGAACATCTGCTCCTCGACTCTCTGAGACCGGTTGGTGTAGGCCCCCTGCGGGGCAGAGGACTCTTGAACTCCGCAGCGGCTGTCGATGCCGCACGTTCATGCGAACAATGAACCCAACCAAAGAAAGGAACTCACATGACAACGAGTGAACGCTTCGCAGAACTCTGCGAGAACCTCCGCCAGGAGATCGCCGACGAGATTCGGGACGAACTCCGAGAGGAGTGCGCCCAGGAAGCCTCGGACGAGTACGACCAGAAACTCGAAGAGGCCCGCGACGAGATGCGCGACGAACTCATCGAGGAGTGCATGGACACGGCGCGTGAGAACGTCGCCGACGAAGTGCGCGAGGATCTGCGATCGGAGGTCCTTGAAGAGGTCCGCGAGACGCTGACGGAGAACGGACTCGGGCAGGCCATCGACCTGTTCCCGTAGGCCCCACAGGGGGCACGGGACACTTGAACCGCGCAGCGGCTGGGATGCCGCACGGGCTTGCGAACAATGCCCCACCACCAACACCAACGAAGGGAGTCAGCATGGCACTTTGGAAGGACGCATCCCAGATGGGTGCGGAGGAGAAGCGGAGCGTGATCTTGCGAGTGCCTGTCGAGGACCGCAAGGCGTGGTCCCGGGGATCCGGGGCGCGCTTCTGTCCGTCGTCCCCTTGTCGTGACAAGGGCGCCGGAACGTGCATCTACGCTTCGCACATGAGCGGGGCCTACCTCGACAAGGCGTACAACGAACTCCGCGAGCATGCCCTGGATGCCGCGGCGGGAGACGCCATCGAAGCGGAATTCCTGCCCGTGCCTGCTCCGCACGAACACAAGGATGTGGTCGAGGCTCTGGCTGCTGCCCCGGCCCCGGCGCCTGCGCCTGCGGCAGACATCGGTGCTGCCATTGGCAACGTCTTCGCTGGGATCATCAAGGACCAACTAGGCAACGAACTTGCCAAGGTGCGCACCGAGATGAGCGACCTGGCGAAGTCCGTGGGGCAGTACCGCGGCGTCGAGGTGCGATACCCGGATGGCTCGCGCAAGAAGATCGAAGGCATCCAGCATGCGATCTTCGACGACGCGATGGAAGCCCTGGACATGGGTGCCAACATCCTGCTCGTGGGACCCGCCGGTTGCGGCAAGTCCTACCTCGCCAAGAAATTGGCAGAGGCTCGCAAGCAGGATTTCCGGTGCACTTCGCTGTCCGGCGGCTCGTCTGAGAGCGTGCTGCTCGGAAGGCTCCTTCCCATCGGCGAGCACGGAAAGTTTGTCTGGTTGTCGGCCGCGTTCATCGAAGCCTACGAGAAGGGGTATCTCTTCTGTGGCGACGAGATGGACGCAGTCGGGGACCCGAGCGTGTTGCTCTCCTTGAACAACGCGCTTGCCAACGGCGAACTCGACTTGCAGATCCGCTGGGACGACCGCCTCGTCAAGCAGCACAAGGAATTCCGCTACGTAGGCACCATGAACACCATCGGGCAGGGGGGCGACAGGATCTACGTCGCTCGCACCCAACTCGACGGGTCCACGCTGGACAGGTTCCTGATGTACGAAATGGACTACGATGCCAACCTCGAAGAGCGCCTGGTTCACCCCAAGGTGCTCGCGTGGGGGCGCAAGGTCCGCAAGGCCATCAGCGACACCAAGGTCCGCCGGTTCCTGTCTACCCGCATGATGGGCATGCTCTCCCCGTTCGTGGACAAGGGTGCACCGATCTCCAAGATCGCCCGCATCTACTTCACGCCGTGGGCGACCGACGAACGCAGCAAGATCCCCGCCGAACTCCGCGGGGATTGATCCAACGCTCCGGCCCGCCTGTGGGGCCGTGGCTACCGGCCTGAGGGCGGCGGGGCGGCTGTCGATGCCGCATGGGACCCGGCAACCCACGGGGCGGCTGTCGATGCCGCATGGGACCCGGCAACCCACCAACCAAAAAGGAGGCGTATGTCCAGAGACAGACAGAGCGGCGGATACGACGCCGACTTCGATCCGAGCCGCAGGAAGTGGAAGCCGGTCGGGGTGAACACCACCCCGCTGACGCAGCAACAGCACTTCCGCTACGACTCGGTCGATGCGCTGCTCGCACTTCCGATCCACCCCACGAACGTGGGCAACACCTCGGCGTTCCTCTTCAAGAAGGACGGCGTGCCGAAGGACCACTTCATGGGCGACCCGGAAACTTGGTACGGTGCCAAGAACTCGTACGACTACGCCGACAAGGTCCGCACGGGCGATCCCAAGATGGCAAGTGCCTTGAAGGACACTCGCGTGGAACTCGGTGATCTTCCGAAGATCGCCTCCATCCAGCGCAAGCGGGTGTGGGCGGAAGACGGCGAGGACTTCGACATCGAGCGCGTGTACTGCGGGGCGTACGACAAGCCCTGGCAGAAGTTTCAGATGAACCTGAAAGCAGGCTCGGCTCGAAACGTGCGGCTCGTTGTCAACACCGTGGCAAGCGCGGACAACGCGGGGCCTGCCCTGCGCTGGCGTGGTGCCGCAGCGTGTGTGCTCGCTGACGTCCTTGAGGACGCTGGCTATCAGGTCGAGATCGTGATGTGCGAGTACGTCCGCAACCTGAAAATAGGCGAGTACAACAACACCCACTATCTGTTCGAGGTGCCGGTCAAGAAGTACGGCGAACCTGTCAACCTCGCGCACTTGGCAGCGACCGTGGCTACGCAGTCTGCACTTCGCGTCGCTATGTTCCATGCCAACCTCGCAAGCGTCCCCGACTGCAACGAAGGGCTGGGGAACTGCGTGAACGAGGTCCCGCCGGAGCCGCTGATGGCTCCGAGCGACATCTGGGTAGACGCGATCTTCTGCAAGAAGGACGCGGTCGAGTGCTTGCAGTACACCATCGACAAGTTTGTCAGAGGCCCCAAAAAGGAGGACTGATGTCGTTCCTGAACGAAGGATTCGAGGAGGAGATCGCGCTTCTCACGCAGCAGCGCGACGACGCGATGGCCCTGGTCAACGACCAGCACAACGCCGTCCTGGCGGCCATGAAGCAACTGTCCGAGAGCAACGAGGTCATGCGTAGCGCGAGCGCCACCATGCGGAAGCAAACCCGCATGCTGAACGCCGCGCTGGCGTGGTTGGATGTCAACGTGCCAGCCGTGGCAGACGACGTCAGGAAGGCTGGCGAGGAGAGTGCCCCGTGACAAGGAAAGACTACGAACTGATCGCAAAGACGATCAGGGCCGTGAGCACGTTCGCGGCCACGGACAAGAGCAAGCGGGCAACCAAGGTGATCGACATCCTGGTGCAGTCGCTGTCGATTGCGCTCAAGGGTGACAACGACCGCTTCGACGAGGCCCGTTTCGTTGCAGCGTGCAAGTACAACCTGGCAAAGGAGGGCAGCGATGACTGACAAGGAAACGATCAAGGAGGGCCTCTCGTGACGCCCAAGCAGGAAGAGTACGCGAGGGGCCTTGAGGCGCGCATGCCGAAGGCGTGCGATGTCTGCGGGGCTACCTCGCTGCGAGTCGTGAGAGACGAGGATGGCACTTGGAAGTTTTTCGAGATGCCGTTCATCGTGTGTTGTGTCTGCGGAGCAGAGGTTCCCCCCGAGGAGGGCAAGTAGCATGAGCGAGGGCGACAAGCAGATCATCAAGCGCCTGACCAAGGAGCGCGACGACGCGCTGCACGCCCAGGCATTCTGGCGTGCTGCGTTCAACCGCTGGTGTGGCAAGTCCACCTGGCCTGTCAACAAGAATGGCAAGGTCGAGTACGGCGGCGTCGAGTTTCACGTGCCCGAGCCGTTCGGCAAGCCGACGGTGATGGCCGATGGGACGAAGGCGTACGTCATCGAGTCCACCGAGCCGAAGACGAAGGCCCTCAGGCCGGTGAAGTCTCGCAAGACCGTGATCGAGGACGCCGCGGCTGACAGCCCGACCGGGGCCGAAGCCGTGGAGGACTTGAAGGAGGCCCTCAAGGCCGAGTAGGATGACCCCGCCGCAAGGCGAACAACAAGGAGGTGCACATGGCGAAGAAGCCCAGGAAGACAAGGGCGGAACAGCGTGCGGCGCGCAAGGCTGAGAGAGCCGTGCACGATCCGACGTATCCGTTCTTCGACCCGGACCAGCACGACCCGATGCTCGGCCGGGACGAGTGCTATGGGGACCGGCCACGCGCTGAGCAGGAAGGCAACCCGGACAAGGTAGAGGAGGGCGAGGCGTGCCTGCTATCTGGGCGCATGACTCGGTTCACACTCACCGGACGGCCCGTGCCGTTCACGTTCGTGGGGATCGACGCAATGGTGTTCGGCAAGATCCTGCGTGACACGCTGGACGAGTGCACTACCCACGCCAAGGCCCTCTCCGTCGCGGTCACCCTGTTCAGGCAGACCCGCGATGCGTCCGACGAGCAGGCGTCCGCTGGGTCCATGTGCAAGGACGACTGCGACGAGCACGACACCCGAGAGGAGTGCGTCGAGTCTGCCAGGCAGACCGAACTCGACATGCTCGAAGACCTGCACGACGTCCGCATTGTCATCAAGCGGACGAGCGACCTCTACAACTCGTACGTTCAACAGATGCGCGGCTTCTGCCGACGGCTCCCGCCCCTGGCCGTGGAGCGCAAGGGCAAGAAGATCAAGCCGCCGACGCCGGAGATCATGGAGGACCTGATGCGGGACCTCCAGGGCTTCCCCGGCCTGAGCGAGGACGACAGGAAGTAGGGCATAGCCCGGTGCGTCGGGGGCCGCTCAACATTCTGACGCTGACAGCCGGGAACAGACCGGCACTCACCACAACCACGAGGGCAAACACATGTGTCTGAAGATCCACGAGGGCCTCAAGGGTCCGCTGATGAAGGCGGCGAAGTTCGGTGGGCCTGGCAAGTCGGTCATCACGGCCTGGAAGGTGCTGCGCTACGTCCCAGATTTGGGGCCGAGCCTGCAAAGCACGGTCATGGACTACAAGTACAAGGCGGGCTGGAACAAGCCGAAGGCTGGCAAGCCCCTGACGACGACGCGGCTTGCGTACGACAACAAGCAGGTCCACGGAGGGGCGCTCCACTTGTTCGCGACGCGAGAGGGCGCCGAGGCGGACGGTCGGGAGTACAGCGCCACCCCCCGCGTCGTCGTCCCCGTCGGCGTGGAGCGCCGCGACATCATCGCGGTGGGAGAGGGCATGTGCCAGGTCACCATGGCCGTGCGCAAGTGCTACCTGGCCCCGGACGACTACCGGGACGCCATGAAGCGGGGCGAGAAGGCGAGGAGCCGATGAGTGGGTTCATGTTCGACATCAACGGCGAACTGCACGAGTGGGCGGTTGACATCCTCGATGCTGTGGCAAATTCGGCCCCGGCTTTCGAGGACGAACGCTGCAACTACGTAGAGACGCAGGTTGAGCGCGACGACTGGGTCGCTGCCAGGACTGCCCATGACAAGGAGCAGGATCGGCTGCGCGCAGACTACGCGGCTGCCAATGCCAAAGTGCGGCGCGAGGAGCAGCAGCGCATCGACGATCACAAGGCGAAGGTCGAGGCGCTCAGGACGGAGTCAGAGCGGCGCACGGCCTACGAGATCGAGCGCATCCGTGCCATGCAGAGCGTGGCACATGGCAGGCCCGACTCGGTGCTGGTGCAGTACCCGCCCACGGATGACGTCTCATACTCGTGGTTCGGGTTCATGCTCGGCGTGCTGGCGTCGGCCGCCGTGGTCGGCCTTCTCAAGATCGGAGGTGTCATGTGACCGCATGCGAAACGTGCAAAGGGCAAGGGCTTATCCCGTACTGCCAAGGCTGCGGGGCATTCCCTGAGTGCCCGACCTGCGGTGAGCATCACGACGTCCGGCTGTGGACCCTGCCCGTAGAGGAGGGCGGCTGCGACGGCGGAGAAGACGAGCGGAAGTACCATGACCCGTGCCAACACGGGGTCCCTCACCCGTTTCATTGCGACGACTGCGAGCGACTCTACGACGAGACGCACCCCGATCCCGACCGCGGTTGGCAGAACCAGGGACGCAGCCAGAAGCAGATCGAAGCCCAGCACGACATCTCGGTCTACCTTTTCGTGATCGGATTCGTCTTGCTCGTGCTGCTTTCGGCATGGGCCATCTTCAAGGAGACACACTAATGGCTGGCAAGAGCACGCTGTACCGACCCATGCGGGTCACCCGGTTGCTGCTCGGGGAGAAGGTCTCCTTCGTTGCAAGCAACTGGTCGATCAACCCCACCGGAGTGCAGAGCGTCAACCCGACCGAGCCGTGGACGAGCCCCGCCACCAAGGAGAAGGTTCTCTTGGCGCGAGTCGTGATGAAGGACCGCGACGAGCCCGACTACTACGTCGTCGGCGACGTCGGCCTCATCACGGATGCGTGGGAAGCGGCGTTGAAGGGCTACGACCTAACCCCCGGTGAGTGGGGTTGGCCTGGCGCCGTCGAGATTCCTGTGGAACTACCCAAGAAGTCCTGATACAGAAACACGCGATCAAACCCGGCCGCCGAGTGGCGGCCGGACAGGGAGGGCCAGATGAGCGAACTCAAGAAGTACGGCGAGGTGGCGACTTGCCTCGTCAGCGAGACGGACAAGGCGTACTTCGGCGCCACCGCGGTGCTGTCGCACTCGGTGCTCAAGCAGATGGCGCGAAGCCCTGCTGCGTGCAAGGCGTACAAGAACAAGCCGCCGGATCCTACGCCCGCGATGCTGCGATCCAGCGCGCTCCATTGCCACTTGCTGACGCCGAAACTGTTCCCGTTCCGGTTCATCGAGAAGACCTGGGACGCCCGCACGAAGGAAGGCAAGGCGAAGCGCGACGAGGTGGAGAAGAGCGACCTGATCGCTCTCGACTCCGATTCGTACGCCGAGGTGCTGCAAGCCTCGACGAACGTCACCTGCCACAAGATCGCCGAGAAACTGGTGAAGGATGCTGTGTACAGGGAAGCGTCCGTCTACTGGAACCGGCCCGTGCCGAGCAGCAGCGGTGACATGATCCCGTGCAAGGGGAAGATCGACGGCCTCACCAAGGTCGGCGACCGGCTCGTGCTGTGGGATCTCAAGTGGCTGTCGAAGGCGAGGCCGGACCAGGTGGAGCGCGCCGTGCTCGACCAGGGCATCCACACGCAACTGGCCTGGTACGCCGAGGGCTTGGCATTCAACGGGCGCAAGCCCGACGACTGCTGCCTCGTGGTCGTGGAGGCCGATGCGCCTTTCGAGGTGTACGTCTACCGGCTCAAGCCCGATGCGATCCAGCACGGGCACCAGACGAACAACATCCGCGTCGAGGCGTACGCCGGGTGCCTGAGCGCCGGGTCATGGCCCGGCGGCATTGAAGAGATCATCGACATCGGCCTGCCCAAGTGGGCTGGCGCAGGGGAGGGCATCTGATGACCAACGCAGAGATCGTATCGAAGGACGAGTGGGACTCTGGCCGCATCGACCTCCTCAAGAGGACGGTGTGCAAGGGCGCCACCGACGACGAGTTTCGCCTGTTCCTCGGCGTGTGCCGACGGACCGGGCTCGACCCGTTTGCCAAGCAGGTCTACGCCATCAAGCGGTGGGACTCGCAGCAGCGTCGTGAGGTCATGGGAATCCAGACCGGCATCGACGGGCTGAGGCTCATCGCGCAGCGCAGCGGGGAGTACCAGGGGCAACTCGGCCCCGAGTGGTGCGGCTCCGACGGCATCTGGCTGGACGTCTGGCTGAACGACACGCCCCCGGTGGCGGCGCGTGTCGGGGTGTGCCGCAAGGGATTCACGCAGCCGCTGTACGCGGTGGCGAGGTTCTCCGCCTACGCCCAGACCAAGAAGGACGGCGGGTTCACTTCGTTCTGGCTCAAGATGCCCGACCTGATGATCGCCAAGGTGGCGGAGGCCCTGGCTCTGCGCAAGGCGTTCCCTCAGGAGATGAGCGGGATCTACACCAGCGACGAGATGGACCAGGCGACCGTGCCTGAGGCCACGCCGCCCGCCGATGCTCCGCCCCCTGTGGTGGCGACCTCGCCGCCCGCTCGGGCAGCGTCGAAGGAGCGCGCCGACGACCTGAACCAGGCATTCCAGAACCCGCCCGCGGCTGCCAAGGTGGGCGACCCTGACGTTCATGCCATGCGCGACGCGCTCGACAAGCGGTTGCGCTCGGAGATGGACTTCGGGTCGCACCTTCGGGAAGTCTGCAAGAACCTTGGCATCACGAGTGGCAAGCCCTGGAGCCACTACGACGATGCCGAAATCATCGCCCTCTACCTCGCGGCTTTTCCCGAGGCGAAGGCGTGATCCACCCGTGCGCCACACCGAAGAATGGGTTTCTCGGGGCAACGTCCGACTTGTTGTCGGCCGCGTGGCGCGCGGGTTCTTTGTCAACCAACAACTGAGTGAGGGCAAATGGCTATCAAGGGACAGACTGAGACGGTGACTCCTGCGCTGGCGCAGAAGTACCTGGAGAGCATGACCACGAACCGGCCCCTGCGCCACGGCGTGGTCGAGTTCTACGCCCGCGAGATGTCGCAGGGCCTGTGGAAGTCCAACGGGCAGGGGCTCATCTTCGACGAGGGCGGGCACATGCTCGACGGGCAGCACCGATGCTGGGCCGTGATCGAGAGCAACCTCAACGTGGACATGATGGTCACGAGGGGCGTGAAGAAGGAAGCCTTCGACACCATCGACACGGGCGCCATGCGCTCCGCGGGCGACGTCCTCGGCATGAAGTCGTGGGACTACGCGAAGCCGCTGGCCGCGGCGCTGCGCTGGGCCAATGCGTGGGCCAACGGGTTCACGCGGAGCACGGGCGGCAAGCAGCGCCTGTCGAACCACGAGGTCGCCGTGCTGGCTGACAAGTACCCGACGCTCACGGACCACGTTTCCTACATCTACGGCGGGGGTGGCAAGAGCAGCCTCGGCCGCAAGTCGATGCAGCGGGCGGGCATCTCGTTCGCCCGGTGGGTGACGCACGAGTCGCACCCTCTCATCGCCGCCGAGTTCTGGCAGAAGATCGAGACGGGGGAGGGGCTGAACAAGTCCGATCCCGAGTACCTGTTCCGCGAGCGCCTGCACGAGGACTACAACTCGTCTCGCAAGATGGTGGACCGCACCCTCGTTGCGTTCTGCATCCTGGCCTGGAACGCCAAGGTGACCGGGGCTCCCATCAAGATCCTCCGGTTCCGCGAGGAGGACGAGTTCCCCTCGGTCGCCGGGGACTTGCTGGGACCCAGCCGCGCCAAGGCCATCACCGAGGCGAAGACCTCGCAGAAGCGCAGGAAGATCGCCTGACCATCTGGGGTCCTGTCAAGTCGTGCTTCCCCACGGCTGACTGCTCTGCTGAGCAGGGGGCGGGACCCCTTCACACACAACCAAGGAGACGAGCATGAAGACTGGCAAGATCGAGATCGTGGCTCTGTTGGACCGCTCGGGGTCGATGTCTGCGCTCCGTGAGTCCACGATCTCCGCATTCGGAGAGTTCATCGCGGAGCAGGCGAAGTTGCCTGGCGAGTGCGACGTAACGCTGGTGCAGTTCGACAGCGACGCCGTTGACACCGTGTACGAGGCCAGGGCTGCCAAGGACGTCCCGGTTCTGGTGTTGGAGCCCCGCGGCTGCACGCCCCTGCTGGACGCGATGGGAGCCACCATCGAGTCCGTCGGGAAGCGGCTCGCGGCGCTGCCCGAGGAGGCACGACCCGAGCATGTGCTGTTCCTCGTGATGACCGACGGCCACGAGAACGCGAGCCGGGTCTACTCTCGTGAGCAGATCAAGGCGATGGTCGAAGAGCAGACGAACAAGTGGAAGTGGACCTTCACCTTCCTGGGCGCTGGCATCGACGCCTTCGCGGGCGCCGGGTCCGTTGGCATCCCGCTCGCCAACAGCATGGGCGTGCAGGCGAACGCGGCCGGTGTCCACCACGCCTACGGGACAGCGTCCTCCTCGGTGCAGAACCTTCGCAGCGGGCAGGGCTACCATGCCGCTGGCATGGGCACGCAGCCCCCGCAGAACACGGGTGGCAACCCCTGATCTGATGCTGACAGCCACCTGCCAAAACTGCCGGGAGAAGTTCTCCTTCAGGACCTTCCCGCCGACGCATGTATGCCAGCGTCGGACGGCGATGGCCGTGGAGAGTGCACCGATCCCGGCAGCCTGGAAGCCCGGCGAGAAGGCCGAGGCCGACATGGGCGCAGCCATGTTCGCGGCTGGCATCGAGGGATGGGTCAAGCAGGAGTTCTGGTGCGAGGGACGCAAGTACAAGGCCGACTTCGTCTTCAAGAAGGAGCGCGTCCTCGTCGAGGTGATCGGAGCCGCGCACTTGGCAGGCCGTGACAAGTTGGAGGCTGACTGCGAGCGGTACGCCATCGCGGCGTCCCGCGGCTGGCTCGTGGTTCATGTGACGGCCAAGTCCATCAGGAAGGGCACGGCCGTCGAGTGGGTCGAGAAGGCGCTGCAAACGAGGAGGGCAACATGAGCATCGAAGACACGAGGAGGCAGACCGCCATCAGTCTGCTCGAATACTTCTGCGACATCTTCGACCTAGACTACATAGGCGTCGAGCCGCAGGACATCTCCAAGGTGGAAGAGATCCTCGAAGGGTACGAAGCCGAAGTAAAGGCGGGTGCCTGATGATCGAGATCCAGCAAGACCTGTTCCCCGAGCCCGAGCCCAGCAGCGACAGGTGCCCGCATTGCGGGGTGTCGCCCCGGGCTGTGGCTGAACTCCTCGCAGATGCAGCCTCGCTCGCCGTCAAGGTGACGACGCTGCGCAAGCGGATCGCAAACTACCTGCGCTACATCCGAGACGCGCTCAGCGATCTCGACAGGGAGGGCAAGTGAGCCGAGCCGGAATGCTGGTGGCGAAGTACGTTCAGCGGCACCCAGGGGCGCCCAGGAACAGCGGCATCCTCGTCACGTACGCGGGCAAGGAGTTTGGCATCTACGACACGTTGTCGTGGGATCGAGACTGCCCGCCGGTTCGCAGCGACGACGGGCTAGAGACCACGAACTCGTGGGACATGGACACGCACGAGGCCACGGTTGACAAGGACAACCCGGCCACTCTCAGGATCAAGAGGAGGGCATTCAAGTGAGCGACTGCAACTACGACAGGCTGCCTGAGCACATGCAAGAGGCGGCCCGAAACTACATCGAGAACGGAATCAAGCCGGGCTCGTTCTTGACCGCCGTGTTGGAGAACAACCTCGTGAAGGCGTACTGCTACGCCGACGGGATCAACCTGCTGGCGATGCACGATTGGGCCACCTGGCTCTACAACGAGGCCCCGTCCGCGGCCTGGGGCTCCCGCAACAAGGTCGAGGCGTGGCTCACGGGCTTCCGTGAGCGGGCGCAGGGGCCCGCATTATGACGAACCGCACCGTGGAAGAGGCCGCTGATCGCAACGAGCCGAAGTGGGATTGCCCCACTTGCGGCGTGACGCACGTTGGTGCGCGAGCGCAGGCCGCTCTCTCCTCCACCCCGAGCCCCGCGAGCGAGTGCCTTCCCGCAAAGTGCGCGGAGACGACGGCCGCCGAAGTCCCGAGCGCGCAGGCATTCCGCGACTCGTTCTCCAAGGCCGCGCCGTGCGCTGGCGCGGATCACGCCTCATGGGTCAACGGCTACTGTCGCGGATGGATGGCGTGCGAGGTGGCGAATGGACAGCGCCCCGCGAGCGAGCCCCCCGCCGCGACGGACCGTCTCGCGGACGCCTACGCCCGTGAGATTGAGGAGCATGAATCGCGTGGCGAGAAGGCGGTCGATGGGAAGTGGGTGACGCCCCCCGCCGCTCGACCCGAGGGGGGTGCGTGATGGCAAGCAAGGATGTCATCGAGGGCATCGAGGTGATCCCCGCGCCCAAGCCCAAGATCCCGGACGTCTCGTGACCGACTTCGACCCGCTGCCGCACATCTGCCTCACCTGCCAATCGTACCGGGGGGAAATCTTCCGCCTCGGCGCGGCTCGTGAGCCGGTGGGTACATGTCAGACAGGTGGCCCCGAGCCTGGACTCGGGGCCACCGACGTACGCTGGAACGAGACCTGCCCGCGCTGGGCAGAGTTCGTGTTGGGGTCTACTTGCAGGGAGCCGGAGCCGGGGCCGCCTCGGGCGTGACGAACACGCGGCTCTCGCGGTCGATGCTGATGGACCCCAGGTGCTCGCGCACCGTTCCGATGTCGGCGTGCGTCGAGGTCGTCGGCGCAGGGGCGACCGTGTTGTTGGCGCACGGGCCCGGGTAGATCCCGCCATCCTCACCTGCGTAGGTGCGGAAGTGGCAGGCGGTGAGCCCGAGAAGGCAGAGCAGAGCGGCAATGGTTCGCATGAAACTCCTTGGTTGTGGTGACTCTACTACGGCCCACCCTGGTACGCCCGGGCGAGCGTGTCAAGGAGTTCGTCGTGCAGTTCGAGTTGATGGTAGGCGTCCTCGCCGATGCGCGCCTTGAGCGAAGCCTTGCGCTCCCCGAGCGCAGCCGCCCAGGAGATCGCGTTCTTGTTGGCAGGGGTGTCGGGCTTGAGGGACTCCTTCGTCAGGATCTTCCTGGCGAGGATCGCCTCGCGCACGGGCTTGCCCTTCTCGCCGCGGACGCCGAGCGCCGTCATCAGTTCGCTCTGCACCTTGTCAGGGTTCTCGTTGTTGATGACAGCGTCGGCAGCCCGGCGGATCGAGGCGCGGAAGGCGAGGTCTTCCTCGGTCTTGTTGTCACCGGGGGTGAAGTGCCCCTTGTTGGGCTGGTCCTGGCGCCAGCGGTAGAACGCCTTCGTGGCCGTCTCGATCTGGCTGCCCTGAGCGCCGATGCCAACGGCAGCGAGCCCGGTCAGCGAGATCCGGTACGCGGGCGCCAGTCGCTTGGCGACCTCGACGAGGCGCTCCGAGAAGTTCTTGTCCCGCATCGCAGCGCCGCCGGTCCACCGTCCGCCGCTGTCGGTGAACAGGCCGAGGATCGTCTTGGCGACTGCGACCGGGTAGAGGATGTCCTCGGGGTTTCGCTGCCCGGTCTGCGCGCTGTACAGGAAGTACGGCAGGCCGCCGAACGCGGCGCCAGCGGTGTTCTTTCCGATGGTCCCGAGCGGGTCGTCCTTCATCTCGTGCCACGCGGTCTTCAGACCGAGCACGCCGCCCATGGCGAGGCCAGAGAGCAGATGGAGAACCGTCCCCTGCGCCGCCTTGCCCGCCGTGAACTCAAGCAGCGCACGCAGCGAGTTCCCCGCACGGGACCACCGCTCGCCACCGGACAGCACGGTGCCCGCGTTGTCGGAGCCGCGCATTGCGTCGCGCAGTCCGCGGTATGCCGTCATGGCCTGCGTGCCCGTGGTGCGCATCGACATCATGCCGTACCGCTGGAACGCCGTGAGCGTCTTGACCGCACGGTTGTGCTCCGCGCTCGACATCTCCGTCGGGTTCAGGTTGGCAGACACCATGCGGCCAGGGTTCCTGGCGACGAGCGCGTCGTACTCGGCCTGGCTCGCCTGGCCCTTCGCCATGCGGCGGGCCTCTGCCTCGGGGACGCCCATGCCCATGAGCCTGCGCA
>Ga0315291_10005478_pt1 | contig 15906 bp, 28 predicted proteins | sample YL17G12_20_MG_FD_203070 | JGI IMG/M metagenome (GOLD analysis project Ga0315291, IMG submission 203070) | Sediment microbial communities from Yellowstone Lake, YNP, Wyoming, USA - YL17G12_20 | ecosystem: Environmental > Aquatic > Freshwater > Lake > Sediment | place: USA: Wyoming | collected...
TGGACGGATTTAAAGATTATATACTTGAACAAGTTACAGATGCAATGATGTTTACCCATAATGTAAATAATTGGGAATGGCATGATGTTCATTTATTATTAGAGGATATAATTGGTAAACAGATAAAAAAGACTTTTAAATCTTGGATTAGAAAACATTGTTAAGATGAAAGTAATAATAACAGAAAATCAACATAAGTTTATTAGGCGATATCAAGAAATTGAGGATGGTATTCAGGATTTTATACTAACCCATAAATTAAATGTTATGGACACCTTTGATGGTTTTTTAACTGAAATTTGTTGGGATGTTGCTCAAGATGTTGTTAGTAAAATGAATATACCTGAAGAAGATTATGTTACGTATAGAAATCAATTAATACGTTTCATAAAAAATAATTTCTACGAGGAATTAAAAGAGTTTTGGGATAGAAATAATTATTGGGCTGACAGTAAAAACATCAATGAATCTTATGATAAAAGAATGTTACAAAGACGATACCAATACGTTAGTGAGTTTATTGATAGAGATCTTTCACGTTATGATATTTGTTTATATACTGATGTAATTGATTTTGTGGATCGTGTGATGGATTATACCGTCGATAATTTATATGAATCCTTATTTAATTTAGAATGGGAAGACGATGATAATCATGAATCTTATCAAGATATATATAATTTCATTTCTGAACACTTTGTAGATAGAATCCATGAATTCTATGAGGATAGTAAACATTTTTGCATAGATGAGGATGGTAATTGGATACATTAATATATTTATAATAAAAAACACATGAAAAAAACTACAATTATATCTGAAGAAGAAAAAAAACGTATAATTTCATTACATTCAAAATTATTAAATGAGGATATTGAATTTTTAACTAAAATGAAAACCCTTTTTTACGCTTTAATGCCAAAACGTAAAAAGACTGTGGATGATATAATAAAAAAATTGGAGGATATATTTGACAAGGAAGACAAATCTGTTGAGGATATAATTGATGATGTTCCAGAATTAAATGATCCAGAAGTAAAAGACAAAATATCAAATATTGATTTAAGTGGTATTAAAATAACAGAACCAAGTATTTCGGATAAAGAATTCTATGAAAAAGTATTAAAAGGGATTGGTGCTCCTGTTACACCTCAAAATATGTTATTTTTTTATTCTTGGAGACAAGCCGAGGGAGCCAAAGCAACCTTTAATCCATTTAATACTACAAAAAAAATGGAAAAACAATCTTATTGGAATTGTTTAAAAAAGAAAGATGGTAAATGTGTTGGTGGAGTAAAAAATTATAGTTCCAAAGAAGATGGTATTACGGCAACAATAGAAACATTAAATAATGGAAGATATGAATGTATTGTTGATGGATTAAAAAATAATATTGGAGCAAAAAAAATTGCTCAGTGTTCCAGTTTAAAAACTTGGGGAACAGGTGAATTAGTTAGTAAAGTTTTAAACGGGTCAAGTATAAAACCACCAGAAATATCAAGAACATTAGTAAAAAAAGTATAACCATATTTTAATGATATTAACAACTAAAAATTTAAAAAAGATTATTAACAAAGTAGTTAATGAATCAATCTATGTTAAAAGGAGAGCAGGTGAAATTGAGGACTGTTTTGAATCCGCATTAGACTTAGTTGATCCAATGGGTTATGATGACGAATTTGAATATATAAGTGATGTAATAGAAGAAACAACAAAAGATTTTTTAGATCTTTCAGATAACATCCAACGATTTTCTGATGAATGGTACGAACTTTTTGACGAAGTATCTTATTTTATTAGAGGTCATTTATATTATAAAATTAAGGACCATTACGATACGGTAAGATCCGAAGAAAATTAATTTTATTATTGTTATACCAAAATCAAAAAAAAGTTTAAAAAAATAATGTTTTTTATTTGACTAATCAAATATAATTTTATATCTTTGTGTATAACCTTAAAAAACAATTTATTTTATGAAAACTTTAACCAAAAAACAACAATTCAAAATCGAGGAGACTTTGAAAGATTTCAAATGTCTTGCACCAAGATTTAACCAAATTAAAGATAATCCACGATTAGTGAGATCTTTTTGTTCTCGTAACAGAAACCCATTATGGGACATTACAAACATTAAGTTTTTTTCAACCGGATTAAAATCTAAAGGTGTTCTTGAAAACACTACCGATGAAAAAGTAACCAAAGACCACTTTATTCAAAGATCGTTATCAATGAAATTAATTTTTTCTGAAATAACAAAAAACCCAAAGATGTCAACTAAGAAATTTACCAATTTGATAACCAAATATGGTTCAACTATTGAGGTATTAAAATCTGAACATAAAAAAATTGGGGTAACAACAAGAGGAACTCAATTATATAACTTTAGAGTTTATGATGAAGTTGGAATAGAAGTTGATGGATTAGATGAACACTTAAAATTGATTGGTTTAGTAAAATAGTCTTTATTTAAAAATATATTTTACGGGAATTATTTATTTTTTTTAATAAAGTATTTATTATTACTTATGGACGATAATCAAAAAGCAAAAGTGTACGATCAGTTGATGTACGAAAATGACAAAATTAGTAATCAAATTGCTTCTATTAGAGGGGAAAATTTAGAAATGAATGAAGACCAACAACAGAAAATAAATAAATTACAACAAAGACAACAACAGATAATGTTTGAAGCTTCAAAATTATATTGATAAAACCCCTCTTTAACGGAGGGGTTTTTTATTTACCGTATATTTATAGTTATGAAGTTAAAGTATCTTTGTGAAATAAAAACTAATTTTCCAAATGCGGATTTTTGGTTAATAAGAAAAGGAAGTAAAAAAGAAGTTGGAAAACCAACAAAAGAATATTCACCAGAAAACATCGGAATTAAAGTTATTGAAACAGAAATTCTTTTTCCTCAGTATTTATATTATGCATTGATGAACTTACACAACCAAGGTAGGTTTGAAGAAATGTCACACGGAACGTTACAACTTAAAAATATACGAGTTGAGGACATAAAAAATATATCTTTTGGTTAATATGAAAACAATAATAATAACTGAGGCACAACTTAAAAAAATAGTTGATGTGGAAAAGTTTAAACATAGTCCTAAGAAGAAAGCCAAAAGGGTTGCAGATAAAGACATTGCTCAACATTTTAAAAAAGACGGTGATCCTTGGGGTACAGATGTTAACTCATCAGAAAATTGGCCAAGACACACAATATCTTACGATACAAAATTTAATTTTGATGATTTAAACGAGGAATATGAACCTGAAAAATTATATTCTTTGGAATATCTTGAATCCGCAATGAGGACAGCTCCTAAATATCTTAAAAAATATATAAACAAGACAAATGTTATTGAAAAAGACGGGAAAAAATTTGTGAGAATACCACAAGTTATTTATCAGTACTTAATTGGTAACTTTTAAAATAACATAATATTTATAATAAAAGAAATTATGAAAAATACACTATTTGAAATAACAAAACAAGAAAAAAATAGAATACTTGAAATGCACAAGAGTGCAACAATAAAACAATATTTAATGGAAGGTGATATTGATAGTAGAAAAACTATACTTGAAATTTTAAAAGTATCTGATGAAATTACAAAAAAAAATAATCTTGATTTTTCAAAATTTACTGATGATGATAAAGACATGTTTATGAAAGTTGGTGATTTACAATCTACAGCTGGTGGGACGTTTATGAGATTATTTGGAAAAAATCTATTTGATTCATTAGATAATCTTTTACAAATGTCTCTAGATGGTATTACAAAACAAGAAAAATTAAAAGAATTTATTTATGTAGTAACTGAAACCATAAAAAATAATTTTTCTACAGATGAAAACGGTTTTTTGGATTTAAAAGCTGATCTTGAAAACTTTAATATATCTTTAAATAAATATGAATTACCAAAATAAAACCCCATTATTTTAAATGAGGTTTTACTTTTGTTAAAAATTAACTAAGATATTGAAATTAATTCAAGATCAAAGATTAATTTTTGACCAGCCAATGGATGATTTGCATCTAAAATAACAACATCTTCTTTAACATCAAGAACTTTAACATTAATAGGTCCTGAAGGACTCATAGCTTGTAGAGTATCTCCAACACTAATTCCTTCTGGAACTTGAGTTTTTGAAACTTCATTTACCATTTGTGGATTAATTTGCCCGTAAGCGTTCTCAGGATTAATTTCAATTGTTTTTTTCTCCCCAATAACCATATCTACCAATCCGTTTTCAAATCCAGATATTAGACTACCTTGACCTAAGGTTGTGGTTAAAGGATCTCTTCCCTCAACCAATGAAGAATCGAATACTGTTCCATCTTCTAATCTTCCTGTGTAATGTACTGTAACAGTACTTTCATTTGTAACTTTTTCCATAAAATATATTTTTTTTATTAAATTTAGTTTTTTAATTTTTAATTGTCAATGATTAATTGTTTTTTTTTTCAATAGTTGTATATTTATTATAAAATACATAAATTATGAATTTAAATAGAATTTTAATTAACGAATCTGAGAAACAAAGAATTCTTGGATTACATACAAGTAAAAAACAATTAATAAGCGAGGCATTAACAAGGAATGATATGCCTATTTGTGTTAGAAATGCTGGGGACTTTGCTATTGGACCTGAAGACAGTTGGGCAAGGATATGGGTAAAAAATGCTGGTGGACAAGGTATGGACTATGTATGGTTTTCTAATCACACTATGTTTATCGGTACGGGAATATCTAGATATAATAATACTGGAAATTTAAATACTGATAGGGAAGAACCCAAATATTACAAATACTATTGTAAATGTGTTGAGGGAAAATGTAAACCAAAAACTTACCGAAAGGACGCAGAAACTATACCGGATGAATGTGACGACAAAAAAAATTGTTCTTTACAAACACCAGGAGGTAAAGTTGGTGAAACACCAGGAGGTCAAGTTGACGTAAATTGTAAAAGTAAAAGTCCATATAATGCATTTACAGACGCTGGACTTAATTGGAAAGAAGAGAGTAGAAAATGGATTGAAGCTAAATGTAACGGAACAACCCCTTGTATACTTGGTAATGCCCAAACTAATATTAATTTAAGAAACGCATTTTGTGACGGAACTTGGGGTTCTAAAAAAGAACAAGATGTTCAAAACCCTTCATTAAATCCGGCTTGTAAGACAAAATGTGCCGCAGTACCTTTACAAGCAGGTCAAGTTGGTCCACAAGTACAAGGATGGTTCTATGGAACGGCTGGATGTTATGAGGCAACAGGTACAGGAGGATTTGGGTCAAAAGCCGAATGTGAGGCTTGTAAATGCGGATCTCAAGGTACAATTAGTGACGGAGGTAACAAATTACCTGATTTTATTCCACCAACAATTATTCAACCAAAACCAAAAGATTAAAATAAAAAAAATATACATTATGAAACACATATTAAGAGAAAGAATGATTATTAATGAATCTGAAAGATCAAGAATACTAGGTCTTCACGATAATTTCCGTAAAACTATGGGAGGGTTTTTACATGAACAAAATATGGATGAAGCAACCAAATTTTTTGCGGATCAACAAACAAAGTTTAATAAATTCCCAATTAACGGAAAAGTTGTTCCGTATGATAAAACTTTTGGTTATGAGGTGGTTAATGCAGACAAAACTAAATATATTTTATTACCAAATGGAACGGCTGTGGTAGATGGTGATGGAACGGGATATAAACCATTGGCAGGATATACATGGACTAAATCCCCTTATGTTGCGGGATCAACACCAGGATCAACACCAGGATCAACACCTGCAGGTCCAGGTTTGTCTGGATTTAATGCTGATTCAGATGGTAATGGTATCCCTGATTATTTACAAACACAAAATCCACAAGATAAATCCGCACTACCACCTCCAGCAACTGAACCAATTCTTCCACCATCAAAAAAAGATATTAGACAAGGATATAGACAAAGAAACAGAGATGCGGCAACATTAAAAAAAGAGAGAGATAATCAAATTAGTTTGATGGACAATGAGATAAAAACATTAGAAGCTCAAAACAAACAATATAACGATGCATTAGCAAACACAAGATTATCAGCTAAAATGACTCCAGAACAAAAAACAAGTTACAGTACCGCAATACAAAACAACAATCTTAAAATTAATAATAAAAAAGCAGAGATAACTAAATTACGGGCAACTGGTGGAGAAACTGTAACAACTCCTACTGCCACAATTAATCCCCAAACCCAAAAATCCCCTCAAGATCAAGCTGCAATTGATGCAGGTAGAGGACAATAATATTATGAAAATAATAATAACAGAATCACAATATAAGTTTTTAATTGAAAATCAAGAAGTGGTTGATCGTATTTTAGATAAAATAAGTGAGAAAGGGATTAAATCATTAAGTATTGATGAAAAAAGATATTTAGATGAGTTTTCAAAACATAAAGGAGATCCTGATGAATTTATTGATCCCGCAGAAAGATATGATGAAAGACAAGGAGAAAAATTCACATCAAATTTTAGAAATATACCTAATATAACGTTTACATTTGATGATGAAGAAATTGAAGATGATCAATCTATTTTACACGGAACAATTGATTATGACAACAAATCCTATTGGGGTGTTTTAATAGTTAATAAATTAGGACATTTAATCGATTTAGATTTTGTTGATTCCGATTATGATATGTTACCATCAGATGATGAGGTAGATAGGTTTCAAGATCATATTGAAGGTATGGAACATGAAGTAAAAATGTTTTTTGAGAACGATGTTATTCCAAATTTAATTGGATAATTTGTTTTTTATATTTTTTTTATTATATTTCTAATATGAAAACATATAAACCTTTAATAACCCCTGAAGATTCTGCTTGGGACAGAAAAACATTATCAGCAAGAATATGGAGATTCTTACACTGGAGAATCAGGTCATTCTTTATTGGTTGTCATAATATAATAAAATGGTCTCCAACAATATTTAAAGACAGAGATTGGGATCAATGGCATATTTATAATATCTTACAAAAAAAAATAGAATTCCAAAGAAATGAGATAATTAATGCAAATAGACATACTCAAGTTGATCAGGATAATCGTGATATGACAATAGTACTTAATTTAATTGAAAGATTTAATGAGGATTTTTATGGTACGGAATATTTTGATTATGAAGAAACAAAATTTAGATTTGAACCAATTGAAGGGGACAATGAACACTATACAATGGAAAAAGATGTTATTAGTGAAAGATATGATGACTTTTTAAAAAAATACCCATCTACTATTCGTAAAATATTAAAAGAAAAACCAAATCTTGACTTAAATGAAAAAGACATGTTATGTTTGTATGTGTCAAATTATAATCAAGAAAAGGCACACAATCTTTTACATAAAATTTTAAAAGAAAGAATGGAAAATTGGTGGGATTAGTATCACCATTTTTTATTTTACGTCAACTGAAGATAATATTATTAATGGTTTTTTATTACCAACAACTTTCCAACCTAAATTAATTAACATATTAACACCATCAGGAAATAAAAACATTCCATCTTCAATATTAGTTAAATATAATTTTGCGTGAACTAAATAATTTTTTTTATTTCCAACATATTTTAAAACATCAATAGAAATATAACTTCCCTCACCAAACATAAGATTAATATCTTTTTTTAATGATTGATTTATTACTTTTTCTAATAAATTTTTTCTTTTCATATTAAATAAAGATAGTACATATAATATTTATTGTATATAGGTGATATTACCATAAACTACATAATAAAAAAATATGTTATTAAAAAATGGATCCAAAGGAGAGGATGTAAAAACACTCCAAACAAAATTAGGACTTAATGTTGACGGTGCATTTGGATCTGGAACAGAAAAGAAAGTAAAAGAATGGCAATCCGCGAATGGATTAACCGCAGATGGTATTGTTGGTGATGGAACATGGTCAAAAATGTTCGGATCTACCCAAGTTATAAAAGAAGATGTAGTAATTCCTTCAGGTGGACCATTAAATATTGAAAAATTAAAGGGTCATATACCTGATACCGTGATTGCACAAATACCTGAGACCGCAAAAAAGTTTAATATTACAAATAATCTACGTTTGGCTCATTTTTTGGCTCAATGTGGTCACGAATCAGGAGGTTTTAAGGCGGTTTCTGAGAATTTAAACTATTCTGCGGATGGTTTGAAGAAAATATTCGGAAAATACTTCCCTGGTAACCTAAATGAATCATATGCTCGTCAACCTGAGAAGATTGCAGCTCGTGTTTACGCTAGTAGAATGGGAAATGGTGATGAAACTACTAAAGAAGGGTTTAAATTCAGAGGTAGAGGGTATATTCAGTTAACAGGTAAGTCAAATTACACCAATTTTACCAAATTTATTGGTGAAGATTGTGTTTCTAACCCTGATTTGGTTGCAACTAAGTATCCATTGGCTTCTGCGGCGTTCTTTTTCGATTCAAACAAGTTATGGGCTATCTGTGACAAGGGGTCTGACGATGTAACGGTAACTGCAGTAACAAAAAGAGTGAATGGAGGTACAATTGGGCTACCTGATCGTATTAAACACTTCAAAGAGTACTATAATTTACTTAAATAATTGATTTTTTACTATAAATCACTTATTATTCCTTTAAAAACACATTTATTATGATAACAATCTTATATATTACATTAATAGTGATAAGTTTAGTCTTTTTTGTTGGGATTTTCTTAATATATAAAAAATTTGCACCAATTATAAAAAAAATGATGGAAAATTTAGAAAAATTGAATAATATTACCCCAAATATTAAAACTGAAGGGTATCGTAATGTAATGAAAGAACAAATTAAAGAAATTCAAGATTATATTAACAAAAAAATTAAAAAATAACCTGTTTTTATTGTTTATAAGTTAAAAATAAGTAAAATTAGGTGTTTTACATCAAAAAATGGGTAAAATTAGGTGTTTTACATCAAAAAATAGGTAAAATTAGGTGTTTTACATCAAAAAATGAGTAAAATTAGGTGTTTTACATCAAAAAATGAGTAAAATTAGGTATAAAATAAGTTAAAATAGACCTAAAATAAGGGTTATTTCTTCTTTTTATACTTAACTTCTACCTCATATGGACCTGTAATTGACTTAGAATTGTCGTATTTCCATATAACAGTACAATCCTCAAACTCATAAGATCTTTCAAATTTCTTCAATTCTATTGGTTTTTTCTTATCTATCATGTACAAATATACAAATAAAAATTAAACTGACCAAATTATTAGTTATTTTCTTCAGAATTAGTGTCAGATTTCTTTTCTTTTTGTATTTGATGAATAATATAACCAGATATACCAAATTCAATAGCTGCCCACATAGAAATATCCACCATAGTTAGATCAGGATACTTCTTTAAAAGATAAAATATCATACCCCATTGGGCTATTATAAACGCAATTCCAGACTCAATTCTTTTTTTAGAAAAGAATGATCTTTTATTGGAGTAAATTCTTATAATTTCGGTTATCACTTTTTTAATGTTACCCCACCCAAAAAAGTATTTTTTATTGTTCATAACTATAAATATTTATTTTTTAAGTAATATTACTATCTTATCTACCTTGACCTCTATACGATTTTGGTTTTTGACTTTTTGGTCCATACTTTCTTTTAAGTTTACCAATTCGTTTCTTACCAAAATTTTGTTTGATAGATGTGCTAGACGAAATTTTTGTTTTTGCCATTTTGATTAAGTTTTATTTGTTTATTTTGATCAATAATAAATATCACTTAATGAAATAAAAAAAGGGACAGTAGCGAATTGTCCCTTTTACACATTACCGAAACCAGTAACGGTCCTAATAAATTTTCTATTGTCCTTTAACAAGGTTTATACACTGTTTAAGGTATTCTTTTGCTCTTGGTGATGGAGTATACTCATCATCTTTAGTTTGTAGGTTTAAAATCTTCTCAATATCTTTAACTAATTCAGTACCGTGTTCATTTTCTTTATATAGTTCGGCAATTTTGTCCATGGACTTATGACATTCACCGGTAGTTTCATCATAATAGTTTTTATTTCTGAATTTGTTCAAATGATTCATCATATCATAAGCTAAATGAGAACCCCCATCTTTAATATCTTTAAATAATCTAATATTATTTAATATACCCAAACTATCAACTAAAGAGTTGACACCTGTTAATCTTTTAACGACACCTGGTGAATACTTACCAAATTCTTCGGCTTGACCAACTATTTCATCTAACTGAATAACGTTTTCAGGAATACATCTTGGTTTAACCGCATCTTTTTTACCGGATCCTAAATTTTTGTTTGACGATTCTTCTTCCATAAGAACACTACGAATTATTAATTTAAGGTCACTTTCTGTTAATCTAATTTTTTTCATATTGCGAAACATTTTTTAATAAATATATTTTTATTTAAATAAGTATCAAAGTATTTATATTAATAAATATCTAAATAGTTAATTATGTTAAAAAATATTATAACTTTATCTGAATTAGACATACAAAGAATTGTTTTACGTGTGTTGAATGAAAATAATGTGTCTAATTTTATATACGAAGATTTATATGGTTCTGTTGAACTTAGTGACTTTAATATTAATAATTTTTTAAATGAGGGTGAATATCAAGGAAGAAAAGTACAACTTGGTAAAATAATGCAGGGAGATATTAAAAAATTTAAAGTTTATGTTAAAAACGACAAAGGAAAAGTTGTTAAAGTAAACTTTGGGTTTGGGGGGAAGTCAGCAAAGGGTAAAAGAATGGTAATTAAAAAAAATAACCCAGAACGTAGACGATCTTTTAGAGCAAGACACAATTGTGATAATCCAGGCCCAAGATGGAAACCAAGATATTGGGCATGTAAAACTTGGTAATATATAATTAAAAATTTATTTTATGTCTAAACTGTTTATTATAACGGAATCAGAAAGAAACGATATTAGAAAAATGTATGGTTTACTAAATGAACAATCAACAACTGTATGTACACCATTTAATGCAAATTCAAAAAATTTAGTTTACGATTATGACCAAATAATTAATTCATATTCTGCACTAACTAACTCAACCGATATAAATGTTATTTTTAAAAAAATAAATGAGGATATTAATACAAACTCCGCTAAGTATAAACTTGAAAAGATACCTGATAGAACCGCTTGTCAAATTGCCTTTGTAAAAATAAGACCTCAATTTACAAATAAAAAAATTATTATAACAGATTCAAAAAATAATTTAATTTATTTATTTGATGAAAATTCTAATTTTGTTGCAAAAGATCCATTATTAAGTGGTAGATCAAGACAAAAGAAAGACCTAAAAGATATTGCTGATATGACATTTGATGAACAAAAGGAATATCTTAAAAAAACTCTAAAAAGAGAACCAACAGATCAAGAAGTAATGAATTTGACATCATTTTTAAATCCTGCAGTTTATAAGACAGGAAATTCTTTGACCGACACAAACTATGCTGGAAGTGGGACAAATATAAATTATTTAACAAAATTTTCGGACGGTAAATTGGTTGGACCAGCAATACATGGAGTTAAACGTACACCCGAAAGAATAAATGCGTTAAAAAATGCATCATCACAAATAGGGTCAAACTCAGAAACACCAAATGTTAGTAGTAAATATTTACAAAATGTTGATTCAAACGGATTAGAGTTATCTTCTGGTTGTTTAAATGTTAACGAATCATTTATAAACAAATATTCTTTAACAATTGAAAATTCGTTTTTATTTAATATTTCTGAAGATAAAGAAAATTATTATGTAAATAATTTTAACCCATTAATAACAGATCCAACAAAATGTTATTCACCACAAAGTGTGGGTGGCGTTAATGCTGATAATGTTGCGTAGTATGGTTAGTTTCTAACTCAGATTTTTTAATAGAATAAGTTGTAATTAATTTCATATACTTTTTGTAAAAAAATGATTATATTTATATAATATAAACAACTATTTATTATTATGAATTTAAAAGAAATTGTTAGAAAAGAACTTTTATCTGAACAGGGTAAAAAATCAGATGTAATTAGTAAACTTATTAGAGATATTATAATTGTTTTTAAAAATGAAGAAGAGGGAGAATTTTTCTTACCTGAATATTTTAAGGAAAGACAAGAAATGTTATATGACTTTATGACCATGGGTGAATCATTTACAATTGAGTTAACCATTGAAATAAATGATGAGATTGACACGTTTAAAGTAAATGGCGAATCATATTATACTGAGGGGACAATAGTGGTTAAGATAGAATATAACCAAAAAAATAAAACCAAAATAATATACGATTTAATTGGTGAATTAAACGAGTTAGTTGCTCACGAATTGAGACATATAGATCAAAATATTACAGGAACATTTGTATCAAGATCATATAGGGGTAAAGACAATGTAAAGTATTATACTCAACCAAAAGAATTAGATGCTCAGGTATTTGGATTTAAAAGATTATCAGAATTAACAAGGCGACCATTTGAAGAGGTTGCAATAAATTGGTTTGAAACTCACCGTGATATACATCAATTAGATGATAAGGGAATAAAAAAAGTTTTGAATAAATTATTTAAATTTGAAAAGTATGGCGAAATTACCAATTGAAAAGAAGAAATTATTTGAAAGTAGAGTTAATCTCATAAAACAAATAGTAATGGAAAGATCAATATTTAAAAATGATAGATCTAACGTTATATGGAGTGAAATTGATGCAGATTTTACTGTTGATGGTTCTGTATTAGAATTAGTTTTATATGTTAAATTTAACGATCAAGATTGTGGTGATTGTTCTTTTGAACCAGAAGAACTATTTAGTACAATAACAAGACATTTGGATAGTATTTATAAATCTTTGAAGGGTATCGGATTTGATTCAGACTTAAAAATAATTAAAGGAAATTCTCTTCGTGGTGTAAATATTGAACATATAAAATATGGTTTTGGTGAGATCTCATTTGAATTTGGTATTTATATTGATCCAGATTAAATTAAGATCTAAATCTCTCAACTATTTTAATAACCAATTCTTTCACAAAAATTGCTGATGCGGTAACGATACCGTAATTCATTATTCTTTCAACCATCATATTTACATCAACATTTTTTCCAGTATCCTGAACTAATGAATATATTTCGGGTAATAAAGGAATTAAGAAGGTATATGCCATCATATTACCAATTGATGAGATTGTTACCCCCAAGCTTTCAATAAAATTTAAAAATTTATTTTTTAATACATCAGCAATAGATAACGCATCATCAAACTCACTAATCAATTTTCTTTCTTCTATTTTATCTAAAACTTTTATTAATTTTTCTTTATTTTCATTGTAGTAAGTTAAAATAATTCCTGTACTTATTAGAGCGATATCCGCATCTGTTAATGATGGAGACTTATCTTCCATATATCTCGCTATTGGACCCATAAAACCTCCGATTGTAGATCCCCAAGTTAAAAGAAATTTTAGATCTAGACCGGTTTGATTTTTTGTTGAATTTAAGACATTTTTGGTAAAAATTTTCATGTCTTTTAATTTAGTATTAATACCTAATCCAATATTTTCTGATAATATAATACTTTTTTGTGATTCTGTAATAACAATCTTCATAACAAATAAATATATCGTTATATTTATTTATATAATAAAATAATATGGAAAGACAAAAGTTAATAAAAAATGCTCCCCTTGAGGTTGGTGATACTGTTATATGCATTAAAATGAAAGACGATTATGGTGTTCCTGGCGGAATAAAAGGATTAGTAAAAAGTGTTACAAATGTTTTTGGTGACAATCAATATAATGTAAATTGGCAAAATGGGTCATCTTTATCTTTAATTGATGGGGTTGATACTTGGATGAAAGTTAATAATGAACCAATTGAAGAAGGGGTATCAATATCAAAAAAAAAGTTTTTAGAGGAATCTACAAGATCTGTTCCCCAAGAATTTGTTAAGTATTCAAGGTTATATAAAATAGGGGTTATTAAAAAGTTTTTAGATTTATTAAGAGATTCCAGTGTGGTAAATATGTTAAGTGCCGCACAATACTTATATATGGGAAAAAAAAGAATAGAACATGAACACCATTATGATGAAATGGATGATGATAAAAATGAGGCCTTTCAGGATCTTTTAGAAATTGCGGATGATGTAAGACAAGAAATAATTAATGGGGCAATGAAACATTATTTACAAAAGAAAAATAATACCAAAAATGGGGATAATTATGAAGATAATGATGACGCATATTTTAAAGGTATTGAAAGATACATTCGTCAAGACTCATCAAATCTTTTAAGAGTTTGGATGGACATGAAGGGTGGAAGTAAAATGATGAGATAAACAAACTATTTATAATAAAACAAAACTATGGCACAATATTTTTTTAAGATGACAAATGAGGAGAAAAACAATATCCTTAACCAACATAAAACAATTTATGATGGATATGTTACAGAATATGGACAACAAACTAATAAACAACCCTTATATGTTCAGGACTATGCAAACGATAAAGTTGGTTTGGTGGTTTCTAATAAAGGAGTTGTAAAACCATATACCAATATGGGAATTAATGAATCTCACTCAGGTTTAGATATGATTGGTGATAATTCAGAACATTTAAAAAATGGGACTGTTGATTTAGACGATTATGGGTTCAATTCTGATAATGAAGAATATCCATCACCAAATGAAGAAGAATTTGATTATATCTCATTAGGTAATACTAACGATGATGATTATGATGATTATGCCGATGAAGATTATGACGATAAGTTTGATAAAGAATCTCAAGAAATTAAAAGAATAGAAAGAGAATTAGGTAATATTAACGATGATGATGATGATAGTGTAGATGATTATAAAAACCGAAGTATGTATAATCCATACTATGGTGATGAAGAAGAAGACGAATTAGAAGAAGGTTTTGATGATTTTAATATTATGGATTTAAGGGGTGGTGTGGATTATAGTGAAAAAGAATTTCCTAAATCAAACAAATATAAGGTCAATATGTCTGACATTAATCGTGGGGATACTGTTGATAATATTGGTGATGATAATTTTAATAATCTTGATTTTGATTTTGAAGAGGTTGATGAGGATGTACTTCCAGAATTTATGGAAAAATTACACGAATCAATAGATATGTTTCGAAGATTTAAAAAATATAATTAAAATATTCATTTATTATCATATTTACTTAAAATTAGTGAACTATGGAAATAAAAGAAATTATCTCGTATTACATTCATGAAAAGGCGAGAACACTTGAGGTATCATTTACCTTGATATCAGACAGTGAGGATGAGGTTAGAAATGACATCATTAGTATATCAGAAGCCGAAGATTTCGGTTATAAATTAATACAAGATGATTTTGAGATATTTGAGGAAGAGGATTTTGAGTTTGAGGATGATGAATTTGAATCTATTGACGAAGAAACCTTAATATCATATTTAAATGAATATTACATTGTTAACTCCAATAAATTACCAAAACCAGAATTATTTTAAGTTGATCCATTATGGACCAACTCTTGTCATATAGTATGTTAATGAAACATGGGGTCCAGCATTTCCATATGTCCATTGACCCGTGGTTCTTACAACTAAACTTTCTAATCCATCATCAATTATTTTCCATCTTCTGTTGGTTCCGTCACAATCAAAATCTAAATAACCAAGATCATATATACTATATGGTCCATGAACATAATAGAAATATTCTTTTGTCCAAGTTTTAGATCCATCTTGATTTGGGATTGGTTTAAATCTAATCGTACTATAATCCATATGTAATGATGTAAACCCTATTATTATTGTATCTAACACATCA
>Ga0315291_10005480_pt1 | contig 15902 bp, 6 predicted proteins | sample YL17G12_20_MG_FD_203070 | JGI IMG/M metagenome (GOLD analysis project Ga0315291, IMG submission 203070) | Sediment microbial communities from Yellowstone Lake, YNP, Wyoming, USA - YL17G12_20 | ecosystem: Environmental > Aquatic > Freshwater > Lake > Sediment | place: USA: Wyoming | collected...
CATGCTTGTCTTTGGTCTGCTCAGCTCAGTCTTTGACTATCTTACATTTGGCTGCTTACTGCTTTTTCTGCACGCATCGCAAGAGCAATTCAGAACCGCCTGGTTTGTGGAGTCGATAGTTTCGGCAACACTAATTGTGCTGGTCGTTCGAACCCGCAGATCGCTCACCAGAAGCAAACCGAGCCGGTATTTGCTGATCGCGACGGTAGCCGTAATAGCGCTCGCCCTTTTCCTGCCATTCAGTCCGGCCAAGGCGATCTTTGGCTTTGAGCCATTGCCGATTCGGTGGCTCGGCGTTCTGGCGGTGATTGTCGCGGCGTATATCGGCTGTGCCGAGGTTGCCAAGAGAGTGTTCTATGATAGAGTTAGGTGGTAAAATCGGTTGTGTTGTGACACGTAAAGCGGAGTAATACTCTGATGAGAAAGAGTCTGTTACATAACGCCGGTTATCTTATCAGCCTGGTCCTGTTTGTGGTGGCGATTCTCGTACTGCACCATGAACTCAGGCACTATCATCTGCGCGATATCCTCAGTGAACTCAGGGCGGTCCGGCTGACATTTCTTGGCCTCGCGGTACTGCTGACTTTCCTCGACTATTGGGTGCTTACGGCCTACGACTCTCTGGCGCTTCGCTATATCCGCCACCACATGGGGTACCCCAAGACAGCTCTGGCATCCTTTATCGGCTATGTGTTCAGCCACAACATGACCATCGTTGGCGGCAGCACGGCGCGGTACCGTATCTATTCAGCCCTGGGGGTCTCCGCGGGGCAGGTGGCCAGGTTAGTCATTTTCTGCGGGCTGACTTTCTGGCTGGGATTCTTTGCCATAGGGGGAATCGTCTTCATTTCTGAACCTCGTGAAATTCCTGCCGCATTGCATATTCCGTTTGCCACGGTAAGACCCGTCGGCATGATTTTCATCGCAGTTGTAGCTGCATATCTGATTGTCATTGCCTTGAGGCGAAGGCCTCTGACAATCCGTGGATGGGAATTCGCCATACCGTCTGTTCCGATCTCCGTCGGTCAAATTGCAATTGCCTCGCTTGACTGGCTCTTGGCGTGTGGTGTTCTCTATGCCCTGCTGCCTGCCGCTGCAAAGCTGACATATATCAAATTCGTCGGCATCTTCATGCTTGCCCAGGCAGCCGGCTTGTTGAGTTACGTACCAGGCGGACTTGGTATCTTCGAGACCGTGATCCTGCTATTGCTGTCGGACCGTCTGGAGAAACCGGCAATCGTCAGTTGCCTCGTGTTGTATCGCCTCATCTACTACCTGCTTCCCTTTGCTGTGGGCACGACGTTACTGGTCGTTCATGAACTGGTTGCGAAGAAGCGAGGTCTGCGAGAGGTTGGAACCACCTTTGGCAAATGGAGTTCTGCAGTCATGCCTCACGTCCTCGCTGCTATGAGTTTCATCGCCGGTGTCATACTGCTTTTCTCCGGGGCCTTGCCCGCGGCAAAGGGGCGGATCGCCTGGCTGGCGGACCTGCTGCCGCTTCCCGCAATAGAGATATCACATTTTTTGGGAAGCTTGGCAGGTGCCGGGCTGCTCATACTGGCCCGCGGGCTTCAGCGACGTGTGGATGCGGCTTATCATCTCACTGTTGCACTGCTGGGTTTGGGAATCGTTCTTTCGCTGCTGAAAGGCCTTGATTACGAAGAGGCAATCATACTTACTGTGATGCTGTTGATATTCTTGCCCTGCCATGGCGAGTTCTACAGAAAGGCTTCTGTGATAAGTGAGCGCCTCACACCTACATGGATTATTCTGATAACCGCTGCGCTCATCTGCTCCGTTTGGCTGGGCATTTTCTCTCATAAGCATGTCGAGTATTCCAGTCAGCTCTGGTGGCGTTTTGCTGTAAACGCAGATGCGCCCAGGTTTATGCGTGCGACCACGGGAGCAGCCGCCATGGTTCTGCTTTATGCCGTCATGAGATTATTGTCCCCTCGCGCCGCGGAGCCTTTGCCAACGGATACAGAGACTATGCAGGCGGTCGAGGACATCGTGAGGCGTTCGCCGAAGACGTACGCTTGTCTGGCCCTGTTGGGTGACAAGTCCTTCTTGCTCAGCGAGGGCCGCAATTGTTTCGTAATGTATGGCGTTGAAGGACGCAGTTGGATCGCGATGGGCGACCCAGTTGGCCCCAAAGAGCAGTGGGAGTCTCTTCTGTGGAGGTACCGCGAGCTGTGTGACCGTCACGACGGCTGGCCCGTGTTTTATCAGATTGAAACTGCAAGCCTGGACCTCTATCTGGATTTAGGCATGACGTTTCTAAAGCTGGGAGAAGAAGGCAGAGTCCCTTTGAAGGATTTCTCGCTCGAGGGCTCATCCCGAAAGGCGCTGCGCCACGCCTGTAATAAGGTCGAGAGAGAGAACTGTAGCTTCAGCGTAATCCCTTGCGAGCGGGTTGGTGATGTGATCGACCAGCTCAAGCAGATATCCGATGCCTGGCTCGAAGAGAAGAATACGCGTGAGAAAGGATTCTCTCTTGGTTTCTTTGAATCGGCTTACATCAAAAAAACACAGGTAGCAGTAGTTCATAAGGAAGGAAGCATTGTTGCCTTCGCCAACATCTGGGCCGGTGCGGAAAACGAGGAGCTTTCCATAGACTTGATGCGGCACCTGCCTTCAGCCCCAGGTGGAATTATGGATTACCTGTTCGTTGAGCTTATGCTCTGGGGCAAGCAGCAGGGGTATAATTGGTTCAACCTGGGCACGGCGCCGATGTCCGGCCTTGAGGACAGGACGCTGGCGCCTCTCTGGCACAAGGTTGGCACTTTCGTCTTTCGTCATGGGGAACACTTCTACAACTTCCAAGGCTTGCGCCAGTACAAAGAGAAATTCGACCCTCTGTGGGAACCCAGGTACCTTGCGTGTCCACGGGGTCTTATGCTTCCGCGAATCCTTGCGAATCTGGCAACGCTTACTTCTGGCAGCGTCAAGGGAGTGGTGGCAAAATAGCGGTTGCGGCAGCAGCGAGCTAATCCCGCAACGGCGTAAAGGCTGTTTATGACTCATCCCAGTGCGGAGCAGTGCATCAAACGGCTTATGGCCATGTAGCGAAAACGAATTGCCGTTAACATAGTTAAGTCAAAGGCGCACCAATGGAAGACATGGAAGTAAGTTCTCTTGAGACTCGAAGTCCAAAACACCTCGCCAGGTTGGTCCTTACGATGTTCATCCTTACGTTCGTTAGTGCGAGAATTCTGGTTTTTCTGATCATGTCTCGCACCGTTCCGGATCTGTACGTGCACGTCAAAGGAACACACATACATCATCTCAACTACGGGATCTTGCTGCTTTCGGCGGTGTGCGGTTATCTGCTCTTTCGGCGTCCTGCCGGCCGAAGGTTAGAAGCAGCAGCGATACTATACGGGATAGGTATGGGGCTCACGTTCGATGAATTCGGCATGTGGATACATCTGGGCGGCAGCTACTGGCAGCGTGCGAGCTGGGATGCGGTGACGGTCGTGGCCAGCCTATTTGCCCTGATTGCCTTCGCCCCGTCGTTGAGAAAGGTTCGACCTCGACATTGGGTGACGGGGGTCATCTTAGCGCTGATTTTGATAGTGTTCTTCTTCATGCTCGTTAAGTCCTTTGAATATGCCGGCGCAAAACTGAAGCCCGAGATCCAGAAGGTCGAATCCAGGGATCCTCACTGACGCCGACAGCTACTGGGACGAGACCGGTTTTGAAAGCGGCTTTGTGTAGAGGAACATCGGCTCATATATGCCGTTGGCGCCGAAAACGTCGAAGTTGCATAGGACCCGTATTGTAATTCGATTATTTTGGCCCGGCTTCAGCAAGCTGCTTACATCAAGCTCTATTTGGTGAGGGCGGAACCAGGGCATTTTGTAGGGCCGATGCCCCGCGTATTGGCCGTTTATCCAGACCCACGCTTCATTAACAACAGCCAAGCCGTAGAGAATTACGCTTTTTCCATGAATATCAGCGGGGGCTTCAACATCGAATTGGTACCAAGCTATGCCCTTATACGGCCTGCCTTTCTCGTCATGCAGTCCTTGTGCGTCCCAGCCCGAGCTTATCTTGATATGTTTCCATTCGCGTATATCTGTGGCCGGGTCCTGCCAGCGCTCATAGAGGCCGTCGTCAAACGGGTCTGTGCGAAAACGAGCGTTCTCCGGAAGAATCGCTGCAAGTGTGCCCTCCGGACCATGCGTTTTGGCCAGCGCCTGTTCCATCCGCTTTTTCTCCCACTCGCAGTCGTAAACACTGTACGGATGCCAGCCCATGAAGGGGCTAAGCTTGTTCATCTGACCCTGCAGCTCCACCATTCGGCCGGCGTGGCCGGCTGCTTGTGCAAAATCACACTTACGTTTCGCCTCTTCCATTGCCACGAATTCGCAGAGATGATCGTAAACGACTCGCTCAATATGCAAGTGCGCTCTCTCTTTTTCGGACTTCGCAGCTCTCTCCGCAGCGCGGATGTGAAATTCGAGCTTTGACATGAGCGGCTCGGTATATATCGCCCGGAGGATTACATCCTCGTGTCCGTGCTGCGGCGCCTTCTCAAAAGCGTTTTCCAATGCGTCGTAGTAGGCTTCCATCGGCGCCGCGGCCTTGCCAAACCACTTGTCGAAGAAATCATGCAGGACAGAATTGACATCCGTCTCAACATCCCATTCCAGCCGTGCGCGAACCAGGCGCGTCGGAATTCCCGTCAATGCGAAGTCCGCTTCATCCTGATCAAAGAAACCTATTACGCCCCATTCCTTGAGCAATGGAATGTTTCTTCGGATACGGTGGACCATAGGAGTTATTGTGCCTTTGTGCACCAGCATCGTGTAATTGTAATTGTAAATCCACACCTTATCTGAGAGCTTGCACCATTGCCTGACCATTTGGCTCTGGCGCTGCATCTGCCAGCACTTTGGGTCGTCGTAGGCGTGGATTGTGCAGGCGCAGATATTGGCGAACATTATTGTGAGGTTCTTTGCGGGATTGAAGGGAATCTCCGGGGGCAGCTCCGGCGGGATGTCACGGTTTGCATAGCCGTTCGTCGCAATGATATGGTCGGGAAATTCTCGGTTGACCTCGGTGAGGATCCTATTCACAAAGTAAAACCATTCATTACTGATTGAGTATTCCGGCTCGGGGTCTCTGCTATTGGCCCCAAAGCCGTCGAAGCTGTTGCCTACCCTGACGCAGTTTTGGCACCAACAGCGAGGGTTTCCGTCAACGGGCGCAAAAGCTGTGACGCCCCTTCCGGTTTGAGCTTCAGCCTTGATGCGCTCCACGAAATGCTTGATCATGCCCTCGCTGGTCATACAAGGATGGTCCTTATCACGAGTGCCGTCTTTTTTCAGGGCAAACCAGTCTGGATGTTCTGCGAACAGTGTTTCAGGCAGGTATCTCGAGACGGAGCCATCGCTGGGGACACCGAAAACTTCGTGGCTGCGCGGGTTCATCTTGTTGTGAATCTTCCACTCGGCGCACTCGGAGGCCATATTCCCGCGGGCATGCTCCCAGAAATCCCGGATCGGGAAGTCGGGACGTTGCGTGATATTCATAGCGCCAACGGTCACCGTCGATATGTTTGGTATTACCTCGCCCATTTCTCCGGGCATAAACCAGCGAACGCCAAGTCTATGCAGGAACTCGATGACGGCATACCGTGTTCCCAGGTAGGGTTCCGTGTCGTTGCCCGCCAAAACGAGGCGATTACCATATGTGCGGAGGGCAAAGCCTTCTTCTCGCAAATTCTTCGTTCGCCCCGACGGAATATCGAGGCCGGGGATCTCGTCGGTCAGCTTGCTCCGGCCTACAAGGACCATGCAGCCGGAGAGCGGGGGGGAATCGCTCGCAATAGGCAATTTCGCCCCGCTGATCTTTTCGATATACTTTTGCAGCTCCTGTGCTGCAACTTGGGCGTTTTCGGTAGGTGAACTGGAGGTGACAATCGTCGCAGTCGGTTGGCCATCGTGAACGAGAATGAGTTTTGAACCGACGGTTGGATCGTTATCTTTGACGGAAGAACCGGCTGAGCAAGCAGCCGCAAAAACGAAACCAGCAAGCAGAAAAAAGACGCCGGATCTGTACATAAGAGTGTCCTTTCGAATATCCTGTATGGATTGTAATTGACGCGCATCGGAGCCGTCAATAATCTGAATCGGAGATTTAGCCTTCATGTAGGAGTGTATATTGTGACACTTGTATCTGTAACGGCTGCGGTCATCGGCTTTGCTGTTAGTGGGGGACCCTTTGCTACCCTAAGCCATCAAAAACAGTTGTTTCTTGACGACTACCTAATCAAGGCAATGACAAATATCGAGCGGAGGATTCACCCTGTGGAAAAGTACGATGGCAATCCTGTCCTTTGGGCATCTGAACCCTGGGAGCCAAAGCTCGCCGTCCTCTATGGCTCGGTCATACAAGATGGCGGCAAGTATAGGATGTGGTATAAGGCAGGTATGGGGGTCGGATATGCAGAGAGCGCTGATGGAATCACGTGGATTAAACCACAACTGGATTTGGTAAAGATCAATGGTCAAAAAACGAATCTGCTCTTTGTTAAACGGGAAGAATTCAAAGGCCCCGAAGCCTTCCCAACTTTCTGGGAGCTCTTTGGAGTACACAAGGACGAACGAGATCCCGACGCCTCGCAACGGTATAAGATGGGTTTTCTGAGCATTGTCCGCCCCTACACCGGGCCGCGACCGGATCCCTTTCACCCCACCGACCGCCGGGGCCTGGGCATTGCGGGCAGTCCTGACGGCATCCACTGGCGTCTTATTAACGCATGGGCAACCGAGGCGATTTGTGATGGCGCCACTCACTGGATGTTTGACCCAGCTCGCAAGAAGTATGTACTTTACGGCAGAACCAAAAAGACCTTGCCGGAAGTCCAGGCCGCCTGGTCGAAGTACGATTGGTACGAAGACTATCACTCCGGCAGGGCTGTTGCTCGCCTCGAGTCGGCTGACTTCCTGAATTGGGATTTCACCGAACCGGCCACCGCCCCCGTTGTAATGACCGCCGATATCAATGACCAGCCGGGCACTGAAATCTACTCGATGATGGTCTTTCCTTATGAAAGCCTCTACATCGGCTTGGTGCAGGTCTTTCACGCCAGACCGGAAGCCTGTTACTTGGACGTGCAATTAGCTGTCAGCCACGACAGCCTGAACTTCACTCGCGTTGGCGACCGCACGCCGTTCATTCCTGTTGGCCCCGTATGCAGTTGGGACCGGTTCAATCACTCTCTGGCAAATAACCCGCCGATTCTCGTGGCTGATGAGCTTAGATTCTATTATGGCGGCCGAACGTATCGACACACACCTTACGAGGGAAAAGATACAGGTCCCAAGGCCGGGGGGATTGGCCTGGCGACTATCAAGAAAGACCGTTTCGTCTCCCTTCAAGCATCCTTTGACGGCGGCGAGGTTCTCACCAAGCCTCTTAGACTCCTCGGCAGTGATTTGCATCTCAACGCCAAGTCTGACTTCGGCGAGGTCATAGTGGAGGTGCTTGATCTTGCCGGCAATAGCATCGCCAGGTCGAAACCGATTCGAAGCAACAGCCTTGACGCTACTGTTGATTGGCAGGATGGCGGCTTGAAACGATTGGAGGACCCCGTTGTGCTGCGGTTCACGCTCAGGAACGCCTGCCTGTTTGCCGTCTGGTGTACGTAACCGCGACGAATTATTGCATATCATGTATGTGACACAGAATGAACGAGTTTACTCGTATCATAAATGCTATCGAGCAAGGTGACCCCAAAGCTGCGGATGGGCTGCTCCCGTTGGTTTATGAGGAATTGAGGGTTCTTGCCGCCCAGAAGATGGCGCAAGAGAAGCCCGGCCACACGCTTCAAGCCACAGCTTTGGTTCATGAAGCCTATATTCGCTTGGCGGGGTCAGAAGCTCAGAATTGGAACAGCCGGACTCATTTCTTCGGCGCCGCCGCAGAAGCAATGCGCCGCATCCTTATCGAGAACGCGCGCCGCAAGAAACGCCTCAGGCACGGCGGCGACAAGCAAAGAGTCGAGATGCAGGATGCGGACCTGACGATTGATGCGCCCTGCGATGACCTTATTGCCCTGGATGAAGCCCTGACGAAACTTGGCGAAGAAGACCCTGCCAAAGCCGATCTTGTAAAGCTTCGCTACTTTGCCGGCTTGACCCTTGAGCAAGCAGCCGAGATGTTGGGTATCTCCAGAGCCACGGCCGACCGGTACTGGTCCTACGCCCGCGCCTGGCTGTTCGACCAGATCAACAAGGGCAGCTAAAGGCACGGTATTCGACCGCCATTTTTTGCATTTGCGTTCATTTTTCATGTTTTTCGTGAGGCGTTTCTGCCCTTGATGGCGCACTGTATTATGGACAGATTAGACAAGGAGCAGAAAAATGGCTGATAAACCAAACGACATCGAAACAATATACAACACAGCCCGCCAGAAGCTTTCGGGCGCCGAAAGATCCGCCTATTTGGACAACGCTTGCGGTAACGATGCCGCTTTACGGGCTCGGGTAGAGGCGTTGCTCAAGGCGGATGACCAGGCAGGCAGTTTTCTCGAGGCCCCGGCCCTGGATGTGACAGTTACCTTCGACAAATCCCCTTTGACCGAAGGCCCGGGCACGGTCATTGGGCCGTACAAGCTCTTGGAGAAGATCGGGGAAGGCGGAATGGCCTACGTCTATATGGCAGAGCAGGAAAGGCCGCTTCGCCGCAGGGTCGCCCTGAAGATAATCAAATTGGGTATGGACACCAGACAGGTCATCGCCCGCTTCGAGGTTGAGCGTCAGGCCCTGGCGGTGATGGACCATCCTAACATCGCCAAGGTGTTCGACGCCGGCGCCACCGAGACTGGCAGGCCGTATTTCGTAATGGAATTGGTCAAGGGAGTCTCTATCACCGAATACTGCGACAAGAACAAGCTCAGCACCCCTGAGCGATTGGACCTGTTCATCCAGGTCTGCAACGCCGTCCAGCACGCGCACCAAAAAGGCATCATCCACCGCGATATCAAGCCATCCAACGTTATGGTAACCCTTCACGATGGCAAGCCGGTGCCCAAGGTCATCGACTTCGGCATTGCCAAGGCCACGATCCAACGGCTCACTGAAAAGACGCTTTTCACCAAATACGCACAGATGATCGGCACGCCGGAGTATATGAGTCCTGAGCAGGCGGAGATGAGCGGCCTGGATATCGATACACGCGCCGATATCTACTCATTAGGCGTCCTGCTCTACGAATTGCTGACCGGGACCACCCCCTTTGACGCCGAGGACCTTCGAAGCAAAGGCTACGGCGAGATGCAGCGAATCATCCGCGAAACCGAGCCTCTCAAACCATCGACCAAATTAAGCACAATGGGAGATGCCCTCACCGGCGTTGCCGAGCACCGCAAGACCAACCCGGACCTGCTCGCCAAACTCGTCAGAGGCGATCTGGACTGGATTGTGATGAAGACGCTGGAGAAGGACCGCACCCGGCGGTACGAAACGGTCAGCTCACTGGCAGCCGATGTCAAACGGCACCTCAACGAAGAACCCGTCGAGGCCGGCCCGCCAGGCGCGACCTACCGAATCGGCAAATTCATCCGCAAGCACCGCAGAACCGTTGCCGCCATTCTGGTGATCGCAGCCACCCTTATCGTCGGCCTTATCATCAGCACCACCCTGTACTTCATCGCCAACCACGCCCGCAACCAAGAGGCCGTCGCGCGCGCAACCGCCGAAAAGGCCCAAAAAGCCGAGCAAGAGCAGCGTAAGCTGGCAGAGGAGCAGCGTAGCCTGGCCGAGACAAAAGCCGAAGACTTACGCCGTTCTTCGTATGTTAATAGTATCAACTCAGCCGATTTAAAATACCGCGAGGGTAATATACGCCGTGTGCGTGAGTTATTAGACGCCTGTCCAAACGACCTGCGTGGCTGGGAATGGAATCGCTTAAATCATGTCATGGATCAGTCTTCCATGACACTTCGTGGCCACAACTCACAAATCCACTCAGTAGCGCTCAGCCCCGATGGGAGACGTATTGTTTCCAGCGCGGACGACGGCACGATCAGAATATGGGATGCGGAGACGGGGGCCCAGTTGGTGAAGCTCGGGGGGCATGGAGGGGTTGTCTTCAGCGTGGCTTATAGCCCGGACGGAACACACATAGCGTCGGGAGGCTATGACAGAAAAGTGAGAATCTGGGACGCGATCACAGGAAAGGAACTCAAAGTCCTGTCTGGGCATGAAGATACGATATGGTCAGTGATATTCAGCCCTGAGGGCAAGCAGATCATCTCAGGCGGGGACGACGGAATCATAAGGGTGTGGGATTCTGAGACAGGCCTCGAAGTGAAAGCTCTTAGGGGACATGGAAGCCTCATTCAGTCTCTCGCTTTCAGTCCCGATGGCCGATGGATTGTCTCGGCTGGGGGCGGGAAAGTAAAGGTGTGGGACGCTGCGACAGGCAGTGAAGTGAGGGCTCTGGAGGGCGGGAGCCCGGCGTTATTCAGCCCGGATGGCAAGTACATAGCCTGCATGGCGCACAACACCGTCAAGTTGTGGAAGGCATCGACTGGCGAGCAAGTGGCAAGCTTTGGAGCCCATAGCGGCGAGATACGGTCACTTGCCTTCACAGGAGACGGTCAGTATGTGGTCTTCGGTGGGTGGACCTGTGCCATAAGAATGTGGGACATAGCCACGAGGACCGAAGTCCGCATCCTGCGGGGAGGTGAGAATCCCGTTAACCCTATAGTATCGCCCCGCGATGGTAAACGACTTGTCTCCGGCAGTTGGGATGGGACGATCAGAATATGGGACCTGACTTGTGACCGTGAGCGAATGACGTTGATAAGTCCCAGGCACACAACAGGTCATGTTTTGGCTGGAGTCAGCCCGGATGGACAACGCGTGGTAGCCTATGCTTTTGGGGGGGACAGTATCTGGATATCTGATGTGACAAGCGGTACGGAAGTGGCGACGCTGCGAAAGCCTGACGCAAGAATTGGGTCAGCATCTCTGAGTGTTGACGGCAGGCGCATTGTATCTGGCAACTCCGATGGGAGCATTGACATCTGGGATACAGAGACAGGAGCCAACGTGCGTACGCTTCGCAGGCATGAAGGCCACGTCGGGTCGGTAGCGTTAACAGCAGATGGCAAACGCATCATCTCGGGGAGCATGGACAAGACCATCAGGATTTGGGACGCCGAAAGCGGCACTGAACTGATGACTCTGCGAGGGCATGCTGCCGGGGTACGTTCTTTGGCGTGCAGTCCGGGTGGTAAGCATATCGTATCAGGTGGCATGGACGGAATCCTCAAGGTGTGGGATATTGCGGTTGGCGCTGAAGTGGCTACTCTTCGCGGGCATAGCAGGGGTGTTATCTCAGTATCGTTCAGCCCCGACGGACAGCGAATAGTATCAGCCAGTTTTGATGGAGTGCTCAAGGTCTGGGATGTGGCCACCTGTGCCGAAGTTAGGACGCTACGCGGACATAATGGATTGGTCCAGTCGGCGGCTTACAGCCCCGATGGAAAACGAATAGTCTCAGGCGGTGCTGACTATACAGTCAGGGTGTGGGATGCAATAACGGGCACCGAATTACTGACCATAGGAGGGTACGAGAGTCCGATCTGGTCAACGTTGTTCACACCCGACGGCAAGACCGTTGCTGTTGCAGGTCCCGGGGTTACCCTTTTGGAATCTGCGCTTCCTCCTGGTGGCTACGGACCACGGAGAACCCTGGAAGCGGCACGGAAAGTCGTGGATCAGCTACATCAGAAACACGGCTTCTACTATCAGGTGATAGATAAGCTGCAGGCTGACAAGGCACTTGATGAGCCAATACGCAAGTTGGCGTTACAGATTGCCAATTCCAGAAAAACGGAGGATGCGGAGACACTTGTGGCCGAACTGTACAAGAAACACGGCTCCTACCATGAGGTAATAGGTGAACTGCAAGCGGACAAAATACTGGACGAGCCGATGCGTGAGATAGCATTACAGATCGCCAATTCCAGAAAAACGGAAGATACAGAGAAACTCATGAAGGAAATTGGGGAGGAGGTGATGGAGGTGGTTAGTTCGCCTGATGGCGACCCTAACGTCTATCGAGCGGGTCTGCAGAAGGTCGAAAAGGCGAATCGCATGGACCCGAATAGCCCGGGCGTACTTGTCGCGCTGGGCATGATACAGCACTTTGCCGGTCAATATGAAGACGCCATTAAGACATTGACCAAAGCCCACGGCCTTGAGCCTAACATGCCGGCTATCCTCGGAGGGTTGAGTGAAGCCCAGTATCGCGTAGGTAGGTATGAAGACGCCGTGAAGACGCTGGCCAAGGAACTGGTGATTGACCGTCGCGTTTTGGGTGAACAGAATCCGTTAACGTGGGATACCTTGAACCAGCTTGCTTTCATGCAGGCCACGTGTCCGGCGGCGGAGGTTCGTAATGGAGCAGAGGCGGTCAAGAATGCCACCAGAGCCTGTGAACTGTCTCAGTGGAAGGAGGCGATGTATGTGGATACACTTGCGGCTGCTTATGCAGAGGTCGGCGATTTCGAGTCCGCTGTAAAGTGGCAGAAAAAAGCTATTAGCTTATTGACTGGAAAAGAACCCGCCGAGTGGCCGGGTGAGTTCGACGATCGGCTGAAACTATACGAATCGGGCATGCCTTACCGCGAAAGTCCATAAAGGCCACCAGACTCAGCAATGGCGGGAAAAGCTGCCTCAGAAGAAAGACGCAGATGAGAAATGACCTGCTCCCAAGATCTCAAGAAACAGATTGTGTAATGCAGGAGGCACAGGCCTTTCTGGCCGAAGCAGAACAACTCATCACCGGCGAAAAACAGTAGTTACACGCTTCTGTCATCACCAGCGGAAGAATCGGTAGGGGTCGTCCCATTCTTCAGGCTCGTCTATGTAGAAGCCCGCAAGCCATCGGCTGGGTTCATTATTTCCAAGCGGGGTGGACAATCGGGTCAGTAACGGTGTTTCGCCGCTCACCCCCAGGTTGGCTAAGAGGCGAGTCACGAGAAAGCTGGTGCGCCGGAACGTCCTCTTTAGCCCGAAGTTATTTTCGTACTCGAACCCCCAAGGCGCCAGTTGACAGAAGACCACGTTAGCGTGTGCAGCAATTGCGAGCACACCGTCGCCGACAATCTCTGCACCTCCAGAGATCAGCGGGATCGCGCGAGGATCACGATTGTGCACGTCCGCCGGCCCGACACCCGCCAGCAGCGAGTTTGCCCCCGGCGGATCGAAGTACGCATTGATGTGTTCGGCCTGGTTCATCGAAACCTTGAAAGGCAGCAGCGCATCGGCATCTTCCTGCGTCAGGCCGACGGCCAGCAGGCGCCCGCCCCCCTTCAGGAAGGCGCCTATGGCGCCGTTGTGCGCCGCAAGACCCTTGCCGCCCGGCCCGACGATCAACACCTGGTCTGCCTTCAGCTCGCCGCCGCCGTAAGAGCCGGGCCGGAGCCCGGCCGCCTGGAGGTGCGCCGTCCCTGCCGGTTCGCCGACGTAAAACGCCTCCCGCCGGGGCAACGGATTCCACGTGCTGATGTATTCGAGAATGTTGGTGGTCAGTGTCTGGGCCGCGGGATCGCTTTGGGTGCGCCCGGTCACGTCCATCTGGCAGAACAGCACAATCCCCTTGCCTTCGCGGTACTCCAGCAGCGGGCTATACTGCAGGCTGAATCCGCCGTCCACGATGGGCAGGAAGTCGCCACGTGCGGGCTTCTCGATGAGAACCGAGGCAACATTGCCCCGGCAGCCGCAGCGCCATGCGCGGGTCACCTGCATGCCGCACCAAGCCACCGTTGGCGCACCGTTGAACTTGGGGTTCAGCTCATACTTCAATCGCGGCGGAAGGATTGTCGCCTCACCGCGCCAGTCCCTCAGGTGCTCCGTCGCAAGTCCCGCCAGGGCCGGGTGATCCGGCACTCGTTTGAAGGCGTTCCGCAGGCCGTACTCCGCCACTCGGAAGCCGAAACGCTTCTCCAGCACGTCAGGCGTCTGCTCGAACACGAGGACTTTAAGCCCCTCGCGCACTTGGCCAATATCCGGCGCCGGCCCATCTACTGTCAGGGCGGCCTTGCCGACGATCAGCACTTCGTATGTCCCCAGGTCCGCTTTTTCATCCACAATGTCACAGTCAACACCCATACCCTTGAGCAATTCTGTCGTCTGGCCCTTTGGGTCGAACACCGCGGTCTTGACCTGGGCGCGCGGAAGCGGCGGACGTGGAAGGACATGGATCGTGAACTCGTCTTGCTGTGTCTCGCCGGTATTGAACACCGCGTCCGCGCTCAGCTTGTACTCACCCGGCCCGACTCCCGCCGGCAGTGCGAAGCGCATCGGTATCCGCGCCTGCTGGCCGGTCTCCACAGTGACTTTGCTCTGGCCGACTATCGGCTGGGGCAGGGCCAGCGACCACGAGCAGTCGCAGCTCACCGGCACTCGCGAGTTGTTAATCACGATGATCTGTTTTTCAACCGTCTCGCCGGCCACGAACAGGTGGTCTTTGCTCGTGAAGCAGGCAGGCTTGCCGGCAATGTAGGCCAAAAGGGGTAGGTTGTTTCGGATTAGGGCCTCGGCGCCAGCCGTGGGGACCCAGTCAGAGCGCTCGTATGCCAAATCCATCCTTTCATAGCGTTCCTGCATGTAATCGGGGCTGAACCCAGGCCGCTGCAGATTATCCCAATCGACCACGAGCTCATCCCTGCGGTTCCTGTCCATGCCGGGGCGCAGCTTGAACAGGATATGGTGCTCCCAGGGAGAGTTCGCCGATACTCCCCAGGTGCGGAACGCGCGCCAGTTGTCCGCGTAGTACATCTCAAACACCGGCTCGCGCTCCGGGAAGTCGGTCGATCCTAACTGGTGAGGATAATCCCAGCGACACCAGAGCTTCCCATCCCGGAACTGCTTCGCCTCCCAGCGCAGATTCCTTTTCTCCATCTCGCTGATCCGGAAGGCGCGGTCGCCGAAGAACTGCGCGTTCCACTCGGCAAGGCAGAACTCCCACGGCACCGGCGCGCTGCCGAACTCCCTTTTGCCCTTGTACCAGCCCCGGTACATCGCCCAGTCCCAGGTGAACGGCGCGCCGTATTCGCACATGAAGACCGGCTTGACGCCCTTGGTCGCCCAGTGCTCGAACCAATCGGACATCTCCTGTACCGGGACAAAATTCGGATAGAAATTGCTCGCGTGCATCGAGCCCAAATTGCCCGAAGCGTGGTGATAGACGATGCGGCTTGAATCCAATCGCTCGACTATGGACTCAGCCCGCAGCGCCTTCTTCACGTTGTTCAGGGACCACTGGTCCCGCTCGTCGTAGAGGCCGTCGATCATGTCCGGGTTCATATCCTCGTTGTAGCCCGTGGCGTTGTGGCTCATCGAGTACATCACCACCGAGGGGTGATTCTGCGCGGCGCGGACGTAGAATTCCGCGTGGCGGGCATAACCGTTGTTCTGGTCGGCGTCAGGGGCCTGCCAGTCATAGTGGCTGAAGTGCGGCTGAGAAAAGGACACAAGCATCCCCACGTCGTCCGCGGCCCTCAGAATCTCCGCAAAGCTCAGATGCGATCCCGGCTCACAGCCGTAGTTGTGGGTATAGACAAAGTTTATGCCGAGACTCTTGAGGCGCTCCATGCTCTGGCGGGCGGCCTCGTAGGTCGCCGCTGCGGCCCCGACCGCGGCGTTGTCGAATGGGACGGCCGACAGGAAGATGCGGCTGCCGTTCAGGTAGAAGTCTCGGCCTTCGATCCAGAATTCGCGGAATCCGAAACGAACGGCAGGGAAGGCATCCAGCACCTTGCCCCCGGCGTCCAGCAGCGACAGACGCAGCTCATACATGTTCTGCGGCGTGTGGATGTCCCAGAGCTTTTCAGGCTTCCATTTTTCAGTGAATGTAAATCGCCCCTCCCTGATGTC
>Ga0315291_10005482_pt1 | contig 15900 bp, 17 predicted proteins | sample YL17G12_20_MG_FD_203070 | JGI IMG/M metagenome (GOLD analysis project Ga0315291, IMG submission 203070) | Sediment microbial communities from Yellowstone Lake, YNP, Wyoming, USA - YL17G12_20 | ecosystem: Environmental > Aquatic > Freshwater > Lake > Sediment | place: USA: Wyoming | collected...
AGAAAGTTGTTGAAAAAATTGGCGACCCAACGGTTAAATCGTTCTGGCTGAATGAGTTTGCCAAATATCCGGACAGATTCAGAGAAGAAGCCATAGCTCCAATTCAGAATAAAATCGGTCAATTTATTTCTAGCCCCTTAATCAGAAATATTATTGGTCAGGTAAAATCGTCAATTGATATGAGAAAAATAATAGATGAAGGAAAAATTTTAATCGTAAATCTATCTAAGGGTAAAATAGGCGAAGATGCGAGCAATCTTCTTGGTGCATTGGTGATAACTAAGTTGCAATTAGCGGCGATGAGCAGAGTGGATATACCCGAAGAAGAAAGGCGCGATTTTTATCTCTATGTTGATGAATTTCAAAACTTTGCTACCGAAGCTTTTGCCAATATCTTGTCAGAAGCAAGAAAATATCATCTTTGCTTGATTCTTGCACATCAGTATATTGCCCAACTTGACCAAATGACCGACAAGGGGAAAAACACCAGGGTAAGAGATGCAGTTTTTGGCAATGTGGGAACAATTATTACTTTCAGGGTGGGGGCAGTTGATGGCGAATTTTTAGAAAAGGAATTTGTTCCCGAATTTACGATTGATGACTTGGTAAATTTGGATAAATACAATACTTATTTAAAACTAATGATTGATGGCGCTGCCTCTAAGGCATTTAGTGCGACAACACTTGCACCATTTTCAAAACCAGAAAAATCTTATAGAGAAAAAATCATAGATTCTTCTCGGGAACGCTATACCGTGACGAAAAAAGAAATTGAAGAAAAACTGATCAAATGGAGTGAAGGAGTTCAGCTCGAAGACGATAAAAAGAAAAAATTTGAAGCAATTTGCGCTCAGTGCGGCAAAAAAACAAAAGTCACATTCCAGCCGGACGGTGTTCGGCCGATTTATTGTCCTGAATGCTTACAAAGAATCAGAAAGGAAAAGACAAAACAACCAGAGTCAATTCCCTTAGAACAAGCAATCAAACAAGAACCTCAATCTTTTAAGAAGATAAAAAAAGAACCCAATCCCGAAGAAGTTAGAAAAGCCATCGAAGAAGCAATGAAAGAAGAAAAGAAATAAATTGCCGCAAAAAAGAACCCCGCATGGCGGGGTTTTAAATTTTTTAACTTTTGTGCTATGATAGAAATGTTATGTTGAAAGATATTAAAAAAACCAGATTGGAAAAGTTGAATAATTTGATTAAAGCCGGAATAAATCCCTATCCGGCCGAGGTTTTGCGTACGCACACGAATCAGGAAGCACTGGATAAATTTAACAAACTGAAAAATAAAAGAATTACTCTAGTCGGAAGAATCCGTTCAATAAGAGAACATGGCGGTTCTACCTTTTGTCACATTGAGGATGGTTCGGCGCAAATTCAGATTTTTTTAAGAAAGGATAAAGTAGGGGATAAGCAGTATAAATTATTTCTGGAAAATATCGATATCGGGGATTTTGTCGAAGTAACCGGAATTTTATTTAAAACAAAAAAAGGCGAAAAAACATTAGAAGTTTCCAAATGGCGAATTATAAGCAAATCTATTCTCCCTTTGCCCAGTGAATGGTATGGGTTGGAAGATATCGAAGAAAGATTCAGAAAAAGATATTTGGATTTGGTGCTGAACAAAGAAACTCGGGATAAATTTGTAAAACGCTCGGAAATAATCAAAAAAATCAGAAAATTCTTGGATGACAACGGATTTTTGGAAGTGGAAACGCCGATGCTGCAGACAATGGCCGGAGGCACGATTGCCCGTCCTTTCAAGACCTATCTTAATGCTTTGGATATGGATTTATATTTAAGAATCGCTCCAGAGCTTTATTTGAAAAGGTTGTTAGTCGGCGGATTTGAAAAAGTTTATGAGTTGAATCGTAATTTCAGAAACGAAGGAATAGACAGAGAGCATAATCCGGAATTTACAATGTTGGAATTTTATGCCGCTTATTGGGACTATATCCAAATGATGGATTTTACCGAGAAATTATTAAAGTCCCTGGATAACAAAGTTTTTAGAGGCAAATTCAAAAGAGCTGAATATGAGAAAATTGTTGGTAAAAAAGACGACAAAGAAGTGTTTGCCAAAATAAAAGAACCGACATTCGTAATTAATCATCCAATGGAAATTTCGCCATTGGCGAAAAAACTGGATAAAAATCCCAAAAAAGTAGCCAGATTTCAGTTGATTGCCAACGGCCTGGAAATCGCCAACGGTTGGTCGGAAATCAACAGTCCGATTGACCAGGCAGAAAGGTTTAAGGCGCAGGAAACAAAAAGAAAAAAAGGCGACCAAGAAGCGCACCAATATGACAAAGATTATATTGAGGCACTGGAATACGGCATGCCGCCGGCAGCAGGCATCGGTATCGGCATTGATAGATTGACGGTTCTGTTAACCAACTCAAAAACATTAAGGGAAATAATTTTATTCCCGACAATGAGACCAAAAAATGACTAGAGACGAAGCAATAAAATTGGTTCAGGAAAAAATTCAGAATCAGAATTTAATTAAACACTGCCTGGCAACAGAGGCGTGCATGAAAGAATTGGCAAAACATTTTCAGGAAGATGAGGAGAAATGGGGACTGACCGGTTTGCTTCACGACATTGATTACGAAGAAACGAAAAACGATCCTCAAAAACATTCGATTTTGGGTGCGGAAATGTTGGGAAAATTGGAACTGGATAAAGAAATCATTGAAGCGGTAAAAACTCATAACGAAAGACACGAAATCGCACCAGAGACAAAAATGGCAAAAGCCATATTCGCAGTTGATCCATTGACTGGTTTAATCGTGGCATCGACCCTTGTATTACCGTCCAAAAAAATCGCTGATTTAACCACTGAAAATGTTTTAAACCGTTTTGGCGAAAAATCCTTTGCCCGCGGCGCAAATCGGGAAATTATTTCCCAGTGTCAGGAATTATTGGGTTTAAACCTGGAAGAGTTCGTCAAAATAGGATTAGAAGCAATGAAGAAAATAAGCAATGAACTTGGTTTATGATTGATATAAAATTACTTCGGGAAAATCCGGAAAAAGTGAAACAGGCATGCAAAAATAAGAATGCCAAAGTTGATATTGATAAAGTTTTGGAATTGGACAAAAAGAAAAGGGGATTGATTCAAGAAATTGAAGAAATGAAAGCCGAGCAGAAGAAATTAGGAAAAGATAAAATAGAACAGGCCAAAGAATTGAAAGAAAAAATTAAATCACTGGAACCGGATTTAGAAAAAACAGAAGAAGAATTCAATGAATTATTCTTACAAATTCCCAATTTGCCATTGGATGATGTGCCGATTGGAAAAGATGAATCGGAAAACAAAGTTATTAGAGAAGTCGGCAAAAAAACAGTATTCAAATTTAAACCGAAAGATTACATGGAACTGGCTAAATGCGATGATATTATTGACATTGAGAGAGCGGCCAAGGTTTCCGGTACACGCTTCGGATATTTAAAGGGCGGAGCGGTTTATCTGGAATTCGCCTTAATTCAGTTGGCATTTAATACTTTAGTTAAAGAAAGATTTTGTCCGGTTGTTCCTCCGGTAATGACAAAAACTGAAATGATGAAAGCTATGGGCTATATGGAGAGAGGTAGTGAGGAAATTTATCAATTTCCTAAAGATAATTTAGTTTTAGTCGGTACTTCGGAGCAATCAATCGGTCCAATGCACGCTGGCGAGATTTTTAATGAAAAAGAATTACCCAAGAGATATGTTGCTTTTTCGCCATGCTTTAGACGAGAAGCGGGTTCTTACGGCAAAGATACCAAAGGAATTTTCAGAGTGCATCAGTTTTATAAAGTAGAGATGTTCAGTTTTTGTCATCCGGATAAATCCAAGCAAGAACACCAATTTTTCCTAAAAATGGAGGAGAAATTAATGCAGCTATTAAAAATTCCCTACCGCGTGGTAGAGATGTGTACCGGCGATTTAGGTGATCCGGCAGCTGCCAAGTACGATATTGAGGCATGGCTGCCATCGGAAAATCGTTATCGGGAAACCCATTCCACTTCAAATTGCACAGATTTCCAGGCCCGAAGATTAAATATCAGATATAAAGCAAAAGACGGGAAGCTGAATTTTGTTCATACTTTAAACGGCACAGCTTTTGCCACGGGCAGAACGATTATTGCAATTTTGGAAAATTATCAACAAAAAGACGAAAGCATAAAAATTCCCGTTGCTTTACAGAAATACACAAAAATGAAAGAAATATGAGAGCTGTTTATTATAGAAAAATGAGAAGGAAAAGAATTAGGGGACTGATATTTGCAATATGTCTCCTTTTTTTAATTTCTCTGGGAGTGTTTTTCTTTCTGCCAAAACTCAAAATTAAAAGGATAGAAGTTTCCGGCAACAAAGAGATAAGCTTGGGAAAAATTAAAGATATTTTAAGTTATAAAAATATTTTTTTGGCAACCGAAGAAAGAATTAAAGCCGACATGTTAAAAGAATTTCCCCAGATTTCGGAATTAATTGTGTCCAGAAATTTATTTGAAAGAGAAATTAAAATCAGCATAAAGGAAAGAGAGGAGTTCGGAATTGTCTGCCAAATTGAAAAACCCGCCTCCCCGACCGAGGTCGGGGCGGACAAGATAAAAAATTGTTTTTATATTGATAGAGAGGGGATTATTTTTAAAGAAGCGCCGCAAACGAGCGGTTCTCTGGTTATATTGATTAAGGATTATTCCAACAGAGATTATAAGATTGGGGAAAAAATATTTGATACTGGCTTAATAAGTTTTATTTCCGAGATAAAAGACAAACTTTTAGATGATATTGATTTAAGGGTTGTTGATTTCAATATTTCGTCTTTTCCGTCCGAAGATTTGAAGGTTGTAACCAATGAGGGTTGGTATATTCTTTTCAATTTACAAAAAGAGACCGCAGATCAGCTTACGGCTCTTAAGGCAGTTTTGGATGAGAAAATAAAAGATGCGAGAAAAAATTTACAATACGTGGATTTAAGAATAGAGAACAGAGTTTACTACAAGTAATTAAGGTATATAGTAAACGAAAATTGAATTTCCAATTACAGTCACGGGCTGGTATTGATTTAGCCAAAAATAAGAATTAGTTGATTTGCTGAAGCCCTTTGTCGGTATGGCGCGGTTTTGCTGAAGAAATGTGGCAGAGATAGCCAACCATGAACCTTTAGCGTATTTCGGATCGCGTTCTGCCCACCAGCGTTCAAATTTATTACCCAAATAATATTCAGCCGTTGCTCCTCCAAAATAATCAACTTTTATTTTTTTAATTTCCTGCTCGTCAACCCATTTGGCGAGCCTTTTTAAATCCTGCCCCCAATCCAAATTAGAATCGGTTACATAAATATAACCGTTTTTGGATCCGCCAACAAGCTCATTAAAGTGGGTTAAATAATAAGGGAATATATTCAAAGACGACAAGGCATACCACAGCAATAAGAAAACGACCAACGACCAATGACCAATGACCAATTTTTTATTTTGCCTTCCTTTTACATATTCAAAAATTCTTTTTATTTGGCCAGAGATAAGGATATAGACAAAGGGAAAGGTAGGCAGGATATGACGGACACCGATATTTAAATTGCTTCTGATACTGACAGTCCAGTAAATAGCCAGAAATATAAGCATAGCGATTTCGGTAAAATATTTTTTTAGAATTGCACTTAAGGAATTGAAAACTTTACGCGAAAATCCTTTCGGAACCTGCCAAGCCAGAAACAATAAGACGATGACAGTGAAAATATGCAAGGCCAGGGGCGGTTTTATGGCGTACACAATCGGAAAATAGCTATACCAGCCGACATTATTTACTTCACCCAAGAAATAGGTTGTGTTTCCGCCGGTTGCCCTTTGAACAACCATAAAAAAACCAAGTAAGTACTGGGCATAAGGCCTTAAAATCGGCTTTTGCGACATCCAGACCACCAATTTCTCGGCTGGTCTAACGGGAAAATGAGAGGCATGATATTGAGTGTCGGAAGTTTGTTTTTCTGCCGGATAACCAGCCACATGGAAGAGGTAAATCGGATAAACCAAAATATATCCGATAATCATAATCAAGGCGAATTTGAGGCAATAATTTACGAATGTTTTCGCTAAATTTTTATTTTCCCGCCATTTAATATAAATCCAGATTAAAAGCAATATTCCGAAATAGATAATCAATAAAAATAAAGAAAATTTTATCAGCTGAGCCAGTCCGAAGAAAATACCGGCTAAAATTAAATTTTTCTTTGCCGATAGTGTTTTTTCGTTTTCGATAGTTAGCCATTTTACAAAATAATACGTGGCGATGAAAAATGCTGTTGCTGCGCCAACGTCCGTGGTAACATATCTGCCATGAGCAATAAAAGTCGGGGAAAAAGAAAATAAAAAGACCGCAAATAAAGCAGCCCATTTTCCATAAAGTTCTTTTGCCCATTTATAAATAAAAAAGCCCAAGGCGATTAAAAGTAAAAGCATGGGCAAGCGTGACCAAAAAATAATTTTATCCGCGTCGTTATTAGAATTGTATAAAAAAGCAAATCCAAAATCCCATTGACTATTAACTTCATCTTTCCAAGATTTCAATTGGGAGGGAAAATTTATGTCCTTTATAAAAAGAAGAGGAATTGCCGATAAATCCTTTAAAAGCGGCGGATGTTCGGGATTGAGCCGCATATCCTGCTGAGTTAGATAAGAATAGCCAGCTGGGATATGTGCAACTTCATCCATTATGGCTGATTCCTGTTTTTGGGAAATTGTAGCCAAAATCAGCATCAAAACCACTAAGCATATAGCTAAAATCGGCGGAAGTTTCTTCATATATTTTTATTATAGCACAGTATGTGATATAATTGTAGACATGACAGAAGAAATATACAAAGAATTTAGAAGAAAAAAAGCTGAAATCTTAACACGCCCGGAAACCAAGGAATTGAGTCCGGAAGAAGAAAAAGAAATTTTAAAAGAAGCAGTATTTTATCATATAGAAAAATCACAGCCCATCACTCAAGCCCAACGGCAGACAATCGTTCAAACAGCCCAGCGAATAAAAGATCAACCAAAAGAAAGACAGATTCAGCTTTTAATTGATTTGGCCCTTAATAAAGGCGTTATTGAAGCGGTTGAGGTGGCCAAGAGCTTGGATAGCCCTTATTTGGTTGATGAGCTTCATGATACGTTAGTTGACGAACTGTATAATAAATTAGTCACAGAGGGTAAATTAGAAAAAATTTAGATTCATGTCCGTAATGCAATTTATTTACCTTGTTATTTTTATTATCGCCTTTTTGTTTGCCGGGGCGATAAGCGTTATAATCTTTGAAAGGAAAAAAGGTAAAGGGAGAATTACGCGAGCTCTGAATATGAGCTTGTTTTTAGTTAAGGTCCCGCTTGAGATAAAAGAGGATCTCCCGTCAGAGGAAGAAAAAAGCAGAATTGGGGTGATGGAGCAATTCCTCGCCAGCCTGGTTTCATTAAGGGAAAAGGGATCGTTAAACCAGATGTTTTATGGTCAGCCCTATATTGCTTTGGAAATGGCGGTTCCTTTTATTGGCTCTGAAATTTGTTTTTATTTGGCTACCCCCAGAAAATATGAAACATTTTTAGAAAAACAAGTTTATGGTTTTTATCCCCGGGCGACCGTTGAGAGAATTGAGGACTATAATATCTTTAATCCCGAGGGTTTTTCTGCCGGAGGATTTTTTACTTTGGAAAAGAGAAATATTTTACCACTTAAAACTTATAAGGATTTAGAAACAGACCCATTAGAAAGCATTTCTAACGCCCTAAGCAAGATAGAAGAAGTTGGTGAAGGCGGAACAATCCAGATTGTTCTCAAGCCGGCTTCTAAGAATTGGAACAAGGAAAGTTTAGTGATAATAAAAAAGATGAACCAGGGAATAAGTTTTAGTAATGCCCTGAAAGGCAAGACATTGCCCAAGCCAAAACCCGGCGAATCTCAAATTCAGCCAAAAATTTCTCCAACTGATGAAGAAATTATCAGACGATTGCAGGAAAAGGCGGCAAAAACCGGATTTCAAGTGAATATCCGTCTCGTTTTCTCGGCCAAAATGGAACCCAGGGCAGAGCAGCTTTTGTCTCATGCCGCGGGCGCCTTTAATCAGTTTGCTGCTCCGAACCTGAATTCTTTGAAATTTAAAATATTAAAAGGTAAGAAATTGAGAAAGCTTTGTTTTAATTTTTCTTTCAGAATGTTTAATCTAAAAGAGGCGATGATTCTGAATAGCGAAGAAGTAGCAAGTATTTTTCACTTTCCATTAACCCGACTCGGTTCACCAAAATTGAAGTGGCTTAAAGCCAAAGAATCAAACCCACCAGTTGATTTGCCCAAAGAAGGCGTTATTTTGGGTAAAAATATTTTTCGCGGCGAGGAAACGGTTGTCAGAATGCTGGACGAAGACAGAAGGAGACATCTTTATATGATTGGACAGACCGGCACAGGTAAAACAACGTTATTGATAGAAATGATCCGCCAGGATATCGAGGCGGGCAATGGCGTGGCGATTATCGATCCGCATGGCGAAGCAGCGGAAAGAATTTTGGGGCTTGTGCCGTCAGAACGAGTTGAAGATGTGATATATTTTAATCCTGCCGACATTGAAAGACCGCTGGGTTTAAATTTATTGGAGTATGACCCGAGCTATCCCGAATACAAAACATTTTTGGCGAACGAAATGGTTAATATTTTTAAGAAATTATGGGAGGCAATCCCGGAGGCATTCGGTCCGATATTCGAACAATATATGAGAAATGCCCTGCTTTTGGTTATGGACGATCCGGAATCCGGTTCAACCCTATTGGAGATTCCCAAGGTTTTGGCTGACGAGGAATTCAGGCATTACAAGCTTTCTAAAACCAGTAATGTCGTGGTTAAAGATTTTTGGATAAAAGAAGCGGAGAAAGCCGGAGGCGAGGCGGCCTTGGCGAATATTGTCCCCTATATCACCAGCAAAACCAATATTTTCTTGGCCAATGACATTATGCGGCCGATAATTTGTCAGCAAAAAAGCGCATTTGATTTCAGGAAAATAATGGATGAAAGAAAAATTTTCATTGCCAATTTATCCAAGGGTAAATTGGGGGACGTGAATAGTAATTTATTGGGTTTGATTATTGTCGGTAAAATTCTGATGGCCGCTTTTTCAAGGGTTGATGAACTCGAAGAAAAAAGACCGGATTTTTATCTTTATGTTGATGAATTCCAGAATTTTACCACTGAAAGCATTGCCATAATCTTGGCCGAAGCCAGAAAATACCGCTTGAACTTGATTATCGCGCACCAGTTTATAGGCCAATTGAGAGAAAATATTCGGGATGCTGTTTTTGGCAATGTCGGCAGTATGGTGGCTTTCAGGGTCGGAGCTGAGGATGCCGAATTTTTAGCCAAACAATACGAGCCGATTTTCAATCAGCAGGATTTGATAAATATTGATAATTTTAATGCTTATCTCAAGCTTTTGATTAATAACCAGACCAGTACGCCATTCAATGTCAGAATCCATCTTCGCACGCCGTCTAATCCCGATATGGCGGGAAAAATAAAAGAAATTTCTCGGTTAAAATATGGCAGAGAAAGACAAGTTGTGGAAAAAGAAATTCAGGAAAGGTCAAAAATCAAATCAACGGTCGACGGAGCGGATGTTCTGCCCGAAACGCCGGATTTAAGATAATAATTAATTTTTAAAATTTATGAAGCGTAACGATGTATTTGCGGTTTTAGTTTTGGGCGAGATTGCCTCCTGGTTGGTTTTATCTGTGCTGAAGGGCTTTTTAAAACCCGAATTATATGCTAAATTATCAACTATCCTATATTTCGGATTGCCTGTTGTTTTCCCGATTGCTTGTTTGGTATTTCTCTACATTTCAATTTTAATTGCCAAACGAATTGCGGTTATTTCTCAAGTTGCCAAATTTGTTTTAGTTGGCGGTCTTAACGCCTTGGTCGATTGGGGCGTATTGAGTTTTTTAATTTTTACAGCCAAAAATTCCGGGATTAGCGCGAGTAAAGTTATACTGGAGATTTTTTCCGTAACCATTGTTTTTTATACTTTATTTAAGGCAATTTCTTTTGTCTTTGCTAATATCAATAGTTATTTTTGGAATAAACTTTGGACATTTAAGAAGCAAACTACAAAAAAAGTCGGCAAAGAATTCCTCCAGTTTTTCATTATTTCGTTGATTGGTTTTCTTGTAAATGTCGGTATTGCTTCGTTTATTTTTAAATTTATTAAGCCAATAGCCGGATTGAACAATGATCAATGGGGAATTATTGCTGCGGCAATCGCAAGTTTAATCTCTTTGGCTTGGAACTTCTTGGGTTATAAGTTTGTAGTATTTAAAAAGAAAAATGATCAACTTAGTCCTATATCGCAAATATAGACCGCAGAAATTCTCCGAAGTTGTCGGACAGGAACACGTGATAAAAACCTTAACCAGCGCTTTAAAATCTGGCAAGGTTGCTCATGCTTATTTATTCGCCGGACCGCGCGGAACCGGTAAAACAACCGTGGCTCGGCTTTTGGCAAAAGCAGTGAATTGTCTGGATGATTCCAGCTACGAACCCTGCAACAAATGTGAATCCTGCCTGGATATTATGAATGGTCGGGCAATGGACTTGATTGAAATTGACGCTGCATCTAATCGCGGAATTGATGAAGTAAGGGAACTGCGAGAGAGAGTTAGATTTACTCCCAGTCGCGGCAAATATAAAATTTTTGTCATTGACGAGGCGCATCAGCTTACAAAGGAAGCTTTTAACGCTTTGCTGAAAACTCTGGAAGAGCCGCCAGCTCACGTGATTTTTATTTTAGCTACAACCGAACCCTATAAAATGCTGCCGACAATTCTTTCGCGGGTGCAGAGATTTGATTTTAGAAAGTTTTCTTTGATTGATATTGTTAAAAGATTACAAATGATAGTCCAAAAAGAAGGCGTGAAAGCGGGTGAGAAAGCATTAAGAATAATTGCTTTAAACTCCGAGGGTCATATGCGCGATGCCGAGAGCATGTTGGGGCAGGTAATTGCGTTTTCCGGAGACAAGGAAATTACGGTTGAAGATATTGAAAACATCTTGGGTATAGTTGACATTAATTTGGCGATAAAATTTATTGATTTATTAGCCAAGAAAAACACTACTGAGGCATTGACTTTCATTGATAAATTCGTAAATCAGGGATATGATTTGGTCCAGTTTGTGGAATCATTGATAAATTATTCCCGAAAACTTTTACTTATTAGAGTGAATAAAGATTTATCCAAATTAATAAAAGAGGAATTAAGTGCCGAGCAACTGAATACTGCCCTAAAACAAGCTGAGGAATTTTCTGTTCAAGAATTATCAAAAATGATTGAGATTTTTATTGAGGCGCTTTATAGAATGAAACGTTCAAGTTTCCCGCAGATCGATATGGAATTGGCGGTGGTGGAGATAACTAGTATTTAGTAGTTAGTATTTAGTATTCCGGGGTCGTCTAACGGTAGGACCGGAGCCTTTGAAGCTCTTAATCTACGTTCGAATCGTAGCCCCGGAGCCAAAAACAGGAATTTTTCCTGTTTTTTGATATAATAAATATATGAAAAAAATTATTTTATTGATTTTGGTCATTTTGGCTACATTTGGATTGGCGATATATCTTGGAAAGAACAAACAAAACAATCGGGCAGAAAACCAGGGCAACAATCTTCCGCAAAATATTCCCGAAAGTAATGATTCCGAAAAATTTTCCTCTCCCATAGACAGATGGTCGGAACGGATAACAAAAAAACCTTTCGGCATTTATATTTCTCCGAAAAGTTCGCCAATTCAGCCCGAGCGTTTTTCCGGATATCACACCGGAAGCGATTTCGAAATTTTTTCCGATGAACAAGATAAAGACGTGGAAATTAAGGCCATATGCAGTGGTAAATTATTGGAAAAAAGATATGTTTCGGGATATGGAGGAACAGTAGTCCAGCAATGTGAATTTGAAAATCAGGACATCACGGTTCTGTATGGTCACTTGAAACTTTCCAGCATCGGAATCAATATTAATCAGCAAATATCCGCAGGAGACAGAATCGGGATTTTGGGCAAGGGATTCAGCAGTGAAACCGATGGCGAAAGAAAGCATTTACACATAAGTATTCATAAAGGCACAAATATTAACTTGGCAGGTTATGTTCAGAAATCCGGACAATTAAGTAATTGGATTGATATTACAAGCTACCTTAGCGATGAGCATTGAGTTGACTAAAATATTTTGTTTTGATAGGATGGAGAAAATCGAACCTTAAAAGGAGGAAGAGATGTTTAAAAAACTTATTTTCGGGGTGGTTAATATTTGTAAGAAAGCTGACAACGGCAGTGAGAAATATTGTGCTGCATTATACGGAATTTTATTCGGTGCTTTAATCTTATTTGAGGGTATTTTCTTGCTGATTTTTTCGCAGTTCAAAAAACCGTCAGAGGATGTCGCGCTATATTCTACGGTAACCATATTTTGCGCATTGCTTATTTTTTACTTATATATCACCATCAAGTACAAGGATTCTTAAAAGGAGGGAAGAATGAAAAGAGGGAGATCCGCGAACATTGAAATTAAAAAAAGAAGAGGGCGTCCGCCGGGAAGCAAAGACAAAAAACCAAGAGTAAAAAGACAAAGATTTAAAAGAACAAAAGCCGAAATCGCCGCCGGAATGACTATTAATCAGGCAATTAAAGCAAGAGAAGAAGGTATCAAAAAACCCGAATTCAGATGCACAAAAGAGGAAAAGATTGCCGAGCAAACCGAAGCATTGCTTCAAAGAATCAGAGAAAGCGCCGAAAAGGGGGATCTGGACGACCTTACCAGATGGGAATTATTGAATTTTTCCACTACTCCGAGGGTCAAGGTTCAAAAAGTCAGAAAAGAAGAAAGCTGTGGCGTAAAAATCTTTGCTGCCGCGGTTACGGTAGACGGACACGCCCGAATCAAAATGCACCGGAAAAAACCACCCGACTTAGCTCCCTGCGAGAAAGAACTTTTCAGAATCATTTACGAACAAGACGGCATTCCGACCACCTCGGTATTTAAAACAGTCAGAAACATTATGGGCGCCATCTATTACTTTGCTCACCTAAAATCTCTTGAATGAGAAGTTCCTGGAAAAATTCCAGGAACTTTTTTTATTGGTTTTATGCCTTGATTTAGCAAGATATCGGAGTTATTATGAAGATAGATAATAATTGATTCAAATTACTCATAGTGGGCAGTATTGAATTATGAACAAGAAATTTTTTGTAATTGTTATTGCGATAATCATAATTATGGTGGCCGTGTATTTGATAATGTATTTTACGAGCCCCAAAAACCAAGAAAAGCCAAAAAACATTCAGGAACAGGCCTGTATCGACGTTGGCGGCAGTTGGGATGGAACAAAATGTGTAAAACAACAGACGGGAATCGATATCAGCGATTGGCAAACTTATACTAATCCAAAATACCCCTATACCATGAAATATCCAGCCGATTGGACAGCCAAGCATGAATACGGAACTAATCAGGATGCCTATTCGATGAGAGTTCCTTCCAATTCGGGAGGGAAGAAAGAAGTATCGGCCGAATATTACGAATTAAACCGATTTGATGCTTCCAGTGGTTACGCCTTATTATTTGCGGTTGTGCCCAAAGATAGTAATGTCGTGCCGATTCCCCGTACCGGCGTCGGCGCAGGGGATTTTGTGGATGCTAATGAGACAGTAAGCATCGGTGGAACAGAAGTTAGTATCAAGTACCTTGTTTTTGAGGGCAAGATTAAAGAAATATTTTTTAATGATTTTGAAATGGATGAATTTTGGGGCAGGGCTTATTTAAGTTATTTCGGAGATGAAGATTACAGAAATCTGGATATGACTGGTGCCGAAGAAGTGGAAATAGCCAAAACAATTCTTGAAAGTTTTGAACTCGTTTCGCCTTAGAATAATTAAGGGAAAACTGTAATCAAAAAAGGAAGTTCTTCTGAACTTCCTTTTCAATTGAACCTCGGGAAGGTGCGTTGGGAGAAATTTCGGATTGCGGTTGCAACAAAACAGATAACTGACATAATGTGCCATCCAATGGACATATCTTTTTCCGGCGGACACGGTCTTCCGTCAATCCGTTCATAAAAATCAAAAATACGCATTTTTTCCTCCTTGCCCCGCTACGCGGGGCTTATTTCACTTTTATAACCAGTGTGCAATAATCCCGTACCATAATCGGCGAGCCACCCCTAAGTCTATATGCGTTGTTGCCGATTTTCCATTTAGCGTTTTTAACGAAAATCGGATAAATGGCTCTGAATCCTTTTTGCTTGTTGCTGTTTCCGGGAAGGGGGAAGAAAATAAATCGATCGTGCTCATTCAATTCTCCGAAAGTAAGCGGTTCGAACATTCTGGGTGGCATTCTGCATATTTTTTTCTTCAAATTTCTTGCCAGTTTCGTTGTCATTTTTTCCTCCTTGCCCGCCTTGGGTGGGCTTGCCCTGCCGAAGCTTTATGCGTAGGCGGGCTTTGGTCATATCTTACTCTAAGTCGTGTCTCTTGTCAATCTCGCCTGATAAGAGTATGATAAAAATGTATGTCCATAGAAAAACCAAAATTTGAGAAAAAAGAGAAAAGGGAGCCGGTTATCGATATTGAGACGGAAAAATCGGCTCTGGAAGAATGGGAAAAATTTGGCTTGAAAAGCGAGATTGAAGATTTTGTTTTTGGCTTTAATGAATTATTTCCTCCGGGCGAACGGGCCGCTATTCATTCGGAGAATTTCGAATCAACCGACAAATTTATTAAAAAAGCGGAAAAAAGTTTTAAAAAATTCAAGGCAAATAACCTTGAGGCGAAAGTTAAAGAAACAGAAGACAATACCAGAAAATCTATTTTGGCTTTTGCGGTTAATGAATTGGGCATTGACCCGTATAATCCCGAAATAGCCAGGACCGAGGAGATAATCGAGGAAATCGAGGGCGAGAAGAAAAAATTGATTGTAAAATATTTCAAAACCAACCAGCCAAATTTATTTTTAATCAATGATACCATTGACTGGTATTTGGAAAGCCAAGAAGAAGAAGAAAAATGAAAAAAACCAACATATTTATATTTATCGTTATTTTGGCTTCATTTGCTATGGGAGCATATTTTTATCCCCAATTTCCGGATAGGGTCGCTTCGCATTGGAATATTCAGGGGCAAGTTGACGGCTATATGTCCAAATCCTGGGGTTTGTTTTTATTGCCGGTTATTTTATTGGGAATGTGGATGATGTTTATTCTGATTCCGAAAATAGACCCAATGAAAAAGAATATCGAAAAATTCAGGAAATATTTCGACGCTTTTATCGCTTTGATTGTTTTATTCTTGTTTTATCTTTATGTCTTGACTATTTTCTGGAATATGGGCGCGAGATTCGATATGGGCCGGGTCTTGCTGCCGGCCATGGGCATACTTTTCTATTTTGCCGGAGTTTTATTGAAGCATGCCAAAAGAAACTGGTTTGTCGGTATCAGAACCCCCTGGACTTTAAGCAGCGATAATGTCTGGGATAAAACCCATCAGCTCGGCGCTAAATTATTCAAAATTGCGGGAGTAATCGCTTTTTTGGGCATATTTTTTCCGAAAATCGCATTTTGGTTGGTGATTATTCCGGTAATGTTTTTTGCCATTTTTACCTTCTTTTATTCCTATCTTTTGTATAAGAAAGAAGAGAAAAAATGAAGTAATTCCCGATATTTGTTATCAAAAAGCCGAAGACCTTTGGTCTTCGGCTTATTTTTTTCTGCTCGTGATATCTTTTTTTCTTAGTGTCTTTTCAGGCCGCCACTGCTTTGGAGGACCGTTGCGATGATGAGTGCCGCAATCAGAGGACTGAAAGGACCCACGAACATGGCAAAAAAGAAGAATATAAATCC
>Ga0315291_10005483_pt1 | contig 15898 bp, 15 predicted proteins | sample YL17G12_20_MG_FD_203070 | JGI IMG/M metagenome (GOLD analysis project Ga0315291, IMG submission 203070) | Sediment microbial communities from Yellowstone Lake, YNP, Wyoming, USA - YL17G12_20 | ecosystem: Environmental > Aquatic > Freshwater > Lake > Sediment | place: USA: Wyoming | collected...
CGATGCCCCACCCAAATTGCTCCATGCCCACTGTGGCATTGCAGATACATCTTATGGGCTGCCCGTCCAGCATGTACTTTACGCAGTTCAGGTTGTCTCCCATACAGGGTCGAATATCGTCCAGCCTCCCCTCTTTTGCCTTGTTGGGCAATTCCGGGTCGGCGATGAGGGGTCTGGCCATAGCTACGATGTCGGTCTTGCCCTCAGCGATGAGGCTCTCCGCCAGCATGGGGTCGTTGATCCTGCCCACGGCGACTATGGGGATATTCTTCACTACCTCTTTGATTTGCTCCACAGCGTACGACTGGTAGGCAGGCGGGAGATAGTGGGGACCGAAGTACATATGCATTGATTGGGTCTCCCTGCCGATGCCGCAAAACATATAATCAACCTTTTTGTCCTTATCCAGCATCTTGGCAAGCTGCACTGCCTCATCCGGTACAATCGAACCGGGCAGCAGGTCGTCTACGGTTAGAGTGTAGCCGATGGCCTTGTTCTTTCCGACTACTTTTCTGGTGACCTCGATGGTTTCCATGAGCAGCCTGGCTCGGTTTTCCAGGGAACCGCCGTATTCATCGGTGCGCTTGTTAATACTGGCTGAGAGGAAATCAGTACATACCCCGGAGTGGTTATGTATATCTATGCCGTCGAAGCCGGCCGCCATCACGTTTTCGCAACAAATACGGTGGTAATCAAGGTATTCCTTTATATCCTCTTTGGTCATGGGCTCCCACATCTGGTCGGCAAAGTTGCAGTCTGGGATACATGATGGCCCTTTCTTATTCCCCAGGTTGATTGAGTAAAGCTGGAAGCTGCACCTGGCGCCGTATTCGTGAACACCGTCGGCAATTTTCTTGAATCCTGGTATTATCTCTTTCTGCCAGGCCCAGATATGCCGGTCGAAGTGTCCGCCATTGGGTCTCATGAACCACGTGTCGCGGGGCGTGGTATAGCCCACAGACATGCATACCCAACCCGCCCCACCTTTTGCTTTATTGATCTCGTAGTGGATGAATTCCTCGGTTGGCAAGCCCAATTCGGCCATCAATGGGCCATGAGGCGACACCATTATCCTGTTTTTTACCGTGAAGGGTCCGATTTTGATGGGAGTGAACAAGTACTTGAATTGCTGAGCGCTCATGGAGACCTCCTTTTTTTGATATTATGAGGACTTTATATGGAAAAGCGGCAATCGCTGGTGCGGTCAATATACATCTCTATCTAAGCCTTGTCAAGGTTAACATTAGGAGTATTGAAAAAGGAGGAGCTAAAGCTAAAGTTTGTTGCCACTGCCTTGTATTTCATATTCTTGTCGGACAGGGTTAGCCCTGGTAGAACGGCTATCAATAAAGAAATAAACCTCTCGACTATCTTGCATAACCAGGAGGAAAGGTCCTGAAAGGCCTGCGGCGTTGGGAGCAAGTGTTATATTTCCATCCGTAACCGATATCTTGCCTGTGACTGACTTATGTTTTAGGCGTGTCTCCTTTGGTATCCCAAATGACTTTGCGCCTGTCTCTAACATTTCAACAAATAGGGTATAGCTGACTTCTGCTACTACTTTGCCTTCTTTAAGAACCTGCCCTCTTCCTTCAGGGGCTTCAATGAGTTTACGGTCTCTTTTATGGAGTGTCATTCGGTAGTCCTCTGGTTTCTCATGCTTGGCTATTTGCTCTGTACCAAAGAGAGGAACTCGGAGCGGGTAAGCGGGCTTTTCTGGAACAGGCCTCTCATGGCAGAGGTGACGATATTGCTGCCTGGTTTTTTAACGCCTCGCATGGTCATGCACAGATGTTCAGCCTGGATGACTACAGCAACGCCTTTTGGCTCCAGGACCTCTACCATAGTATTGGCAATCTGTGTGGTCAATCGCTCCTGAAGCTGGGGACGTTTGGCTAAAATCTCAATTACCCTCCCTACCTTGCTGGCTCCCACAACTCGTCCGTTGGGAATATATCCTACGTGAGCCAGACCGTAGAAAGGGAGGAAGTGATGTTCACACATGGAGTAGAACGCTATATCTTTGAGAATCACCATCTCGCGATGACCCTCTTCGAAGCCTATGCGCAGTTCTTCTCTGGGGTCCTCGTAAATGCCTGCGAAAACCTCGGCGTACATTTCGGCGATGCGTCTTGGGGTGCCAACCAAACCCTCGCGCTTGGGGTCTTCTCCAATCGCTGTAATGATGGAATTTACTGCTTTCTCAATCTTGGCTTTATCTATCATGTCTTTGCCTCCGGGGTGCCTACGGGTTGGTTATATAAGGCTCAGCCTTGAAGTATGACCTTCTCAATCGCTTTCAGGGCTGCTGGTATCTCGGGTATGGAGGGGGCGCCCTTGAGGGCGGTGTCAGGGTCTTTGAGCCCTGTCCCTGTGATTATGCAGACCACCCTTTTTTTAGAGAAGTCGGCGCCGCTCTTAGCTTTTTTAATAAGTCCCGCCAGGGAAGCGGCAGACGCAGGTTCGCCGAAGATGCCTTCCTTACTGGCAAGTAGCCCGTAGGCATTCAGAATCTCTTCGTCGCTGACGCAGTCGATGACGCCGCCGGACTCATCTCTGGCAGCTACAGCACCTTTCCAGCTAGCAGGATTGCCGATGCGAATAGCTGAGGCTATTGTCTGAGGCTTGGCGATAGGCTTCCCCTGCACGATAGCTGCTGAACCCTCTGCCTCGAATCCCATCATCTTGGGAGTGTTCTTTGCCTTGCCTGCTTGCTTATATTGGACAAAGCCTCTCCAGTACGCCGTGATGTTTCCAGCGTTTCCTACAGGTATGAATAGATAATCCGGGGCATCGCCCAAGACATCCACGATTTCGAAGGCTGCCGTTTTCTGCCCCTCAATGCGGTAGGGATTTAGCGAGTTGACCAGGGTAATGGGGTGTTTCTCTGTGAGAGCTCGTACCAATTCCAGGGCTTTATCGAAATTATCATTTATGGCTATGATTTTGGCGCCGTAGACTATGGCTTGGGCGAGCTTGCCCAGCGCGATATTCCCCTTGGGCACGACGACGAATACTCTAAGTCCGTAGACCGCACCGTAGGCTGCTGCCGAGGCGCTGGTATTGCCTGTCGACGCACAGATGATGGTGGGGCTTTTGGCTTCCACAGCCTTGGCTACAGCGACTACCATGCCACGGTCTTTGAAGGAGCCAGTGGGGTTGCATCCCTCGAGCTTGAAATATAGCTCGCCGCATCCGATGTCTCGCTCTAATCTATTCGACCTCACCAGAGGGGTATTGGCTTCTCCGATTGTAACTATGGGGGTCTTCGGGGTTACGGGAAGAAAATCCTTGTACTTAGTGAGAATGCACTCTCTTATTGCACGCATTAGTCCTCAACCCTGATAAAGTTGCCGATCTCTTTTACCACAGCCAGTTTCTCGGTCTTTTTCAGTGCCTTTTGCAGAGCCGACTCCAGGGCGGGGTGGGTCATTATCACTATCTCGGCAGTTCCTGCCTTTTTATCTGCTTCTTTCTGGATTACCGAGGCAATGCTGATTGAGTGGTCGCCCAGTATCTTCGAGATTTGAGCAAGCACTCCTGGACTATCGGCTACAGTCAATCTCATGTAATAGCGGGTCTTGATTTTTGCAATAGGCATGAGTCTTTTGGCTTTGTGAAGCTTTAACTGTGGTTTTGGGCGCAAGCCCAGTTCGATGTTTTGTGCAACCTGAATGACATCCGCCACCACGGCGCTGGCGGTAGGCAGAGAGCCTGCACCTTGTCCGTAGAAGATGACCTTGCCTGTTAAATCGCCCTCAACCTGGATTGCGTTGAATGCCCCATCCACATTGGCAAGCAGTACATCCTCGGGGACAAAGGCGGGATGCACTCGTACCTGGATGGCGTTTTTTTCCTTTTTGGCGATGGCGAGCAGTTTTATGGCATATCCGAGTTCTTTAGCGTAGCGGAAGTCGCGAGCGGTGAGGCGGGATATGCCTTCATAATGAATGTCATCTGGATGTACCTCGGTACGAAAAGCAAGCGTGGCGAGTATAGCTAGCTTGTAGGCAGCGTCCACCCCCTCGATGTCGTTGGCAGGATTTGCTTCAGCATAACCCAGTTCCTGAGCTTGTCTTAGAGCGGTGGCGAAATCAAGCTCATCCTTTGCCATTCTGGTGAGGATATAGTTGGTGGTGCCGTTGATGATGGCATGGATAGCTAGTATGTTATTCGCTAGAAGGTCTCGTTTGAACGGAGCGATTAAGGGGATGCCGCCGCCGACGCTGGCTTCATAGCGGATGTCAACTCTATGCTTGCTGGCTAAAGCGAAAAGTTCAGAGCTATGTTTGGAGATAACCTCCTTATTGGCTGTGACGATATGCTTCCCTTTAGTGAGCGCCCCTTTTATATAGCCAAAAGCCTCAGCCTCGCCGCCAACGACTTCGACTACGATGTCTATTTCGGGGTCGTTAAGTATCTCTTTGGGGTCAGTGGTGAGGAGGTGGGTGGGGACATTAACTGGTCTTTTCTTGGCGATGTCTCTGACTAAAACCCTCTTTATTATCAGTGGACAGCCCACCTGTTGAGCTATAGCATCTGTCTTCTCGAGCAGGGTTTTGGCGACTCCGCCGCCCACCACTCCAAGCCCCAATAGCCCTATGTGGATACTTTCTTTCTTGACCACTGTTCTCTCTCAATTTTTCTATACGATTTTATCTATAGCCCAGTCTATCTTATCTCGGTCGAGGTAGTCCTCGATTGCGCTCGCTGTTCTGAGCGTGTTGAGCAGGTTATCGAATTCTGTGGCAGCAAGAATGTCCCTGTAAGCGTCATCCAGCGGTCTGTTTTCATCTATCTCCGATAATGTGATAATGTAATAGCCCTTAGAAGTCATTATAGGCTCGCTCAATTCGCCCACCCCCATTTTGAAGGCGGCGTTATCAAGTTCTGTAATGAGGACGCCCTTGGGAACCCAGCCAAGGTCGCCCCCATATTTCTTGGATTCTTCGTCTATAGAGAGCTCGGTGGCGAGAGCGGTGAAGTCCTCTCCACTACCTGCCCGTTCTATGACTTCTAATGCTTTCTCCTCGGTGTCAATCAGTATTGCATGAAGGTGCACTTGTTTTGTCGTTTCAGGCTGTTGCTCTTTGAGATAGTCTGCCAGCTTTTCGCGAAGCAAGGTTGATTCTACGACCCCTCGGTATTCGGCATCGGTGAGGCGGACCAGGTCGAGCCATTTCTCATATAGTTCAGCTAAGTCCTGCGTTGAATTGCCCTCACCTGAGACCGCAGCGGTGAGATAGCTGTTGATTTCATCGGATATCTCCTGTTGGGTAACCTGGATGCCCAGCTCTGAAGTTGCTCTTCTGATAAGTTCGCTATCCTCGATGTCTCGTAGCGTCTTGTAGGGAAGCGTGGTTGTGTCAATGGTTGTTTGCCCCGAGTTAATAATTTGAAGCCGCAGCATTTTAACGTAATAGTCCATCTTTACGATGGTTTCATCACCGAGGACGGTTCTGTTGCCTAAAACAGTCTCATTGCCAAGGACGGTTTTATGTATCTTGGCTACTGGCTTATGCCATGCAGCTACATAGGTGTCGTAGCTCCAGTAGCCAACCAGTCCCAGAGCTATAACGATGGCTAAGGAGATGACAATCCAGACAATAAGAACTAAATTGCGCTCTCGTTGCCATCGGGGAGGTTGGCGCTTGGCAACCGATAGTTTGGGTTGGGGCTTAAGTTTTCTGCTCAAGACATAGTCCCCGCTACAGGGTTAGTCTATCTAACTGTGGTTCTACCAGACAGCGGTCAACCGGAGTGTTGCTCTCTGTCTCTGGGGCTGAAGCTCCCGCTCTGGTGGATGTGCTCTGAAGTGTAAGGTAGCAGGGCAATATGCCGAGCCCGCTTAAGAGCGACACACAGAGTACGCTGGTGTTTGGCGCAGACGCCTGTTCTTCGCCTGGGCTCTATTCTACCCCGGTCCGAAATGTAGCGGCGCAAAGAGGGCGCATCCTTGTAGTCAATGGCAGATGCTTTGCCTGCGCAGAAAGAGCAAACCTTTCTCTTGGGAATGTATCTGCCTTTGCCTCTGCCTCGTTGTTCCCTATCCTTTGTTGTAGAGCCTGTCGGTCTTGGCATTTTGTTAGAACTCTCTTGCTTTGAATTTTGTTTTTCTAGCTAGTTGTTAGAAAGGAATGTCACTCGGTTCCAGGTCTTCTTCGGAGCCAGCCTCAGTTCCTCCTTCAGGAAGCGTACCCGCTGGGCGCCGGTCAAGGAAGAGAACCCTATTGGCGATTATTTCAGTACGCCAGTGCTTTTGCCCGTCCTGTCCTTCCCAGGAGCGGGTTCTCAGCCTACCCTCGACATACGCCATTCGCCCTTTGGTCAAGAACTGGTTGCACTGCTCAGCCAGCCTGTTCCATGTTACTACATTAAACCATTCCGTTTCCTGTTTCCGCTCGCCCTCAGGGGTGGTGTAAGTTCGGCCGGTGGCGATGGAAAACGAGGTCACCGGATTACCGTTAGGGGTGAAGCGCATCTCAGGATCAGTCCCCACATTTCCGATGATTATGACCTTATTCAACCCCACCATCTTAGAACTCCTTCCCCCCTGGCTTTAATCGCCCACTCTAACCAGCATATGGCGCAGGATCTTCTCTGAGATTCGCAAATTAGCCTCTAGTTCCGCAGTCTTCTCGGGGGCAATCTTGGCAAGTGTTAACACATAGTTTCCTTCTCTGCGACGCTTTATAGGATATGCTAACTTTCGTTTACCCCAGCGTTTGACCTCGGTTATGCTGCCTCCTCTGGCGGTTATGAACTCGCTAACCTTATCTATGTCGGCTGGCATTTCCTCTTCGGGGATCTCGGGATTGAATATCACGATAAGCTCATAGTCGCGCAAGTGCCCACTCCTTAAATTTAAAACCTATTTCTAAGCCAAGATTGGCTAATTATACCATGTAGAGCCACTGACGGCAAGCTGTTAGTCTATTCCAGGTACAGGGAATTTGTCGACTATCTCAGTCACCTTCTGGCGAGCTTCGCTGTAAACCTTTTCGTTGCCCAGGTTTGAGAGCACTTTGCCAATAAGATTGCCAATGTGTACCATCTCCTTTTCCCCAAAACCGCGGCTGGTTACCGCGGGGGTGCCCAATCTGATTCCGCTGGCGATTTGAGGCGGACGGGGGTCGAAGGGAATGGTATTTTTGTTTACGGTTATTCCTACGGTGTCAAGTGCTTGTTCGGCTGTTCTGCCTGTTATGCCTATCGGTGACAGGTCGACAAGTATGAGATGGGTGTCTGTCCCGCCTGAAATGAGGCGTAGCCCCTGGCTCTTAAGCTCGTCCGCCAGTATCCTTGCGTTCTGGAGAACTTTCCGCTGATATGAAGCGAACGAGGGTTGCATTGCCTCATGCAAAGCCACCGCTTTCGCGGCTACTATATGCATGAGAGGTCCTCCTTGCATGCCGGGGAAGACGTTGCTATTTACTGCCGAAGCCCATTTTCCCTGGCAAAGGATAATCCCTCCCCGGGGTCCTCTCAAGGTCTTGTGAGTGGTGGCGGTGACTATTTCTGAGAAGGGAACAGGTGAAGGATGTACTCCGGCAGCGACCAATCCTGCCAGGTGAGCCATATCAACAACGAGTTTTGCATTCACTCTGTCAGCTATTTGACGGAACCTTGCGAAATCTATTATCCTGGGATAAGCACTTGCGCCCGCAACTATGAGCTTGGGCTTATGTTCCAGAGCCAGTTTTTCCACATGGTCGTAGTCTATTGTCTCAGTTTCTCTGCTTACTCCGTAGGTAATGAAGTTGAAGAACCTGCCGGAAAAGTTGACCCTGCTGCCATGGGTGAGGTGACCCCCGTGAGCCAGGCTCATCGCAAGCACTTTATCCTTCTCTTCCAGTAGAGTGAAATAGGCTGCCATATTTGCCTGCGCTCCGCTATGCGGTTGCACATTGGCGTGTTCGGCATTGTAAAGCTTCTTAGCTCGCTCTATTGCCAATTCCTCGACCAGGTCAACATTCTGGCAGCCTCCGTAATAACGCTTCCCCGGGTAGCCCTCGGCGTACTTATTTGTGAGCATGGAGCCCTGCGCCTCAAGCACTGCTCGCGAGGCATAGTTCTCGGAGGCGATTAAGTTTATAGTGACCCGCTGTCTCAGCTCATCTTGCGCGATAGCGTCAGCAACTTTTGGGTCAATGTCCTTCAGCAACCTTGAAACTCCTTTGTTGGAACGGTAGTCACAGATATTAAATCAAAGAGCCACGCCTCAGTCAACGTGGCCCTAAGTGTCCTCTGTACATTACCCGCCAGCGCATCCCATTCCCAGCATAGCTTCTTGACTTTACACCAGCGGTCTCTGCTTGTCAATTATTCTTGTAGCCTACAGGCATCACCAGGAATGTGTAATGGCTCCGGTAGGGCATGCTTTCTGGCATCTTACATCTCTGGGTCCACTGGTCGGCTTGCAGGGAGCGCAGACGTATTTGATGTTCTTGTGGTGTTCTTTTCTTATTGCCACCACCTTATCGTCATAGTCATCAGTTATCACTTCCAGGACGTTCTTAGGACATGCCTCTACACACTTACCGCAGCCGTCGCATTTGTCACTATCTACAATTATGTACCAGTCGCCTGAGCCATCAGTATACCCGTAGTTGGCGATATAGCCGGGCATCACCGCTAGTCGTTTTAAAAGCCAACTGAACATTTTGCTCCCATCAGGCTGCCTTTCTGGACTTCAAAAGCAGGTCTCTGGCGAAGAGGGCAGCGCCCAGACCGCCAGCAATCTGTGGGTCTGGCTTAAGTGGCATTGTTTTGATGCTGAGTTCTTTCTCTATCCTGCTGACGACGCCGATGTTCTTGGCTATGCCGCCTGTGATTACGAACTCCTTCTCGATTCCGACACGCTCGAGCAAGCCGACTACCCTGTGAGCCATGGCGGCGCAGTAAGCGGCGAGAACCATGTTCTTGGTCCAGCCGCTGCGCAGGAGTCCGATAGCCTCTGATTTCGCAAATATGACGCAGGTGCTGCTTACAGGCTCAGGCTCTTCTTTCACATCTAGAGACATCTTGCCCACATCTACGATAGGAACCTGTAAGAGCTCAGCCATGACTTCCATGCCTCGCCCTGTGCCCGCAGCGCACTTATCGTTCATCAGGAATTGGGTAACCTTGCCCCTCTCGTCGCAGTGTATTCCCTTCAAGTCCTGTCCACCCATGTCTAGAATGGTTTTAACTAAGGGACCACCCATGTAGTTAGCGCCTCTGGCATGGCAGGCGATCTCAGTTATTGCCTTCTTAGCCATGGGGATATTTACTCTACCGTAGCCGGTTCCCACTACGAACTGAATATCTTCTGGCTTTATGTCAGTGCCGTTCAGGGATATGCCCAGGGCTTTGTGGGCGCTGTCCGGGCTGTTAGAGCCAGTGCGGGTGTTGCAGAAGGCGAATATCTTGTCATCGGCAAGTATAACTGCCTGGGAGCTCACTGAGCCGACGTCGATGCCGGCGACCAGCGTCCCCGCCTTGCGCCAGTCTATATCAGGTGATTTCCAGGTGTTTTCCGTCCATCTATAGAACTCAGTTGTCATTTCGCTCTCCCTTCCTAAATCTAGGCTGCTGCTAAAAGAGCGGCACCCAGAGCGCCAACAAAATCAGGTTTCTCCGGGACCTTTATCTCGACCCCGAGGTGCTTCTTCATAGCTGTGACGATGGCACCATTGTTAGCAACGCCGCCGATTAGAACTACGTCCTTTTCTATAGGTATTCTGCGCACCATCGAGGATACTCTTGAGGCAATAGCATCGTGTACTGCATTAGCGATATCGGCTTTCTCAATCTTGGAGTGGATTAGCGATACCACCTCAGATTCAGCGAAGACCGCGCAGGTTGCGTTTATCGGCGCTTCCTTGGTCGATTTGTGTGATATCTCAATCATTACAGGCACAGTCACTTCTAAAGCCCTGCACATGCTCTCCACGAAAGCGCCTGCGCCTGCAGCACACTTGTCGTTTTTGGCGAAGTCTAGTACTTTGCCGCTGGCATCGGAGCTTATCCCGCGGGCTTCCTCAGCGCCGATGTCTATGACGGTTCTCGCTGATGGTATGAGGTAATGCGTTCCCTTTGCGTCAGCGGTTACCTCGGTGACGCTGTGGTTGGCGAAGGTAATGGTCTTCCTGCCGGCTCCTGTGGCGAAGACTTTCCCGATGTCTTTCCGCGAGATGCCGGCGTTTTTGGCTGCCTCATCCATGGCTTTCTCAGCCGCCTCTAGGGGGTCGAAGCCAGTTGGAATTAGGCTGCTGCCCAAGACCTTGTTGTCTTTCACTATAACAACTTTTGCTGTTTTAGCCCCCATGTCGATTCCTGCGGTTATCATTTCAATTTCACCTCACTGGTTTGCTGGTTCTTTAGTCTACTATCTTATGTATACCCTGTCCTTCAAGGAAGGTCTCCAGGCGGTCGAGCACTCCTGTCTCATCGATATCTCTGCAGTCAGCGAAGTTGCCCTCGAACATCGATGTTGGGATACCCTGCTTATTGAGGTCACGCTGGAAGTCATACATGCTGGTGGTCATGGGCACGCAACCGCGGTTTATCAGCAGCAGGTATGCGTTTGCCTTCCAGTGGTTGAACATGATTACATACTCTTTCTTCCTTGTTTCCAGATGCGACTGGAACGGATGCTCAGCCCGCCACCTTGCTACAGTTCGGCACAGGTCCTCTCTGTTGTTCATGGTTTTCCAGCCAGGTCGCTTCTCGGGCACTGTAGCCGGAATCACCTTGCCTTCATCATAGAGGAACTTAACCTCTCCTGAGTTAATCAGGTACACATACGTGCCCACGAAAACCACGCCGAAGTCCTCCACATAGCGGAACACCTTGAGGAAGCTCCATGGTGGTGGCGTGAGCATGCACATGCGGTATCTCTCGGTGGGGACAGCAGCGATCTTAAGGGCGATGCGCTCTTTCAATTCATCCCTGAGCTCTGTCAGAAACTCAATAGCAACCTTTTCGTGCCTTCTCAACATGGAGATGGGCATCAGAGCAAACAAGCTCTTTATATCTATGGGAGCAGGAATGGAACCGTTTAACAAATTAATCTCGCCCCATAGGGCTTCATTGACGAAGTAGTTGCGCATAGCCTCTATGGCTTTCTCGTCATCGAACTTTCTCTTGGTAATCTTCTCCATCCACTCGATGCTGTCCAGATATTGCCCGGCGATATAGTCTATTCTCGGCTGCTGGTCGCCATCCGTTGCCAGCATAGTCTCGTCATCAATATAGTTCATGGGGATGCCCTGGTACTCGGAAACAATCTGGTGCCACTTGGGATGTCCTGCCGGGCAGTGGCGGACGCTCCAGGCGAAGTCGAACTTAGGGAAGGGACCGCCGGTGAAGTAGTACTTGTTTAGGAACATGGTGCCCAGGAAGTTGCGCATATAGCCGCACATATCGCGGGCATACCCCTTCGCCTCGTAGGTTTCCATAGCCGGGATAGATACGGGCGGGTCGGCTGCCACGCTGGCGCCGTAGGGCTCTCCAGCCAGGAAAACGAAGTCACCCAACCCCGCCAGCATACCGTAAGGGGTTGCGGCGCAGCCCAGGACCAGGAGTTTCCCCTGCTCATGTCCTGTAGCTAAATCCCTGTAAGCCTCGAGTCTGAGCTCCTTGCCCTTTTGCCAGCATTTCAGAGGTGCGGTCTTGTATTTCGTGACGGTTGACATTGCTGTTTGCCTCCAATTAATTTGAGTCTTCTCTTATACCAATTCTATCTCGAGCATTTCCAGGAAGGCTTCTATTCTGGTGCGGAACTGACCGAAGGGTATAGTTACGTCGAACTCGAGCACAAGGGTGGGGATATTGTTTTCCTTGAACATCTTGATGAGGTGGGGGATATCGAACTCATGGGGGTCGCAGAATTTCTGCTGATATAGTAACGCGCCCTGGATGTTCCAATCCTTGGCGTGTTTCAAGATGCGCTCGAACCTGGGTTTGAACTCGGCGCTCACGGCTGGGCACACCCAGCGGTCAACGTAGCGGGCTGCTATAGCTGCCACGGGGTCTTTGTCGGGCTTAACCTCGTCCCAGAAATAGCGGCTTCCCGTGCAGTGCTCATCTATTACAATGGTGCAGCCCAGCTCCTCCATCATTCTGACGAACACTATGTCGTCCATCTCGCTGCCGATCATCATCAGCCGCAGCCCTGTCGTGCGGTCGAGCTTCCTGTGGGGCAATTCCTTGAGCAACTCCTCCAGCAGCTTGTTGTGCTCCGCTACATCCATCAACTGGCTGGCGACCACCATATCCATGCACTCGGCTCCCGTGATGGGTGGCGCCTCTTTCTTGCGGAACTCATAAACCTGCTTCATCAGCTTGCGGTTTGTGTTGAATAACTCTATGGATTTCTCCAGGTCTTTATCTGTTATCTTCTTGCCTGTGAATTTATCCAGCGCCTCTATGAAACCTTTGTATTCCTGTACCATTAATGGCTTCGCTCTGGGGCTTTGCATATGGTTCGGCATCCATATGTAGTACTTGAGGGGAGTGGGGATGTAGTTTTTCCAGTTATCGTATGTCCCCTGGACGTGGGAGCACGTGCGCGCCAGGGTGATTCCGTCGAGGTAGTCGTATCTGCCCTTCAATCCCTGTGCCAGGGCGTCGCGGGAGAACGGGCAAACTGTGGGGAAGAGGTAGCGGTCTGTTACATCCTGGACTTCATGGCTGCCCAGGATTCGCACCGGGAGCATGCCTGAGGCATGCATAATCTCCACCGGCGCATAGGTGCAAAGCCAACCTATAGCCTTACCGTTGTGTTTCTTTTTCCAGTCCTGGGCATACTGGTGTCGGTTAGCCAGCACCTCTCTGAACTTTTCAATCGCTCCCACTGTTTTTTGCTCCTTCCTGTGATGTTCTACCAAGAATAAAGGCTATGTCGGATACTCAACTAATAAGTCCCGACACGCCTCTATTTATCAGCTTAGCACATTGCAGGGTCATCGCTGACAAAAAACCCCACTCTGCTAGTTTAGCAAGCGCTGAAGCTCATGTCAAGCTCACCCTATAGGGATAACTCCAGAGTATCAGTGTTTGCGAAGAAGGCTCGGCGGTACCAATTGGGTATGTCTTTTGGAAACCCCTTCTTTATCACAAATCCCGTAACCCATAAGTCTGACAAATTTGAATTTGGGAAATTTGATATTGTTTAGAAATTAGGATTTAGGATTTAGAATTTCCTTCTTCGTTTCCTTGACGTAATCCTACGCTTGCCCTAAAATACTAACTTGTTAATTTTCACTTGCAGTCGGGTAGCGTGCAACTGATATCAGAACTATCAAGCTTCAGCCCTAAAAAGGAAACCCTGCTCACTATCGGGGTTTTCGATGGTGTCCATCTGGGTCATCAGCACCTTATTGGTAACCTGACCCGGCGCGCCTCCGCGGGTAATCTCGCCAGCGGCGTGGTGACATTCAATGTCAATCCCAAAGCTGTGTTATCGCACAAAGCCAGGCTGGCTCGTCTGACTACGCTGGAAGAGAAAGCTAGTCTGCTCAAGAGCCTGGGGGTGGAGCTGGTCGTTCCTCTCACCTTCACCACTGAGCTTGCTGCCCTGAGCGCCAGGGAGTTCGTCCTCTATCTGAAGAGATATCTCAGGATGAAGGGACTGGTAATCGGACCCAACTTCGCGCTGGGCAGGGGCAGGGAGGGGACTGCCGCCATCTTGCAGTCGCTGGGCAGGGAGCTTGATTTCACGGTCGAGGTGGTGAAGCCTCTCATTGAGGAAGGCTCTCTGGTGAGCAGCACGGCTATCAGGGAATCCCTGGCTCGCGGCGACCTGAAGGCGACAGCTAAACTCCTCGGCAGGTACTTCAGCCTGAGCGGTACTGTGGTGAGTGGTGTGGAGCGGGGGCATGAGTTGGGCTTCCCTACGGCGAATATAGAGGTAGACCATGAGCAGGCTCTCCCCCACGATGGTGTGTACACTACGCTGGCTCATGTCGAGGACAGGGTTTACCAATCGGTTACCAATATCGGAGTCAAGCCGACCTTCGGCAAAGGAGAACGCACCGTAGAGGTGCATCTGCTCGATTTCTCCGGAGACCTCTACGGCAAAAAGCTCGCCATAGAGCTGGTGGACCACCTGCGGGCCGAGATGAAGTTCGCCGCACCCGAGGATCTGGTGGCTCAAATAAAGAAGGATATTGAAAAGGCAAGGATATTGTTGAAACAAGGTGTTCATAAGCAGGGGAGGGCAAAGGGGGTATCCCCCAAAGCGTAGGGGCGCGGTTGCCGCGTCCTTTCCCCTTGGGGGATAAAGGGGGTTGAGAAGTGTTTCTGAACACCCTCATATTGAAGAAGGTACCAGGAGCGAGAGATGTCGGGTAAATTGCCTCCAACCCTGCTTAAGCGCGGGGTCGCCGAGATTATAGTTGAGGAAGAGCTGGTGCGCCAGCTTGAGGCGGGCAAGAAGCTGCGCCTGAAGATGGGTTTCGACCCCAGCCGACCCGATATCCACATGGGTCATGTGGTCGGCATGAGGAAGCTGAGCCAGTTCCAGGAGCTGGGGCATCAGGTAGTGCTCATCGTGGGCGACTGGACCGCCCAGATAGGCGACCCCAGCGGGATGTCCCAGACCCGCCCCATGCTCTCTGCTGAGGAAGTGCGCGCTAACGCCGAGACCTACATGCAGCAGTTCTTCAAGGTGGTAGATAGAGCTAAGACAGAGCTGCGCTGGCAGAGCGAGTGGTTCGGCAAGTTCAGCCTTGCCGACGTCATCAGACTCACCAGCAAGTTCACCCTGGCTCAACTTCTGGCGCGTGAGGATTTCAGCAAGAGATACGCCGCGGGTCGTCCCATCGCCATAACCGAGCTATTGTATCCCTTGCTTCAGGCCTATGACTCGGTGGTCATTCAAGCCGACGTAGAGTTCGGCGGCACTGACCAGAGGTTCAATTGCCTCATGGGGAGGGAGCTTCAGCAGATGATAGGGCAGCCGCGGCAGCAGGTATTCCTGATGCACCTGCTGGTGGGAACCGATGGTCAGCAGAAGATGAGCAAGAGCCTGGGCAACTACATCGGGGTTGAAGACGCCCCCAGCGAGATGTACGGCAAAGTCATGTCCATCCCCGACAGCCTGATAATGGACTACTTCGAGCTGCTCACCGACGTGCCCGAGAAAGAGCTTACCGGGTTCCGCCAGCAGCTTGAGGCGCAGTCGGTCAACCCCATGCTACTCAAAAAGCGCCTCGCCAGCGAGATAGTGAGCCAGTTCCACAGCGCTCAGGCTGCCAGAGAGGCTGGCGCTCACTTCGAAAAAGTCATACAGAGGGGAGAAGCACCAGAGCAGGCACTCGAGATATCAATTCAAGAGATAGAGGGTTTGTCACTATTGGCTCAAAGAGATCTTGCTCGCAGAGCTAAGACTGGGGAGAAGTTTGAAACCCAGGAAATTGAGGAAGCTATTGTGGTTCAAACTCAGTGGGAGGGTGGAAAAGACGTTAATATCTTTTGTTCTATAACTTTCCTTCTTGCTCAAAAGGGAATAGCGAAGAGCAGGAGCGAAGCAAGGCGGCTGTTGTCAGAAGGTGCTATTCAGTTAACTCGAGAAGGGCAAACCAATACCATATTTGAAGATAGGCAAGGGTTCCGCTCTGGGGACCTCATAAGAATAGGCAAACGTCGCTGGATTAAAATCGTGGGCGCTGACATTAAGTAGGCAAGCGCCGCTTCCTCAAAATCACCATCACAAAAGCCTGAGCCTTTCCGCTTTCCTTCTTTGATTACCCCGAAGATTTTCATGTCACTCCTGCGGAATCAGGAGTCTAGGTCCCTGGATTCCCGCTTTCGCGGGAATGACATATTGGGGCGAGATCACATTATAGCTAACGACCGTTTGCAATAGTATACATTTCGCAGTAGAATGTCGCAAATGGTGCAATTCTGCTGT